>Ga0172375_10008684_pt1 | contig 13600 bp, 13 predicted proteins | sample LakKiv1m_FD_114537 | JGI IMG/M metagenome (GOLD analysis project Ga0172375, IMG submission 114537) | Freshwater microbial communities from Kabuno Bay, South-Kivu, Congo - kab_092012_11.1m | ecosystem: Environmental > Aquatic > Freshwater > Lake | place: Democratic Republic of the Congo...
AGCACTTGATGAGGCTGTTATTTTAGCATCTAAGCTTAATCCAAGGTCTGTAGCTGCAACTGTATCAGTTGCTGAAACTCCATCGCCTGAACCTACAACTATAGCAGCATCTCCTACTCCACCCGTTACGAATGGTTCAGGATATGCAGCAGCTGCGAAAGCAATTGTGCTTCCGAGCATAGCTGTTGTAGCTATTACTGATGCTATTTTTTTAAAATTAAATTTCATTTTTAAACCTCCTTTCAATTGTCGTTAGTAAAATGTTCCCACGATTTTGAAGCTTCATGTGCTTCTTATCATAGAACACTTCTCTCTGTAGTTTCTAAAAGTATTGTCTGCTGTGTCTAGTCATTAAGTTTGACAATATTTACTATGAATTTTGCTTTAAAAACCTTTCTCTTCTCCTCGTGGTGCTCCCCATACCTCTTAATTACCATTTATAAACCTTACGCTGTTACTTTCCTATAGATACAGAATTATAGCCCCTAAGTCGTTCAAATAATCTTAAAATCCCCTGTTTAAAGTCAATATATAAGGTATAACTATACCTATAACAATAAAATATATATCCTACATATATGGGAAGATTTATATACTATATCCGTATATATAAATTAACAAAAATAGACTAAAATGGCTAAGAGAAGAATAAAGAGTGCGTCAATTGTATTAGAAAATAAAGAAGGAGCTTTTGCCTCTCTTTTTAGCAGGTTTAGAAGCCAAAAAACTCCAGAAAAGTCTGAAATTGCCATGCTTCGTAGTATTCTAAGTCCTGAGAAATCCAGACTTTTGCATGTTCTAAGGCAAAAACAGCCCAATTCTATTTATGAATTAGCTAAGCTTTTGGGCAGAGATTTTAAGTCAGTCCGCCAAGATGTCTTAATTTTAAGTGATTTTGGGGTTATAGAAACTATTCCTGTTCATAAAGGCAACCGCCAAAAACTCAAGCCTCTTTTAGTAGTGGATGAGTTTAAGATACATCTTAAGCTATAGAGCCCGTTTAAGTTTTAGATAAGATTAGTCCAGTTGGTTACGCTTTGTTCTTTAGCTTAGAATTACTCATTAATCGATTTTTCTTCACAAACCTCAATATTTGCAACTATGCTGCTTTTTTCCTCATTTCCACTTATCTCACTCGTAGCCCCTCTTTTGCTAAAACAGCCAGTAGAATTGCCAAAAATAAGGTCATTCCCAAAGCTTATTCTTTGTTCTTCTTGGCTCCCAGAAAGATAATAAAAGTTGAGTTTATAATAGCTTAACACTCTTCCACCAGGCCTAAACTCTTTTAAGATGTCATAATAGGTTTTATTTAGAATATCGCAGGCATTCTGATTTTCAGGGCATTTAACCTGTTCAAAATTTCTATAATAACAATCTTTCTCTAAGTCAGCTAATTTTCTGTATTTGGGGATAGCATCAAGATAACATTCAGTACTATACTGAGAAGATGCAGTCAAAAAATTAGATATTTCTGCATCAGTAGCAATATTAGGATTATCTTTTCTTAATGCAATTCCAAGAAAAATTACAGCAACAATAACTACAAGTAAGACTATTATAACAAATCCAAATGCTTCATTCTGCGATTTCTTGTTTCTTCTGTCCATATTAAACTGAAGTTTCTGTTCCAATGCTTATTTTTCCCAGCTCGCAAAGAGAATAAGGATATCCGCCCTTATACTCCTCTCTGCAAAGTGTAACATAACTCGAATCCCAAATTATATTTGTAGTTCCTCCGTCAATAATCGTAAAAACATTGCAATTTGGATAATTGCCGTTTGTGCATTCCAGGATTTTATCCATGGTAGGATAAATTTTCTCAATCTTTAGTCCTTTTACTTTCCAAAATCGAGTGTACTCTTTATGATTCATCAATGCTATTACTTTATCAGTATCAACACAAAGCGCAATATCATTTTCAGCGCATTCAAATTCAGGACTTGAAGCGAGCCGTGAAGCAAGCATTATAGAGCCCTGTCTCGAGCTTTCTGCGAAATTCTCTTTGATATTGCTTAATGAAAACGAAAGAAAAAATAAAAATACTATTGCAAGAAAGATAGTTAGTCCTATCAGCATAAACAACATTTCCTGTATTTTAACTTGAGAATTTCTTATTTTTAAAAATTTTCTATCCATGTTAGCTATAGAATGGATTTTTTCTGGCTTTATCCATAAATAATGCTCGATTTATTTCTTGTTTAGGAACACCACCAAACCATTGATTGAATCTATTTTTAATCCCTTCAAATTTTCCTTCTTTATATTTTTCTCCGATAAGGCAACCTGCGAGTTTTCTATACTCTCTTGTTGTTTCTGCATATTTATTCATAGTTGAAGGCATGCTATTTGAAAGCGCTCTTAAAACATCAAGTTCATGCGGCAAAACTGCCAAAACATTAACTCCAGTCAATGCTTCAATATCTTCAACATTAACTTCAAACTTTTTATTAAAAACTTTATTTACTACTATTCCAGTTATCGGAGTTCTTTTTTGTTTTGCTGTCTTAATCGCTTGAAGTGTAGAACTTAATGTAACATGATCCGGAGTTGTAACAACAAGTAGTTCGTCGCTTGCAATCATTGTTGCAAGAATTTCTTCATTCATATTAGGCGAAGAGTCTATTAGAATAACATCATATTTTTTTTGAGCTTCTCTTAGTTTCTCGCCAAGTTTAAACGGATTAAGTTTTTTGTATACTTGTGCTCCAACAATAACATCAAAACCATAGCCAGTTTCATGTATTGCTGTTTTTAAGTCAGCTTTATCATCTAAAAGATGCTGCAGGGTTACTTCAGGATTGTAAATTCCAAGCTGTAGTCCTAAATTCGGAGCAGAAAAATTAGCATCAACAAGAAGAACTTTTTTCCCAAAATCATTAGCCAACGAATTTCCTATAGCACTAACTGCAGAAGTCTTTCCCACACCGCCTTTTATTGATATAATTCCAATTGTTTTATTTTTCATTTTTTCTTGTTCCTCTTTTGTATTAAAAGAGAAAGTCCTTTTTAATTGTTTTCTAACACTGTTCTGAATTATAAATTGGACAATTACTATCACAATTTGTCTTGTCCATTAAACTTGCTTCTTCTAATAATCCGGCAAGTTTAGCTGTAGTTAAATTAGTTGACTGTTCAATTATTGAATCTAAATAAGGTTCAATTAATGAGCCGCATTCCTTTACTTTAACAAGTTCTACTTTATCTTTGTATACTCCACCAAGAAGATGAATTTTATTTCCTAATCTTGCAATATTACAATTGTAATTATTAATCGAAGAGAATATTGCAGCATAAAGCAAACTTGCGCTTGCGTATTCAACAGTCTGTCCATTGTTTGTAACGCTCCCAGTCTTATAAGCTTCATTATCATAATTAACTAAAATAGAACATTTTGCATCATTAAAATCAAAGCAAACTGCCGCAGAATTTTTTGGACAGCTGTTTATATTTTTAGTCAAATTAATATTGCTAAAGCTAAATGAGCTCATCTCGTATTCAATATTTTCTGGAGCTCGAACAAAACAGTATTTAGTGCTATCTGGAATAATATAAACTAAATCGTCAACTTTATATCCCATATAAAACGGCTTTGAAAAAATATTATATTTTTTTGCCTGCATCATTTCCTGTCCGAAAATATATTTATTGTATAAGCTGATATTATTTTCAGGGGCGCTCCATTTTTTTATCAGTCCAGATTCTTCTGAAAATCCAAGAGTCTGCCTTCCAAAAACCGGGCTTTGATAAAACTCGACATTGCAATCAAGATATATTCTAGTTTCTTTTTTAAACTCAATAGGCACAATCGCAGACGCAGAGGCTAATCCATTTACAACAGGATTAAGAATATTTGCCAGGCTTTTGGCAGTAGCAGCATAATCGTACTGTTTTTCAGTGCTGATGAATTTAGTTGTAACATAAATTGCAATAAGAATAATAAATGCTCCGGCAATTATCGCAAAAAGCATGCTAAATGGTAGATCGAAACTTTTCTTATTTAGTTTTCTTTTTTTCATAGTTAAGTTTATATACTCTTTTTAGTTTATATATTTAATAACTTTCCCGGTATGGTCTTCGGACAATACCGGACTCATATTCACTTTTCTAATCTGATTTTATTAATAATAATTGACAAGTTTATTGTTTTATCACAGAGTTTTCTTAATTTCTTGGAAGATGTTTTGATAAAGTAAGCATTTTCAGTTTTCTTGTTTAACCTTTTAAGAGTATTTATTACTGGAACAAAATCTTCATCACCCGAAACTAAAATTGCCACATCATACAAATTTTCATAAGCACCAACAAGTAAATCATTAGCAAGATAAACATCGTCACCTTTAACATCAAAACCAACAGTTCCATCTTCATTATCATGCTTCCTTAGGGTGCATAAAACAATTTTAAAGCCAGGTATTTTTTCTAATTCCGAAAGAAATTTTTGATGTTTCCAATATTTTTCTTCGTTTGAAGTTATGTCTAGGGGGGTAATATAATAAAAAGCATTCGTAAGAATTCTGTCTTCAGCGAGTTCTTTTATAAGTTTCTCAAAATCAATTTTTAATCCATCTAAGCTATGATAAAGATTACTCCCATCAATGAATACAGAAACCCTTTCTTTTTTCATAAGGCGTTCCTCTGGAGTTCTTCTCCATTTTGTTTATGCAGCTGAAACATAAACAGAATATCCCTCAGGTTTTCTTTGAAATCTAAGTGAAACTATTCCATCTTTAACTGGCGCGCAGATAGGATTTTTTTCAGTGTTATTAATATGGGCGATGGTTTTCCAGTTCAACGCATAATTCATATCTGGAGCATAAAGATAAACATTATTCTTGAAATTCTGCACTCCGCCCTGATTAAAAATATAGGTATAGATGTCTTTTTCATCGGTGTTTGCGTTTACAGCAGGATTATTCAAATCAATAAAACAAACATCTTCGATTCCAGAAGGAAGAGAATATTTTTTGGTTATATCTGCGCTTCCAGAATTTAAAACTTCGCTGACTTTTGAGCTGACACTATCAAAAAAAGTTCCTATCTGCATTTTTTTCTGCCATCCTAAAAAGAACTTTATTGCTACAAAAGCCGAGATAATAAGAAAAACGATAAGTATGATTGAAAATATCATTGAAAATGAAAGTCCGAAGATTTCCTGCGAGCGTTTGGACTTTAGCAAAATATTCTTTCTCAAATCGGAAGCGCGAGTAGAGCGTTTGTTTTTAGTTATATTTCTCATTGTATTAATATTATTACAGGTTATTTTTTAGAAAGTTCGTAAGGTCTGATTATTACAGAACAATCTGCTGAATCTGGTTGATTATTAAATTCATCCATGCATTTTACATAATAAGTTTGGTCTGTTTTCCATTCTACCCAGTGCTCTTTTGTTCCATCATAAAGCATGCTTGTTATGCCCTCTTTGTTCAAATCAAAGTTGCACGAATCTGTAGAATATTTACAAATAGCATTTTCATTAGTCAATATTCTTATTTTTCCTTCAGTGTTGTAGAATCTTAGAACTTGCGGAGCATATTTATCAATATAAACTGTGAATGAAGTTGAATTATAAGCAGTATTTCCTCCTAAATCTAAGCACTTGAAATAATAAGTGTAGGTTCCGCCAACTAAATCAAGAGTCTGCGAATGAGTGTTCGTTCCGCCAGTTTCAAACATTTCTTGGTAAGTTCCAGTATTAGAGGTTGAATAAGAACAGATAGATTCTCCATTATTGTATCCATTGTCAGTTTTAACTGTAAGACTTATATTTGCTGTTGATGTAGCGCTACCAATTGTTCCACTCGGTCCAGTCTGCAATATTGTTAATGGTTGTGTGCCAAAAAGAGTATATTCATAACTTTCAGTCATAGTATTTTTCTGTTCAGATAAATCTTCACATCTGAAATAAAATTTATTTTCAGCTTTATCTTTTATTCCAGTTAAAGTTGTTGTGCAGGTGTATAATGATTCAGCATTAATCTGCCATACATTATTAGCGCAGCTCATATTATTTTCCATAGCACCATAATCTGTGCTTGCACTGGTTCTAGTCCATTTGCATTTTGCTGGCTCATTAGTGTAAACATTAACGCTTAAATTATCAACTTTGTATAATACTGGCGAGCCAGAAGTTGGGCTTGTAGTTTTTATTATTGGCGGAGTTAAATCAGGAGTTTTATCGATGCAGAAGCTTACAACAAACTCATCTTCATTTGTATTTCCATTTCCATCTCTGCATCTTAAATATAATTTATAGTTGCCGTCATTTTGTAGTTCAGGAAAAGTTGTTTCAAGATCTTTTGTTCCAGGTAAGGCGAGGGATTGGCTATGGTTTTCCATAAAAGTATTTACTTCACCCATCCAATAAGCCATATCATCAAAACTTGTAGTGTGATTAAAATCAATCTTGCATTGCGCAGGCTGTTCAAGATTATCTTTGTCTGTAGTTATAATTCCAAATATAAATGGATTCCAAGCTTCTAAGCAACCATTGTTTTTGGTTACACTCATTCCTGATACGCTTCCAGTTCCTTTTCCAGCAGGTCTTGGTTTTATTGCAGTATATTCATAGCCTTTTGTTAAAACTTCTTTCCAAGGCTTTATTCCAGGAGAAGTTACATCATCAGGAGCGCTGTCAATGCATTTTACCTGCGCTGTTCCTGCATTAATTATTTTACAACTTTGTCCTAATGCTTTGCATCTATATTCTGAACAAGGACGTAGAGGATCAGTATTGCATTTATTGCATTCTTTTGTTCGCTCACTTCTGCCTTGAATTATTGGAGCTTGCCAAGTCATGCATTTAAAACTAACAGTTGCAGTTTTTGTTTTTGTTTCTTTATAGCCATTTGCAAAAATCAAATATCCTGCAAGAAGTCCTGCACCAACAGCCCAGCCAGAAGAATAATATCCCAAATCCGCGCCAATATTAACAGTTTTTCCAAGCATAACTCCAGCAAATAACGCCTGTCCCAAAGGTTTAGACATTTCTTCAGGAACAATTCCCATTTTTTCAAGTCCCTCAACAACTCCCCAAGCCGCAGTAGCCCAAGTTAATCCCTGCAAAAGATTTCCTGCAGTTGATAATCCAATTGCGCCAGCAGTAATTGCTCCATTAGCGTCAAGCGCAGTGCTCGGCGCATTTATATGTAAATTTCCGAAGATTTGATAAGGTGTTGTACGGCCTCCAGTACTAAGACCCGGCGGAGTTATAGTTTTAGATTTTGCTCCAGTATCTTTAAATTTTGAAGTATCCGATACTGCTTCAGTAGTTTTTCCATCTTGTATCGTGCCATCAGAAGTGGCTTCATAATATTTATCCCCCACTTTAAATAAAGTCCCTTTTTTATAATCATAATTTCCATTGACACCCAAAATAGCTCCTGTTTTTGGTTCTATACCGTGCGAATTCGATTGAGTTATTCCAGAATCCCATTCTGAACTCGTTGCAGTAATCGTATCAGTAGATGTAACAGTACCATAAGAAGATGTAACTTTTGCTCCAGCAGGTATACGAAAAGAGCCATCAGTCATTTGGGTTACGGTTGTGCCTGCAAGAATCTCTACATCAGTATCACCACCAATAGATATTTTCATTCCATTATCAAGCCTAACATAAGAACTTACGCTGTTCCCAGGTAAGGTGCTAGTATAAACATCACTTGTATAGGTATCCAAATTTTCACTAGATGTTATTGTTGCATCTGCTCTGGCTACTGAAGTATATCCTTCAGGAACAATATAAGTTGAACCTTTTGGAAGATAATGCCCACCCTCTCCAGTAACTGGCGTATTTCCCTGAAATGTGTCTACTACTAATCCGCCAGCGCCCACAACAACTTTTGAACCTTCTGACATTGCAGTATTTGCTTTAAGCACGCGGGTAGTATCTACAATCCCATTAGCGGTTTCTGCAGGATCCAAATAGGGTCTGCGGATATTTTCAATAGAATCCGATGTTGTCTCTAAAACTAACTTTCCTTGATCAACAAAATAGTTGCTATAAGTCTGAACAGATTCAGTTGCAGCAGATAATGTTCCCCTTGCATTGGAGATAATAGTGGAAGAAATTTTATTAGTTTCCTCTTGAATTTTTTGTCCAACTAATTTAGAGTTATACTGGTCGATTGCGATTTTGGGTGTTTCACTAGGCGCAAATTGTATTGTATCCGAAACCGCATTAGTGTTAGCTCTTATTTCATAACCTTCATCCAGATTGGAGTTGTCATAGACGAAGAGTTTACCATCATTAAGAGTTATCTGTTGTAAGTCAGCACTAACTTCCCCAAAACTCATCGAGAAAATAAAACAGAATGCAAATATCTCAAGAACCATCATGCAAACTTGCGAGAGCGCTAAAGCTTTGATAGCTTTTGATTTTCCTTTCTCTGCATTTCTAACCTTATTTTTTTCTCTTTTCATACTTGCACTTCTTTATTTTTCTTGTCAGTCTTTAACAAGTTTTTATTATTTATTCTTAATTTCAAACCAATTTTTTCTTTCGTATATTCCAATTTTGTCGCCATCAACTTCAGCTTTTATGCAATATAAACCCTTTCTCAAATTTTTGCCATCCCATCCTATTACTCTGCCAATACCCTCTTTTGGATTTATTAATAAGCTCTTTGTGTACAGAACATTAGTACTTTCGTTATACACAGATATAGTCACTAATTTTCCAGACATTTCATCTCGATAGGGTATAAAACAATCAATTTTATCATCTGCTTCAAAACTTATTTTTTTAGTAATCTGAAGTTGTTTATCATTCAATACTATTTTTCCAACGTGAAGTTGGAATTCTTGTTTTATTGGAATAAATCCCTGCATTTTTTGTTTAGCTTGCTCAATAGTTTCTGGAGAAGCTTCAGCACCTATGATTTTGTATTTTATTTCGCCATTGTCTGCCCTATAGGGGGCTTCAAGATAGCTTTTACCATCGATTACTCTTTCGCGCAGACCATAACGATTAGATTGAGTATCGCTTAAACTAACTGCCTTTTGTTCAATCTCTGCATTAGCCTTGATATTTGCGGCATCTCTTTCTGCATCAGCTCTTATTTGCGCAGCTTCTAAATTATTTTGTCTATCTTTTTCAGCTTCTGAACTTTGATATTGTCTTTGTGAGCCCGTTGAGCCAAAATTGTATAATGCATTATATCCTGCAGCTCTTGCAGAACTTTTTTCACTTTCTTTAAAATTTCCTCTTCGTGCTTGAAGTTGCGCATCGCGTCTGTATATTTCTGAATTCATTCCAAAGGCAACAGTGCTTAAATCATTCATAGAATTTTCAAAAGTTGCACATCCACCATTGCCCATAACTATAGGCATCGATGCAACTAAGGCACCAGTTACTAAGAATCTTTTCAAACTTGATTTTATATCTTGTATTTTCATTTGTAGTATTTGTTTCATGTTTGTTTTATTTGAAAACGAACAATCAGAAATTTCTTAAATTTCTGAGTGTAAAAAACTCTTCACCTCGAACCCGAAGTCTTCAAAATATACTTGTTTTGAAGAGCCAGAGAATTAATAATTCTCTGGAGGAAGTTTGAGTTTTTTACCTATTCATTTCATGTTTTTATCCTTTTTAAATATTGTGTAGTGTTACTTCTATAAAGTTACAACTAACCTTCTCCCATTCCTAATTTATTTTTGAAATAATCAACAATAATCTTAAACTGAATCGGTTTTTCCGAAGGGATATCTGCAATAACTCCTGCTGTCCCACTTCCGCCAGCAACAGTATTAACCAATCCCGTTCCAGCGTTAACTAAATTCGCAGTATTCTCAACATTATTAGTTCCTGAACTTTTCGTAGTTCCTGTTGTTGTTCCAGTAGTAGTTGCGCTTTTTGTTGCTGTTTTTTCTAAAACTTCTGCGCCACCGCTTCCTGAAATTCTCTGATTATAATAGTATGTTGCATATCCGCTATCAGTATATTTTCCAGCCCAATTATTTTTCCCCCCGCAGTCTCCAAGCATTGTGCAAATTTCATTCATATCGCTGCCTATTGCTTTTACACTTGCCTTATCAATTTCTCCGAAATGCGCATTTTCTGCTCCAACATATCTAAAGCAAGCATCATTTCCGCATTCCCAGTCGCCCTCTCTTTCTCCAGTGAGAAATTCCAATCCCTTTATTGATGCAGGCCTTACTGTTTTGTTCCATTGAATAACCACATTAGTATTTCCTAATCCGCATTGAGTGTTTGCGTCTGCTGTATTTGTTGTAGGCGCAACATATCCTGTTCCAAATGCAGGAGTTTTAGCATTAAATTCAGGAGTAACAGTTGTTTTTGCGTCTTGCCAGAAAACAAAGCCAGGAGGATAGTTCGGCGTGCACAATCCTGTTGGTGTAGGATTTTTCTTCCAATATTCTGTTGATTCTCCAGCAGATTTTTCTATCTGTCCTGTTGTTTCAGAAAAATAATAGCCCTCATACCATTTGCAGTCTCTTGCAAGATAGTTTTCACAATCACTCTGCTGTTTCTGTTGAGTGCAATCTTGCCATCTATTAACTCTGCATTGCGCTTCTGAAAATCCATTGAAAGAATCTTCTATGCAAATTTCATTTCTAAAATCTGCGCAAGGCTCTGTGATTAGTTCATTATTCAAGCAGATTTCTCTGTAATATTTGCTTCCAACAGTGTCCTTGCCATCTCCTGAAGGTTCATCTTTAACGCACCAAGATTCTCCATGCTGTTTATTATAAGTTTTACAGCTTAAATCAACGCAAATATTACTGCCATAAGCAGGATAGCCAGAAGTTCGTGTTGCAGCTTTTCCTATGCTTCCAAGAAAATAATCACAATTTCCACACGTAGTACTTCCAGCATTAGAACTTCCATATCCGCAGCTTTCAGATTTTTTAAAAACTTTTTTCCAGTATTCTTTATTCTTAGCTTTAGAAGCATCATAAATATTAGCAATGTTTCCGCATGTATCCTTGAAATAAACTTCATCTTTTCCAGAAAGAACTATTGTATTTTTTAAATCAGGAGAGCATTCTGTTCCAAGTTCTTCTGCTGTGCATAAATAATCTTTGTAAAATCCAGAACCGGCGCTAAAATTTTGCACGCTTTCATTAGCTAATGCATCAGAAGCAAGATTTGCAGTTTTGCAATTTGCTCTGGTAGTAAAAATGCATTTTTTCTTTAATAATGTCGCATCTTCAAAAACACAAGCACCCTTATCTGCGCCTTGCGCAGTTTGAACACAAGTTAGTTCATCTTTTATTGTTGTTCTAAAATCTGTTTTTAATCCATAAAATCCAGACATTTGTTTGCATCTTGTTAATGTTACAAATGCTCCTTGGTCTGCAAGAATACAACAGCCGAGATTGCATTGTGGCACATCGCATTGCGCATTATCTGCCCATGTTCCTTTTGCATCCTCACAAACTTTTTGTGGCGTTCCTTCCATGCACAATCCTTCATTAGAATCAAAACAGCATCCCTTTTTGCAATAGCTTGTTGAATCACAAGAAGTTGGCTGGAATCCTGAATCACACTGTGCTTGCGGTGCATTCTGGCACCAAGCTCCGCTTGTTGTTTTTTCACAGCAATAATTTGCTTCAGCAGCCGATACAAGAGTAATTAAGAATAGAGTTGCAACTAATAAAATTCCAATAAATAATATTTTTTTATTTAAGTTTTTCATACTATATTAAAATGCCCTCTTTTACAGCCGTTTTAATAATCCCTATTTGTTTTTTCTTGATTTCAAGTTCATTAGGCGTTAGGCAAATTATATCTGTATCATAATCGTAATCCCAATCAACATAAAATTTTGCAGGTCTTCTAAATGATTTTTGATTTTCAAAATCCTTTGAAACAATTATCAAATCAATATCACTATTTTCTTTTGCTGTTCCTCTCGCTCTCGAACCAAATAATATTAATCTATCTAAAATTATCTTTTGTTTTATTCTTCTTTTAAAATTTCTTAATAACTTTTTTATTTCATCTGATTCTTTACCCATATTAGCACCTCTTCAGCTATATTTAAAAATTCAATTGCATCACTTTCTTCATATTCTTCCGCAGGAATTTTTTCAGCAACATCCGGATATCGTGATTCTCTAAAAATTGGCTCTAATAATGTAATTTCCGAAATTAGCTTTTCAGGAAGTTTTAATTTCTTTGCTAAACTAGTTATGCTGTGAGTTTTAATAAGTTGTCTGTTTTTATTTATCCACAATGCTTTAAGCGCTTTTTCCACAGTTTGCTGTGAGTAATTTGCGCAAACATAATATTTAGTTCCTTCTAGATTATAAGCTGCGCTATCATAATCTGCTTCTGCCTGCTTAATCCATCTTTTTGTTGTTTCATCCATTTTCATACTATCCCGTACTCAATGCTAATCCAGGAGGCCATGCTTGGCTTCTCGTAGCAAATTGCAACATTTCTTTAGTATTTCTATCTGAAATAATATAAATTTTTGTTCCGTCAAGTTGTTTTATTTTTTCAACCTTTATATTCGGATAAAAAGACATATAAGTAATTATTTCTGAATCTCCATAATGCGCTTCAAAATTTTGTATCGAAGAGCCAATCATAACTAAATCATATGCATTAGAGTCTAATATTGTTTTGAATCTTTCAGCAGAATAGCTTACTGGAGCAGTATTATCTTTGCTTATCGCTGCAGAAAAATCAGGTGTAACAATAATTTTTCCAGGTTGGAAATTTATCGTAGCTTTTTTTGTGCCAGAAGTTTTTACATTATAGCCTTTATTTTCAAGTTTTGTAACAGCGTCACTAAAACAAGCATCTATATCTTTTTGAGCCAATACTCCTGCTTCATCTTCAATTGCTTGTTTTAAAAGTGGAATTTGCATAACGCAGGTTTTATACCATTCAGCGGTATAGCAAGAATAAGCAATTTTTATATTATTATAATTAAAGTAAAGTTGAGAATTAATCTTTCCCCCAGCCATCATAGAGTTATTTATTGCAGCATCAACTGCCTTTTCGATACAAGCAGTCGGAACAATATCTGCTGGAGTTGTTCCAATAAACAGGCCTTTAATCGGCTTGTAAAATGCGAATATTAAAACAACAACTATCAAAATAGCTATTATAACAAATACTGTAATTTGACCTCTACTATTTATTTTTTTCACACTCATTTTCCCTATTTTTACAAGGCAAAAGTCCTTATTAAACTTTATTCTGCAGCTAATATGTTCTAATCATTGCAGCACAATTGCCAGTATTTTCATTCCCCCTGTAATCTTTGCATTTAATATAATAAGTTGTGTCAAATTCCCATGGCGCCGTATGTTTTCTCTCAACTCCGTCCATCATCGTAGCATTCAGATAATTAAATGAACATTTGCTGTTCTCGTCTAAAGAAAAATAGCAAACAGCGTCTTCTATAGTTTTTATTATAAGTTGGTCTTGATTTTCTGTGGCGTACATTCTTACTAAACTTGGCGGGCTGGTATCAATTTGAACATTGAAAGTTGAATTTTTTTGTTCAATATTTCCTGCAGAATCTTCGCACTTAACCTGAATAAAATTATTGCCGATAGTTGGATAAGCTATTGTTTGTTTGTGGTCAAAATAATTAGTTTTAGCAAAATTATAATATCCAACTCC
>Ga0172375_10008686_pt1 | contig 13599 bp, 12 predicted proteins | sample LakKiv1m_FD_114537 | JGI IMG/M metagenome (GOLD analysis project Ga0172375, IMG submission 114537) | Freshwater microbial communities from Kabuno Bay, South-Kivu, Congo - kab_092012_11.1m | ecosystem: Environmental > Aquatic > Freshwater > Lake | place: Democratic Republic of the Congo...
CGTGGTCCGTTTTCAGGAAACGCGCAAGGAATCACTCTTCGGCCGTGCCACCCCGGCAAAGCCGACTCCGCCCACAGTCTCGCGGCCTATCGCCCCCGCGCAGGTGCGGGAACCGCAACCACTTTTTAGGATCGAGGCCCCCAACCGGCCGCTGCGCGAGGACGCACAGTCAGTCATCGCGTCACCAACCCCAAGCTCCATTTTGCCGCCTGCGCCAGAATCGGTGGCGAGGCCCGTCGAGACCCCAACCGCAACGGCTGTACCATTGCGCCTGCTCGGCCAGGTGGCGGAATGCTATCTCCTCTGCGAGAGCGAGGGCGGGCTGCTGGTGGTGGACCAGCATGCAGCCCATGAACGGCTCCTCTTCGAGGAACTGCGCCAGCGTTATGCCAACAACAACGTCGCCCGCCAGCAATTGCTCTTCCCCAAGGTGCTCGAATGCACTCTTAAGGAACGTCAGCTTCTCGAAGAGAACGGGCCGGAACTTCAGCGCCTTGGCCTGGAAGTAGAGGCATTTGGTGGCGACAGCTTCGTGGTCAAGGCGGTGCCAGCCATCATGGGCACCACCCCGGCGGAGGAGGTGGTGGCCGCCATTCTCAACCAGTTGGGCGACGAGGGGGGCGGCCGGGGCAGCCAGCGGGTGGAGGCGGTACTGGCCTCCATGGCCTGCAAGGCCGCGGTCAAGGCGGGCCAGCGCTTAACGCCGCAAGAAATGGAACACCTGCTCCAGCGTATGCATGAGGCCAACATCTTCAGCCACTGCCCCCACGGCCGCCCGGTTGCTCGGCGTTTCACGCCTGATGACCTGAAGAAATGGTTTAATCGGACGTGATGCCAATGATTGACGGGTGGTGACGCCGACGAAAAAAAACCATCGCCAAAGCAGGGGGCTTCACGGTATGATGTCGCGAAACGCCGGGAACGCCCATGGGTGCCAGGCTGCGCCCCGACCATCCGACCAATCAGCAACGAGGCTTTCCATGACCACCCCGCTGCGCGAGACCCACTTCGATACCCTGAAATTCCTCCACCGTGGCAAGGTCCGCGACCTCTATGAGGTCGAGGGCAAGCTGCTCATGGTGGCCAGTGACCGCATCTCCGCCTTCGACGTGGTGATGGATGACCCGATCCCCAACAAGGGCGCGGTGCTCACCAAGCTTTCCCTCTTCTGGTTCGAGTACCTCAAAGACGTGTTGCCAAACCACCTCATCACCGCCGACGTGGAAAAATTCCCGGCGGCCTGCGCCCCCTACAAGGAGCAGTTGCGGGGCCGGAGCCAGCTGGTGAAGAAGGCCAAGCCGTTGCCGGTGGAGTGCATTGTGCGCGGTTATCTCTCCGGTTCATTCTGGAGCGCCTACCAGGAGAACACTTCCGTCTGCGGGGTCAAGCTGCCCGTCGGCATGCGCGAATCGGACAAGTTCCCGGAGCCGCTTTTCACCCCTTCCACCAAGGCTGCTCTAGGCACGCACGATGAGAACATTTCCATCGCCCAGATGGAAGACCTGCTTGGCAAGGAGACCACCCGGCAGGTGCGGGATGCTTGCGTTAACCTCTATGTGAAGGCGGCGGACTACGCCCGTACCAAGGGAATCATCATTGCCGACACCAAGTTTGAACTGGGCCATGATGAGAACGGCCAGCTCATCCTGATTGATGAGGTACTCACCCCGGATTCCTCCCGTTTCTGGCCGGTGGATCAATATAGGCCGGGTGGCGGCCAGCCGAGTTTCGACAAGCAGTTCCTGCGCGATTATCTCTCATCCCTCGACTGGCCCAAGGCGCCGCCGCCGCCCAAACTGCCGGCGGAGATCGTCGAAAAGACCGCGGCGCGTTATCTTGAGGCTCTGGAGCGGATTACCGGCGCGGTCCTGTGATGCAATCCGGCGCCGGCACGATCAACGTAAGCCATGTTCCGCACCCGAGCGCGGAACCGGAAGGTGGCTTTGCGGAAGCCAATCTGGCATAGCCTGTTTTTCCTGCTGCTCGCCCTGCCGGGGTGTGCTACCAGTTCCGGCCACGAAGGCGGTGGGTTGCGGGATATTTTCACCCCGACGGATGTGACCATCATCCGCCATCATGTTCACGAATACCACACGGCCTTCGAAGAACTCGCGAGCCGGCTCTACGCCAAGAATCCCAAGTACGAGAAGGATCCACTTGAGCGACAGCGCAAACTTCGTTTCCTTTTCCATAAGGATTTGCCGGTGGAGTTCGTGTACGCCTACAAGCCTTCTCATGAGGTGCTTGCCGCGGCCTTTGCGGCCGAGCCCGGGTATCCGGACCGCGTCTATCTGCTGAGTCTGGGGCTTATCAAGAGTATTCGCGAGGCGTATGAAGGCAATGAGGACGAGACCTTTTTCTCGGGGCTTCAGATTCCGCTCGATCGCCTACAGCGGCTCCATCACAATCTGAGCCAGGTGAACTGGCGGCTCAAGACGTACAAGGATGCCCGGGGCGAGCTGTTGTTCCGTACCAACGAGGTAGGGCCGGACGGTACCATCAATATGGGCTACGAGGTGCTGATGACCGAGACCCTGACGCGGATCAAGGACGACATTATCCTGCGCGGCGGCCTACCAGGCAAGTACCTCTTCAACATGTCCACGCTGTTTTTGGGAATCATGCTCTGAACGAAAAGGCTGGGCGGCGCCCGGCCTTTGTGGCCTAGAGACCGGCGGTGGCCAACTTGCGCAGCAACTCTTCCTGCTCGCTGGTCAGCGTCTTGGGCACGCTTACCGCAAGGCGGGCCAGCAGATCGCCACGCGGCCCCTTGGCTCCGGTGGGTAGTCCCTGGCCCTTGAGCCGCAGCTTGGCGTCTGGCTGGCTGCCGGCCGGTACCTTGACTTTGAGGTGCCTGCCGTCCAAGGTCGGCACTGCCACTTCGGTGCCGAGGGCCAGACCGCTGTATGAGGTTTCGGCCTCCACCACCAGATTGTTGCCCTCGCGGGTGAAGAGGTGGTGGGGTAACACCGTGATGGTGAGATAGAGGTCGCCGGGGGGGCCGCCCGTGGGCGAGGGAGAGCCTTTGCCGGAGAGGCGCAGCTTCTTGCCGGACCCGATGCCGGCCGGCACCTTCACCGAGACCTTGTCGCCATGGCCGAGGGAAATGGTTTTTTCCGTGCCGTGCAGTACCTCTTCGAGGGTGATGGGTAGCTCCAGGCTGAGATCGCTACCCTTGATCGGCTGGGTCCGGTGGCTATCATGAAAACCGCGACCGCCGCCCATGCCGAAGAGGTCGTCGAAGAAGCCGGCGCCGCCCATCCTGCCCGTGGTGCGGAAGGTGGCGCGGCCCCCGCCGCCCATGTTGATGCCGAACTCACGCAGGATGTCGCCGAGATCGGCGTTGCGGAAGATATCCTCCTGGCTGAAGCGCTGCTGGAAGCCGGCCGAGCCGAAGGTGTCGTACTGCTGGCGTTTATCCGGGTCGGAGAGGACCGCGTAAGCCTCGCTGATCTTTTTGAACTTCTCCTCCGCTTCCTTGTTGCCCTGGTTGCGGTCCGGGTGGTATTTCAGCGCCAGCTTGCGGTAGGCCTTCTTGATTTCGTCGGCCGAGGCGCCTTTTTTGACGCCAAGTTGTTCGTAATACTCTGTAGCCATAGGTGAGCCTGCTTAGAACGGGACGTCATCTCCCATGACCGGTTCCGGGAAGGGCGGTTCATTCATGCCCGTGGACTCGCCGCTGCCGGCCCCCCGGGCGGTGAGCATTTTCATCTCGCGGGCCACGATTTCGGTGGTGTAACGGTCCTGGCCTTCCTTGTCCTGCCATTTGCGGGTTTGCAGTCGCCCCTCGATATAGACCTTTGAACCCTTAGCCAGATATTCGCCGCAAATTTCGGCCAGGCGACCGAAGGCGACGATGCGGTGCCATTCGGTCTGCTCTTCCTTGCTGCCGTCCTGTTTCTTCCATACTTCGGTGGTGGCGATGCGAAACGAGGCGATGGCGGTGCCGCTCTGCGAGTACCGCACTTCCGGGTCCGCGCCCAGGTTTCCGATCAGGATGACCTTGTTGACCATGCTTTCTCCTTGGTGGTGATGCCGATTCGTGGCCTCATGCCGGAACCGGTGGCTGGGACTTGTGGAAGGCCGCGCCAATTCGCGGGGAAAGGGCTTGGGTCGGCCCCCTCCGCACTGGTTGAGAATACCATATAAATAAGATGGCCTCCCCCAAAAATCAACCAGTAGGACCGAAAAAGAGCGTGGTTGCGATCTCGGCTTTTTGAACTTGTTTGCCATCGGCATGGGGCATTAATGTCCCAACGTGAAGACCTCGATGGCCATTGACGATAGTTAGGGAAAACCGCTTGACAACAGTTGGGTAGCAATGATGGAATGAATGATGAAATGATCCGTTTGCCGGGTTGTTGCCGCGCGTTTTTGCAGTTTTCGCGTCTTTCTCAACCACCGATGGGGGTTTGCCATGAAAGAACGTGATTTTGCACGAATCCATGAAAGGCTCAACGGCATCTCGCGCCGGGATTTCATGAAATTCTGTACCGTGATGGCCGCCAGCCTGGGGCTGCCGCTGGCCGATGCCTCCCGCCTCGCGGCGGCGGTGGCCTCTCCCCGGCGGCCACCAGTGATTTGGCTCTCCGGCCAAGCCTGTACCGGCTGCACCGAATCCCTGTTGCGGCCCACCCACCCGGCCCTTGAACACCTAATCCTCGACCTCATTTCGCTTGACTACAACGAGACCTTGAACGCCGGGGCCGGCCATCAGGCAGAAGCGGCATTGCAGGCCTCGATCAAGGAAAACTATGGCAAGTTCATCCTGGTGATCGAGGGCGCCATCCCGGTGAAAGATGGCGGGGTCTACTGCATGATCGGCGGTCGGCCTTTTGCCGACATTGTCAAGGAGACCGCCGCCAAGGCGGCGGCGGTGATTGCCATCGGCTCTTGCGCCTCCTGGGGCGGGATCGTGGCCGCCAAACCCAACCCCACGGGTGCCATGGGGGCGCCGGAATTCTTGAAGGGCACCGCGGTGGTGACCATTCCCGGCTGTCCGCCCAATGCCTACAACTTCCTTTCCACCGTGATCCATTTCCTTACCTTCGGCAAGCTGCCGGCCTTGGACGACAAGGCCCGGCCCCGCTTCGCCTATGGGCGGCTCATCCACGAGAATTGCGAGCGGCGGCCACACTTCGACGCCGGCCGCTTTGCCGTGAAATTCGGCGACGAGGGGCACCGCAAGGGCTATTGTCTCTACAAGCTGGGCTGCAAGGGGCCAATGACCTACGCCAACTGTCCGGCTATCCTCTTCAGCGATGTCGGCTCCGGCTCCTGGCCGGTGGGCACGGGGCATCCGTGCTTTGGCTGCACCGAGTCGGGGGTCGGTTTCCACATCCCACTGCATACCCAGGCGAGCCTCCGGTATATCACCCCGGCGGCCGGACACCCGCCGATCACGGAACAGCGGGGCAGCAGCGCCTCGGTGGGCGCGGCCGCGCTCCTCGGTGCGGTGGCCGGCGCGGTAGTGGGAGGCGGGGCCATGATCCTCAAGAACCTGGAGAAAGAGGACGAGGCGGCCAAGAAGGATAAAGAGTAAACGCCCGGGAGGAGAGCCCATGAAGATCGAACGACGCGATTTTCTCAAGGGGATACTGGGCGGCGGGGTGATGCTGGCGGCCGATGCCAAGCCGGCCGCAGCCCGGCATCCCGGCAAGGAATTGCCCCCCAATGCGGTGGGGATCCTCTACGACGCAACCCTTTGCATCGGCTGCCAGGTCTGTGTCGGCGCCTGCAAACAGGCGAACAACATGCCAGTCGAGCACACCGCCGGCACCGATCCCCTGTGGGACAACCCGCGGGACCTTTCCGCCAAAACCATGAACATAATCAAGAAGTACGGTAGCGGCGACTATCCGGAGAAAGACACGGTGGCGGGCTATTCCTTTGTCAAGCGCCACTGCATGCACTGTCTCGACCCGGCCTGTGTTTCGGCCTGCCCGGTCTCGGCGCTGCTGAAAAATCCGGATACCGGCATCGTCACCTACAATAAAAAAGCGTGCATCGGCTGCCGCTATTGCCAGGTTGCCTGCCCCTTCAACATCCCCAAGTTCGAGTGGGATTCGGCCGTGCCGGTGATTGCCAAATGCCAGCTCTGCGCGCACCTGTTGGCCAAGGGCGGCATCTCCGCCTGTTGCGCGGCCTGTCCTACCGGCGCCTCGCTTTTTGGCCGGGTGGAAGACCTGCGCCAGGAGGCGAAGCGTCGGCTGGCCATGACGCCGGGCGAGAGTTACGATTTCCCGGTGGCCTCCCTGAACTCGAAGGAAGCCCAGTCGCACAAGGCGGGCCGCTATATCCAGCAGGTCTATGGCGAGTCCGAGGTGGGCGGCACCCAGTACCTGCTGCTGGCCGGGGTGCCCTTCGACAAGATCGGCCTGCCGACGTTGCCGGACGAATCCTTTGTCGCCCTGGCCGATGGCATCCAGTATGCGATTTACAAGGGCATGGTCTACCCGCTGGTGGTCCTGGGCGGGCTTATCTACATGATCCGCAAGGGCGAAGGCGACAAGCACTGAACCGCCACGAGCCGGTACGGCAAAGGAGAAAGGCGTATGACAGCTCCTGCTCCCCTGAATAAACCGATCTACACCTGGAACTTCAAGGCCTGCGCGGTGATCGCCGGTGTGACCGGACTCTGCCTGCTCTGGCGTTTCTTTTTCGGCATTGGTTCGATTTCCAACATGAACGACGGCTACCCGTGGGGCATCTGGATTGCCTACGACGTGGTGATCGGCACCGCGCTTGCCTGCGGCGGCTACGCCATGGCGCTGCTGGTCTACATCTTCAACAAGGGCGAGTATCACCCGCTGGTGCGGCCGGCCCTGATGACCAGCCTTTTCGGTTATACCATGGCCGGTATTTCGGTGGTGATCGACCTCGGCCGTTACTGGCAGATGTACAATATCTTCCTGCCCTGGCGCAGCAATTTTCATTCGGTGATGTTCGAGGTCGCGGTCTGCATCGCCACCTATGTCATGGTGCTCTGGGTGGAGTTCGCCCCGGCCATTCTGGAGAAACTCAAGGCGGATGCCCTGCGCGCCAAGCTGAATCGCTATATTTTCGTTTTCATTGCGCTGGGCATTCTGCTGCCCACTATGCACCAGTCGTCGCTGGGCACCATGATGCTGATGGCGGGCTACAAGCTCTCCCCCCTGTGGCGCACCGGCTTCCTGCCCCTGCTCTTTCTGCTCACCGCGCTGCTGATGGGTTATGCCATCGTCATGGTGGAGTCATTCATCTGCCAGGCGTGGTTCAAGACCCCTTCCGATCTGCCGTTGTTGTCGAAGATTTCCGATTTCATGCCATGGCTGCTCGGCGTCTATCTGCTGATCCGGCTGGAATCGATCAATCTGGCCGGCAACCTCGGACTTGCCTTTAACGGTTCATTGCAGGGCAACATGTTCCTGCTGGAAAATGCCCTGCTTATTGCCGCCTTTGTCATTCTGGTGCAGCCCCAAAACCGGGGGCGGGCGAAGACGCTCTTCCTGGCCGCCGCGGCGATCGTGCTTGGCGCCTCGCTCTACCGCCTCAATACCTACATCATCGGTTTCGATCCGGGCACGGGCTGGCGCTATTTCCCCTCGGTGCCGGAACTGATGATCACCTTGGGCGTGGTTGCCACGGAAGGGATGGCCTACATGTGGGTGGTCAACAAGCTGCCTGTGCTGCCCAAAGCGGAACATGCGTAATTCCGGTCCCCAATAGCGGAAGGAAGGAGAATACCGATGGCAAGAATCACCATTGATCCCATCACCAGAATCGAAGGGCATTTGCGCATCGACTGCGAGGTCAACGGCGGCCGGGTGACCAACGCCTGGTCATCGGGCCAGATGTGGCGCGGCATCGAGCTGATCCTCCAGGGCCGCGATCCGCGCGAGGCGTGGATCTTCACCCAGCGTATCTGCGGCGTTTGCACCACCGTGCATGCCATCACCTCGGTGCGGGCGGTGGAGAATGCCCTCGGCCTCGACGTGCCGTTCAATGCCCAGTACATCCGCAACATGATCATTGCGGCCCACGGCATCTTCGACCACATCGTCCATTTCTACCACCTCTCGGCCGTGGACTGGGTGGACATCGTCTCGGCCTTGAAGGCCGACCCGGCCAAGACGGCGCAACTGGCGCAGCGGCTCTCCGAGTGGCCGAGTAACAGCGCTATCACCATGAAGCAGGTGCAGGAGCGGTTGAAGGGATTCGTCGACTCCGGCCAGCTTGGCGTTTTTGCCAGCGGCTACTGGGGCCACCCTGCCATGAAGCTCTCGCCCGAGGTGAACCTGCTGGCGGCGGCCCATTACTTCCAGGCGCTCGACTATCAACGCCGCATCAACCAGGTGGTGGCGATCCTCGGCAGCAAGACCCCGCACATCCAGAACCTGGCAGTGGGCGGAGTGGCCAACCCGATCAACCCTGACAGCCAGTCCACCCTCACCATCGAGCGCCTCTTCCATGTGAAAACGCTCATCGACGAAATCGGCGCCTTCATCAAGCAGGTCTATATGGTGGACGTGGCCGCGGTGGGCGCCTTCTACGCCGACTGGACCCATTATGGCGCCGGGGTGACCAATTACCTCTCGGTACCTGACATGCCGCTAGACTCCAAGGGGACGGCCTTTGACATGCCGGGCGGCTACATCGCCAAGGGCGAGGTCGGCTCCTTCAAGCCGATCAACAGCTTCGGCGACGACTTCTTCAAGCAGGGGGTCAAGGAGTCCATCAAGCATTCCTGGTACAAGGGCGAATGGAACCGCCATCCGTGGGAGGGAGAGACCGATCCGCTCCCCACCAAGTACGACGAGAAGGCCAAGTATTCCTGGGTCAAAGCGCCCACCTTCAACGGCAAGCCGGCGCAGGTGGGGCCGCTGGCCAATGTGCTCTGCATGTTCGCCGCCGGCGACAAATCCACGGTCAAGTACACCACCCAGTTGCTCGACGCGGTGAGCGGCCTGGCCGGGACCAAGGTCGGGGTCGGGGCGCTCCATTCCACCATTGGCCGCCATGCCGCGCGGGCGGTGCGGGCCGCGGTGCTGCACGATGCCCTGGTGCGCCACTGGGAGGCGTTGGTCGCCAACATCGGCAAGGGCGATTACGCCACCTACAACGAGCCGGTCTTCCCCAAGGGCGAGATTCGGGGGGTTGGCTTCCACGAGGCACCGCGCGGCGTGCTTTCCCACTGGGTGGTCATCGACGGTGGCAAGATCAAGAATTACCAGTGCGTGGTCCCATCCACTTGGAATGCCGGGCCGCGCAATAGCGAGGAGGCCTTGGGACCCTACGAGGCCTCGCTGGTCGGCAACCCGGTGGCTGACCCCGCGCGGCCGCTGGAGGTGCTGCGTACCATCCACTCCTTTGATCCCTGCCTCGCCTGCGCTATCCACCTTTTGGACACGGAGCAGCGCGAATTGGTCCGGGTGCGGACGGTCGCCTGATGGGAGGGGCTGCCAGCGGGAATGTCATCGGCCAGTCGGCAACTCTGCCGGCTGGCCTCTTTTGTGCGCCAGCCACGGCCCCGGCCCTGGTGCTGGGCATCGGCAACCTGCTGCTGGGCGACGAGGGCGTGGGCATTCGGGTGGTGGAGAATCTCACGGCCCGCTACGCACTGCCGTCGGAGGTGGAGGCCTTGGACGGCGGTACCATGGGCATGGCCTTGCTCCCCTATCTGGCTGGTCGGCGGTTGCTGATCCTGCTCGACGCGGTGCGCACCGGCGCCGCGCCTGGCACGGTGGTGCAGAGGGAACTTAACGACCCGGCCGCCTTTTTCCGTGAAAAAATTTCCCCCCACCAGCTTGGCATCGCCGAGGTGCTTTCGGTGGCGAGCCTTACCAACGAACTGCCCGGCCGTATCCTCATCATCGGGGTGGTGCCGAAGGAGATGAACACCGGGCTCGACCTCTCGCCGGAGATCGCCGCCGCGGTTGCGGTGCTGGCCGACATGGTGGCGGCCGAGTTGACGGCGGCCGGCTTTCCCCTGACGCCGCGCGACCAGTCCGGCGCGTGACGTGAACTTCGGATGACAGCCGGCATTCCTTTGGCTACAATATCCCATGCATGAAATGTCGCTGGCGCTGAGCATCGTAGAACTGGTCGTCACCGAGGCCAAGGCAGCCGGCGCGCGGCAGGTGGATCGCATCGAGCTGGAGGTTGGAACGCTCTCGGGGGTGCTGGTCGATTCCCTGCGCTTCTGTTTCGAGGCTGCCGCGCGGGAGACGATGGCAGCCGGTGCCGAATTGGCTGTCCAGGAGATTGCCGCCAGCGGCCGCTGTCCGGCCTGCGGCGAGGAAAGCCCGATGGCCGGGCTCATCACCGACTGTCCCGGCTGCGGTCAATATCTGCTGCTGGAAAAGGGCCGCGAACTGCGGGTGGTCTCGATCACGGTGGATGAATGAGGCATGGCGATGTGTGATTCCTGCGGCTGCGGCCACGATCATCATGGCGTGATCATTGCGGTGCCTGGCCGGTCATCGGTCGCGAGCGGGGCCCATGACCATCACCACGGCCCCGGCCGCACCCTGCGGGTGGAGCAGGACGTGCTGGCCAAGAATAACCACCTGGCGGCCCACAACCGCGAGTGGCTCACGGCCCGCAAGATTCTTGCCTTGAACCTCGTGAGTTCCCCCGGCTCCGGCAAGACCACCCTCCTGGAGCAGACCATCCGCCGGCTGAGCGGGACGCTGCCGGTGGCGGTCATCGAGGGCGACCAGCAGACCCTGCTCGATGCCGAGCGCATCGACGCCACCGGCGCGCCGGTGGTGCAGGTCAATACCGGCGCCGGTTGCCACCTGGATGCCGACATGGTCCATCGGGCGCTCCATACCCTGGCCCCGCCGGACCACTCGCTCCTGTTCATCGAAAACGTCGGCAACCTGGTCTGCCCCGCCATGTTCGATTTGGGCGAAGCGGCCAAGGTGGTGATCATCAGCGTCACCGAGGGCGAGGACAAGCCTCTCAAGTATCCGGCCATGTTTGCCGCAGCCACGCTCTGCCTGATCAACAAGACCGATCTGTTGCCCCATCTCGATTTCTCGGTGGCGCGCTGCATGGAATACGCCCGCCGGGCCAACCCCGATCTCACCTTTTTCACCCTTTCCGCCCGCACCGGCGACGGCATGGATGAGTGGCTCACCTGGCTCAATGACGCGCTCCGCGCTGCCTGATTTGGAAATGGAATTGCGCTGGCGGATCACGATCCGTGGCGTGGTCCAGGGCGTGGGTTTTCGTCCCTTTGTCTATCGTGAGGCCGTGGCCCATGGCTTGACCGGCCAAGTGGTCAACACCGGCCAGGGGGTGGTAATCGAGGCGCAGGGGGACGAAAGGGCGCTCACCAGCTTTGTGACTGCCTTGCGGGAACAGGCCCCGGCTGCGGCGTTGATTCAAGATTTGACCATTGCGCCGCTATTGCTGGTGGCGGAAACCGCCTTTGTAATCGGCCATTCCGTGGCCGCCGGAATTACCAGCGCCGGCATCCCGGCGGATCTGGCCCTCTGTGCCGATTGTCGCCGCGAGTTGTTCGATCCCACTGACCGCCGCTTCCGCTACCCCTTCATCAACTGCACCAACTGCGGCCCCCGCTACACCATCACCCGCGCCATTCCCTACGACCGCCCCCAGACGAGCATGGCCGTTTTTGCCATGTGCGATGTCTGCCGGGCCGAGTACGAGAATCCCACCGACCGCCGCTTCCATGCCCAGCCCAACGGTTGTCCGGTCTGCGGCCCCCACCTCTGGCTGAGCGATGGCCAAGGCCGGCAGCTGGCGGAGCGGGAGGCAGCAGTGGCGGCGACGGCAGCGCGGTTGAAAGCCGGCGCCATCGTGGCGATCAAAGGCATCGGCGGTTTCCATCTGGCGGTGGATGCGGCTAACCACGAGGCAGTCGTGCGGTTGCGGCAACGCAAGGGCCGCGAGGAAAAGCCGTTGGCCGTGATGGTGCGTGATCTGGCGGTGGCCCGCAGGCTCTGTGCCCTTTCGGTGGCCGAGGAGGAGTTGTTACAGTCGGTTGCCGCGCCCATCGTATTGGCGCTTAAGCAGGCCGACCACGGCCTCTCAGCGGTGGTGGCGCCGGGCAGCGACCGCTTTGGCATCATGCTGCCCTATGCCCCGCTCCATCATCTGCTGCTGGCCGAGGGGCCAGCGGTGCTGGTGATGACCAGCGGCAACGTAAGCGAGGAGCCCATTGCCATCGACAATGCCGAGGCGTTGCAGCGCCTTGGTGCCATTGCCGACTGCTTCCTCTGCCACGACCGCGATATCCTCATCCGCGCCGACGATTCGGTGGCGTGGCATCTGGCCGGCGCCACACGCCTACTCCGCCGGGCACGCGGGTATGTGCCGCAGCCCATCCACCTTGCTGCGGATGGGCCGGCGGTGCTTGGGGTGGGCGGCGAACTCAAGAACACCATCTGCTACGCCAAAGGCGATCAGGCGTGGGTGAGCCAGCACCTCGGCGATTTGAAGTCCTTGGAGGCGTTTTCATTTTTCCGGGAGACCGTGGCCCATTTGGGCCGCATCTACGAGGTCACGCCGGAGCTGGTGGCGCACGATCTTCACCCTGCCTATCTCACCACCCAGTGGGCCGGGGAGCAGGCCGGAGTGCCGCAGCTTGCGGTGCAGCACCACCACGCCCACCTGGCCGCCTGTCTGGCGGAGAACCATTATGACGGGCCGGCCATCGGGGTGATCCTCGACGGCACCGGTTTTGGCACCGACAGTACCATCTGGGGCGGCGAGGTGCTGATCGGCGACTGTGGTTCGTTCCGCCGCTTCGCCCATCTGGCCCCCATGCCGTTGCCCGGCGGCGATGCGGCGGTGGCGGCGCCATGGCGCACCGGTCTGGGTTATCTTTACGCCGCCTACGACGGGGCAGTGCCGGAGCTGCCGTTCCTGCATGGCCATGACGCCGACGCGATCGTCGCCATGCTGCAACGCCAAGTCAATTGCCCGCCCACCACAAGCTGTGGCCGCCTCTTCGACGCAGTAGCCGCGATCGCGGGGGGGCGGCCGGTGATCCGCTACGAGGCGCAGGCGGCCATCGAGTTCATGCAGGCCGCCGACCCCCTTGCCGGGCCTGCTTTTCCCTTCGAACTCGTGGCGGAACATGATACGCTGATGGTGGCGGTCGGCCCGCTCATCCGGGCGGTGGCCGAGGCAGTCGCGCAAGGTGCTACCTTGGCCGAGATCAGCCAACGGTTCCATTGGACCATGGTGGAACTCTGGTGCGAGGTGGTCCAGCGGGCCGCCGCGGCCACGGGATTGAGAGCGGTGGCTCTGAGCGGCGGGGTCTTCCAGAATCAGCTGCTCTTGGCCGGACTCATCGAACGGTTGCAGGCTGCCGGCTTTACTGTCCTGGCCCATTGCGAGCTGCCGACCAACGACGGCTGTATTGCCTTTGGTCAGGGCATGGTTGGCCGGGCGTATCTGACGAGGTGATGCAATGTGTCTTGCGGTGCCAGGCAAGGTGGTGGCGATTTTCGAGGAAAACGGCCTGCGCATGGGCCACATCGACTATGCCGGCACGGTGAACCGCGCCTGCCTCGAATATGTGCCGGAGATCGCGATTGGCCAGTACACCGTGGTCCACGCCGGGTTTGCCATCTCGGTGATCGA
>Ga0172375_10008687_pt1 | contig 13597 bp, 13 predicted proteins | sample LakKiv1m_FD_114537 | JGI IMG/M metagenome (GOLD analysis project Ga0172375, IMG submission 114537) | Freshwater microbial communities from Kabuno Bay, South-Kivu, Congo - kab_092012_11.1m | ecosystem: Environmental > Aquatic > Freshwater > Lake | place: Democratic Republic of the Congo...
AACATAACAGCATTTTATCGTCGGTAAAGTAGATTTTTACCGACGGAGAAAATTAGTTAACAAATAAAGGGTTTTTCAACGGTCTCAACTTTACAATTCGTGCCATGCACCATTTGTAAAGTTGTCCCGCTGCGTCGGCGGGCTTTGCCCGCAGACGCAGCGAGACATACTTATTTATTATGATAAGATTGAAAAATGTTTATGGCCTGCGAGAAATTCTTTTGCTGTCATTACGCGGGAACCTTCCATCTGAAGATCTTTTATATTCAAGGCACCTTTTCCAGCCTTGACAAGTATGCCTTTTTTGCCTGCCTCTAATACTGCGCCCGGAACTGATTTTGCATCAGTTAAATCCATCAGAGGTTCTGCCTTCCATATCTTTAAAATCTTCCTGTCCATATATGTAAAACATCCTGGCCATGGCGTAAATGCCCTGATCCTATTACAGATCTCATCTGCGCTGCCAGCCCAGTTAATAACGCCATCTTCTTTTTTTAATTTAGGCGCGTATGTCACTTTAGCGTGATCCTGCGATATAAATCTGATTTTGCTGTTTTTTATTAAATTTACCGCCTCCAGCAAAAGTCCAGCGCCTTTCTGAGAAAGCTTTTCTGACACAATAATGGCATCATCTGCCTCATTTATCGTGACTACATCTTTTAGCGCGATATCGCCTTCGTCCATCTTTTCATTCATCTTCATAATAGTTACGCCTGTCTCTTTCTCACCATTCGCGATTGCCCAGTTTATAGGGGCCGCCCCCCTGTATTTTGGCAAAAGCGAGGCGTGAATATTCAGGCAATATAACTTAGGTAACTCTAACGCGGCTTTCGACAAAATCTGGCCAAAACTAACCACAATAAATAAATCCGCGTCAAACCTTTTCAGGAATTCTATTGACTCTTCGGAATTTACCTTAGCGGGCTGAAAAACCTTAATCCCAAGCGCTTCAGCCTTTGATTTTACAGCTGTTGGCGCCATCTTAAGAGACCTGCCCTTTTCTCTGTCAGGCTGTGTGACAACCAGCGCCACATCTTCGCTCTTAACAAGCCCTTCAAGTATCGGCACTGCAAAATTTGAACTTCCGAAAAATACTATCTTCATCCTATCCCGCCCTATCTGATCTAACTTTATATTTTAAAGTTTCACGCACACTTTGGCGCCAAACTGTTTGATAATCTTTTTACGCTTTAAAAATCCTATCTTATCTATAAACATTACCCCGTCCAGATGGTCTATCTCGTGCTGAATTATTCTGGCAAGGATACCGCTTGCGTCTATTTTTACATTATCTCCGTCAAGATTAACCGCCTCTACAGTAACAGACTCTGGCCTTATAACATCATTTGAAACGCCAGGCAGGCTCAAGCAGCCTTCGCAAAACCTTGTCTTTCCTTTCTTATGCACTATCTTTGGATTAATCAGGGTAATAGCAACCCTATTGTCCCCTTCCATATCTTCAACAACTATAATGCGCCTCTCTATTCCCACCTGCGGGCCAGCCAATCCAACTCCATTCGCCAAACGCATCGTTTCTATCATATCATAGGCAAGTTTCCGTTCATTACTGCCTACATTTTCAATAGGCTTTGATTTTTTGCGAAGGATAGGATCCGGATATATCTTAATTTCCAATTCAGCCATATAATTTATTTTAGCATATATTACATATACTAATCTATAAGAAAATTAAATACCTGTCCCGCTGCGTCGGCGGGCTTTGCCCGCCGACGCAGCGGGACAGGTAAAACAGGTAAACTTCGACCAGCAGATTTTATTGACAATAACATAAAATTACTGTAAACTTGTTACTTATGATGAACGAACAGGAATTAAAAGAGTTTTATAATAAAGGGCTTCTTGCGTTTGAAAAGCAAAACTATGATTACGCTATCGACATCTTTTCTCAGATATTATCATCCCAATACGACCACCTGGAAGCCAGGCATTATCTGCACCTTTCGCTCCAAAAAAAGGCAGAAGGCTCCAGGCCTTCCCTTGCGAGTTCAGTGAACAAACTTTTCCTGTCAATGCAGGCCAATAGTTTGCTAAAGAAAGGTAACATAGCTGCCTGCCTTGAAACACTTGAAAAGATAGTCGCCTCCAACCCTTTCGACTCCGAGGCATTAAAGGCCATCGCTGATATTTTTTATCAAAAAGGCATGATCAGCCACGCAATAAATAACCTGGAAGAAGCGAAGCTGGCAAATTCAAAAGATATAGACATCTTTAAAAAGCTTGGCGAATTGTATGTAAAAAAAGAGGATTACCGCAACGCGAAAACAATCTATGAATCAGCTTTAAAAATAAATCCAAACGATACAGAAATACTGAAATCCTTCAAAAACCTTGACGCCCTCGGCACAATAAAACGGGAATTTACCACTTAATAAAAAAATATTTTTTTCGCTCTTTCCTTGTCCCCTGTCCCTTGTCCCTAATAAGGATCCACATCCACAGTCACAATAATCCCTGAAGCCTTATGCTTACGCAATGTCTTTTTCAAAATAACAGTTATATCCTCTGCGTTTTCTGCCCTAAGGAATATATTCCACCTGTACATGCCTTTCATCTTTGAAATAGGCGATGGCGCAGGACCAAGGATTTCTATATCTTGGGATTTGATTTCTTTTTCAAGGCCCGCCTTCAGTTCCTCGCTTGCCTTAAAAACCTTTTCTTCTCTCCTTCCTCTGAGGGTCAGGCTGACCATATGGCAGAATGGCGGCAGGCGCAATTCTTTGCGCAGGGATATCTCTTTGTCATAGAATATATTATAATCATGGGTCTTTGCGGCCTGGATTGAATAATGCTGCGGGGTATAGCTCTGTATTATAACCCTGCCTCCGAGATCTCCTCTCCCTGCCCGGCCAGCAACCTGCGTCAATAAATTAAAAGTTCTTTCAGCTGACCTGAAATCAGGAAGGTTCAGGGCTGTGTCAGCTGATATGACCCCGACAAGCGTAACCTTTGGAAAATCCAGGCCCTTGGCTACCATCTGAGTGCCTATCAATATATCTATGCGCCCGTCCTTGAAGTCTGACAGCACTTTGTCATGAGCGCCTCTTTTATGAGTAGAGTCAGTATCCATGCGCGCTATCTTAGCCCCGGGAAAAAACCTGGCAAGTTCGCTCTCGACCTTTTCTGTGCCGAGCCCCCAGTATTTTAAATAGGACTCATTGCACTCAGGGCATATCTCGGGCGGCGCCATATTAAAACTGCAGTGATGGCATATTAATTTTTTCTTATCAAAATGATACGTAAGGCTCACACTGCAGCGCTTACATTTGATTACATATCCGCATTTCCTGCAATTTATAAATGTCGAAAAACCGCGCCTGTTCAAAAAAAGTATGACCTGTTTTTTCTCAGTTATATCCTTGTCTATCCACTCCCTGAGCTTCTGCGAAAATATAGGTATCTTCTTGGCCCTTGTCATCTCCTCGCGCATATCCACGATATCGACTGCGGGCAAAAGCCTTGAATCTATCCTCTCGGGAAGCTCCATAAGAGTAAATCTTCCGCTCTTAGCCGCATAAAAAGATTCCAAGGAAGGTGTAGCACTTCCCAGTATTACAGCGGCATTTGAAAGACCTGCCCTTTTTATAGCCACATCCTTCGCATTATACCTCGGCGCATCTTCCTGCTTATAAGAAGTCTCATGTTCCTCATCCACAACCACCAGCCCAAGATTTTTAACAGGCGCAAATATAGCTGAGCGGGGGCCTATAACTATCTGGGCCGAGCCAGAAATTATCCTGCGCCACTCAGAGATGCGCTTGGAGCCAAGAAGCCTTGAGTGGAGCACAGCTATTTTATCCTGGAATCTCGCCTTGAAACGCGCAACTGTCTGCGGCGTAAGTGAAATCTCAGGCACAAGCACTATGCTGGAAAGCCCTGACTCCAGCGCGTGCGCAATTGACTGAAGATAAACCTCTGTCTTACCGCTGCCTGTTATGCCGTGCAGAAGAAAAACCTTATGGGCCTTGCTATCTATTGAGCTTGTTATAGAATCAAGTGCCTGTTGCTGTTCCTCATTAAGCGCCAGATGTTTGTCAGAACCGTCTACAAACTCAAATCCTTTTTCCTCCTCATCATGCCTTTCCTTTCTCTGTCTTTTGCCAGACGCGCCCTTCTTGACAACGCTGGGGATAGCCGCCGAGATTGCCTCGCCCCAGGAACAATAATAATATTCTGAAATCCATTTTGTAAGCTCCAGCATCTTTGGATCTACTGAAAGCGTTTTATCTATTACCCTGTTTAAAGGCTTGACCTTCTCTATGTCGCATTTGTCAGATACTCCCACCACATAGCCAATGACTGTCTCATTTCCAAAGGACACCTCTACCACGCTCCCAATTTCAACATCATCCTTCAGGGATTCCTGGATAGAATAAGTAAAAGGCCCTTCTATGGGCCTGTTAATAACTATATTTGCAAATTTCATAAAATAAACCTCGCAGGGGACGGTTTAAAACCGCCCCCTACATTAATTCTTTCATAATTTTCTTCATATCTTCCCATACGAGTTTCTTGTCCCCGGGATTGCGCAGGAGATAAGCGGGATGATATGTGGGCATAAATTTTATACCCCTGTATTCGTGCCATTTTCCCCTAAGCTTGCCTATAGGGATCTCTGTCCCAAGGAGCGCCTGGCTTGCGAATTTTCCAAGGCCGCATATAACCTTTGGCTTTATCATGTCTATCTGGGCATAGAGATAGCCTATGCACATGGAAATCTCTTCAGGCAATGGATTCCTGTTCTGCGGAGGCCTGCACTTTAAAATATTGCAGATATACACATCTTCCCTTTTAATAGCCATTGCCTCTATTATTTTTGTAAGCAGCGCCCCTGCCTCTCCCACAAAAGGCAGGCCCTGAACATCTTCTTCGTGGCCAGGCGCCTCCCCGACAAACATAAGCCTTGCGTTTACACTACCCGAACCGAACACACTATTTGTCCGCATCTTGCCAAGAGGGCATTTCTGGCAGCGCGATACCTCGTCTTTAATCAAGGATAGTTGGGCATCCTTAGGCTTAGGTGAAAAAAGATACTCGGATATGCCGCTCTCTTTTTCCATCTCAAAGTAGTTTTTTATGGCTTCTATAAAATTATTCATAAAATATGCGGCGATTAAGCGATTTAGTTATTAAGCAATTATGTGGGGTTATATCTTACTTAATCGCTAAATCGCCTAATAACTTAATCGCATGACGCTTCAGGGCCTCGGATGAAACTTCTGGTGGATAGACTTTAACCTGTCCTTGCTCACATGCGTATAAATCTGGGTAGTGGAAATATCCGAATGGCCAAGCATCTCCTGGACTATCCTCAGGTCAGCGCCCCTTTCCAGTATGTGCGTCGCAAAGGAATGCCTTAAGCTATGAGGCGTCACTTTTTTCTTAATCCTCGCTGCCTTCACGTATCTTTTGATAATCTTCCAGAATGTCTGGCGGGACATAGCCTTGCCGCCTTTTCTAAGGAATAAAAAATTTGAAATTTTATTTTTTAAAAAACTCGGCCTGGATTTTTCTAGATACCTTTCTATGCCCTCCTTCGCCTTTTTTCCAAAAGGCACTATCCTTTCTTTCGAGCCTTTTCCAAAACATTTCACAAAACCCGCCCCTAAATTAACGTCATCCATCTTAAGATTTACCAGCTCTGAAACCCTCATACCTGTAGCGTACATGAGCTCCAGGCATGCCTTATCCCTCATCTCCATAACATCTCTTATATTCGGCGCGCTTAACAAAACCTCGATTTCAGCCTCGCTCAAAGTATATGGAAGCTTTTTCCACAGCTTGGGAGACTCAATAATAGCTGCCGCGTCCTCTTTTACTATATTTTCCTTTAAAAGAAACTTAAAAAAACTCTTTATGCAGGCAAGCTCCCTTGAGATAGAATTAGAGCCGAGCCCCCTCTCTTTTTCCGCCATCATAAATGAGTTTATTGCCTGCCTGGAAACATTGTTTATTGAGTCAATCTTTTTTGATTTTAAATAACCGGCAAACATGGACAAATCCCTTTTGTAGGAACTAAGCGTGTTGTTCGCCATGCCTCTTTCGACAGATATGTAACTTAAGAATTGTTCGATTAATTCATTCATATAATATATCGTAGCGGCGGGTTTAAAACCCGCCGCTACAGATGTTTAAACGGTCAATTTATAAACGGGCTATTTCGTTTCTCATTTCCTATAGTAGAACTCGGGCCATGTCCAGGGTATATAATATAATTATCATCCAGCGTAAATAATTTCTCTTTTATAGAGCGTATTATATCTTTTTCTGAGCCATATTGAAAATCCGTCCTGCCGATGCCTTGGCAAAAAAGCGTATCTCCTGTAAAAATCTCTTGTTCAGCCCTAAGGCATATAGAACCTGGCGTATGGCCTGGCGTATGAATAACCTCAAGGCTATATTTTCCTATATTTAAAACATCTCCATCCTCCAATAACCTTGAAGCCTCTTTGTTTCTCATTATAAAGCCAAATACGCCTGACATATTTTTGGAGGGATCTTGCAGAAAACCGGCATCCAGGCGATGTATCCAGACAGGAGCTAAAAATCTGTCATTCGCGCCTATATGGTCTCCATGGCCATGGGTATTTATAACAGCCTTTGGTTCCAGGCTGTTCTTATCTATAACACTTTTTATCCCAGCGTAATCCCCGCCTGGATCTATTATAAAAATCTCTTTTGTCTCTTCGTCTCCAACAATGTAGCAATTAGACTCAAGAGGGCCAACAACTATCTTTTTTATCAGCATCTTATTTCCTTAATTCAAGTGAATCTTTGACATGGGTATATGAAAACCTTTTATCTATAAGCCTCTTTGTCCTTTCCAGAAGCTGACTAATCTTATACCTTTCATTTTCTGTCAAGTCGATCTTTTTTACCCCGGGATCTATTGTTTTTATCTCTGTTATAAAAGCCTCCAGCTCATTGTATCTTTCATTATTAAGGTATCTCTGCATCTCTAACAGGTTTTCCATAAGCCCGTCATAACACTCTGCTCTCTTCTTGTAAGTATCCCCCATCCTGTCTATCAGCTCCCCCTGCCAGGACTTCCAGAATAAAAATCTCTTTTTATAAAGCTCATCCAGCCTTTGATCTATGGGATAATCGTATGTGGTAACAATAGGCGGAGCCTTTTCCTCTATCTGCTTTTTACGCACAAACTTCCTCTGCATCCCAGCGCATCCTGCAATAAATATGCACAATACAACAACAATCGCACTTCTCATATATGTTCTTCTACCCATATAAATCCCATTCCTTTCTTCTATCTCCTAACCTTCTAACTTTACAAATGGTGCATGGCACCATTTGTAAAGTTACGCTATGAGCCTTCTGAATTCAGTCTCGTTTATAACCTTTACGCCGAGCGCCTTTGCCTTCTCAAACTTTGAGCCGGGGTCCTTGCCAGCCACCAGATAATCTGTATTTTTGCTTACCCCTGAAGACGCGTTGCCGCCCAGCCTGCGAATTAGATCTTCTATCTCGCTCCTCGAATAACCTTCTAAGGATCCTGTCACCACAAAAGTTTTGCCTTCTAATTTCCCTGTCCCCTGGCCCATGTCCCATGTCCCTAAACTAACCCCGGCCCGCTTAAGCTTATCAATTACTTTCTGGTTTTCTTTTGTATTAAAAAAATTATAAATACTCTCTGCCACAACAGGCCCTATCTCATTTATCTCCTGAAGCTCCTGAATGCCTGAATCCACCAGCCTGTCCAGAGACCTGAACCTTGACGCAAGTATCCACGCGCTCCTTACGCCAACATGCCTTATGCCCAGCCCATAAACCAGCCTGTTCAGCGGATTGGCCTTGCTTTTTTCTATCGCGCTGATAAGATTTGCCGCAGACTTATCAGCCATTCTCTCAAGATTTGCCAATTCACCGCGCTTTAAACCATAGATATCCCCATAATCTTTTACCATATCTTTGTCCACTAACTGGCTGACAATGGCCTCGCCCATACCCTCTATATCCATCGCATCTTTTGACGCAAAATGCCTGATCCTTTCCTTTAATTGAGCTGGACAGCTCGTATTCTGGCATCGTAAAGCAACCTCGTCTTTAAGTTTCTTGGCTGAACTGCCGCACACAGGGCAGGACTTTGGCATAAAGAATTCTCTTTCAGAGCCAGCGCGCTTAGATTTTACCACCTCAACTATTTGAGGTATTATCTCGCCTGCCTTCTCGACCAAGACGTGGTCCCCTATCCTCACATCCTTGCGCGCGATCTCATCCTGGTTATGTAGCGACGCTCGGCTTACAGTACTGCCAGCAAGTTCTATGGGTTTTAAGACAGCTACAGGCGTAAGGGCGCCTGTCCTTCCCACCTGGACAATTATATCTTCCAGCACAGTCTCTTTTTGCTGTGCTGGAAATTTATAGGCTATCATCCATCTTGGGCTTTTTGATGTCTGGCCAAGGGACCTCTGATAATGAAAAGAGTCGACTTTTATAACCATGCCGTCTATATCATAATCAAGGGCATGCCTCCCCTCCTGCCATTCATCGCAGTATTTAATAACCTCTTCTATTGACCCGCATTTTTTAATGTTAGGGTTTACTCTGAACCCGGCGTCTTTTAAGAAAGTAAGGGCTTCAGACTGCGCCTGGAATTCCATGCCCTTTAAATAACCTACCCCGTATATCCACATGTCCAGGCGCCTCTTGGCAACTATAGAGCTGTCTAATAATTTCAAAGAGCCTGCCGCGGCATTCCTTGGATTTGCGAAAAGCTCTTCGCCGGACTCCTCCTTTTCTTCATTTATCTCGAGAAATGACTTGGCAGGCAGATACACCTCGCCCCTTGCCTCAAATAGGCCCGGCATATTTTTAATCTTTTTCAGGCTTAAAGGCAGGCTTTTTATTGTCTTTAAATTCATAGTAACATCATCGCCTTTAATGCCGTCTCCTCTCGTAGCCCCCCTCACAAGCTTCCCATTTTCATAAAGAAGCGATATGCTGACCCCGTCTATTTTTAGCTCAACCACGTAATCCAATTTATCAACTTCCAGATTTTTCCTCACCCGCTCATCAAAATCCATTATCTCCCGAGAAGAATAGGTATTATCCATGCTAAGCATAGGGACCTTATGTTCTACTGTCTCAAACTCCTTAAGGGCCTTGCCGCCAACCCTCTGCGTAGGAGAATCAGGGGTAATAAATTCCGGATGAGCGGCCTCTAACTTTTTAAGCTCATCCATAAGGCCGTCATACGCCCTGTCAGAGATTTCCGGCATATTGTCCACATAATATTTCTTATTATGAAGCTCTATTTCCTTTTTTAATGCTTCAATTGTTTTCTTTATATCTTTTTTCATATTTAAAATCTTATATCAAAATCATTAAATTCCCGTGCAGGTTTTTCCCATGATAGAACAACCTCTTTAATATATCTGCCAAGCGCGCCTTTTGATATATTATCTAAGAATTTCTTTATATCTTCTTCCGTGCCTTCAACAACAACCTCTACTCTGCCATCATCAAGATTTTTAATCCATCCTGTTATACCAAGATTCATGGCTATATCCTGGGCAGCATACCTGAACCCCACCCCCTGGACACGGCCTGAATAAAATATATGCGCCCGCTTTCTGCTATCAGCCATAACCATTCCCTAACTTTACAAATGGTGCATGGCACCATTTGTAAAGTTAGAGCGTTTTTTTAAGATATTCTTCGAACTTGCCCCAGAAAGGGTCTATCCTTGGATGCTCAAGTTTATATCTTTTATCTCTTTCTATAACAATAATGCCCTGGCCCTTATCAGTAACCTCGCCAGCTATGCTGGCTGGGATAGATTCATCGCTCAAGGCTTTTATAATATCCTGGGCTTTTTCCCTGCTGGCAGTAGCCAGCAAAGTGCCTTCGCTTATTGCCTTATACGGGTCTATGCCAAAACACTCGCAGGTCTTCTTTACCTCATCCTGTAAAATTATATCCTCCAGATAAATATTCATCCCCACATTGCTATGCGCGGCCATTTCATACAGACCTCCCAGCACCCCGCACTCAGTCGCATCATGCATAGCTGTAACCCCGCCCACTTTAGCCGCAGTCAAAGCGTCCCTGACAGTCGACATCTGATAATACACATCCTGAGCGCTTTTTACAAAACCTTTTCCATGCCTCTCCTCAAGGAATTTCGGAAAATAAGCCGCCATCAGCCCTGTCGCCTCAATAGCAGGGCCCTTTGAAATTATAATAGCGTCCCCCACCCTGCATTTAGGGATTATAAGTTTTTCTTTTTTATCCACCCCTATCATAGCAGCTCCGCCTACCATAGGATAATTACACCCTGCATATCTTGCGGTATGCCCTGTGACAACTGATATGCCTAAATTCTCGCATTCTCTATGCACAGCGTCCCACATCATAGTAAGCTCTGTCTCTGTTATCTCTGGAGGCAGATTCAGGTCCACAGCCAGGTATTTCGGAGCTATGCCGCTCACAGCTACATCAGAGGCGAGTATGTGCACACTAAACCACGCCGCCTTTTCCATGCCTAACTCTTTTGCAATATAAAACGGGTCTGCCGACAAAACCATCACATTATCGCCTAAATCAATCACGCCAAAGTCCACGCCATGCTGAGGCCCGACAACAATAGACTTGTCTTTCTTACCCAGCCTCGGGTATATGACATTATTAAAAAAATCAGGATGTATTTTTCCTAATTCCGGTAATTTTTCCATACTAACTCCTCTGGCCTTACCTAACCGCAAATAACAAAAATTTTCGGCTGGTTCCTAAAGTTGGACTAAAAATAAGATTAAACCAATCCATACTGCATGTTCAGGGCGAAAAATCTTTCTATCTTTGTTATTTTACAGTCAAATAGCCGTTTATGCAATTATAAAAGTAACAAAACACACAGCTTTAATTCTAAATTTCGTATCCTAAAATAGATATCTCATTTAAATCATCCGATACTAAAACTTATATGCCACTTTTGAATAATCACGCAGCAATCATGCACTATTTGCGCAACGAATATCTCGTTGGCCTTCCCTTACCGACCGCAGCCAATTTGACATATTCTTTATTCGTAATTTGGCTGTGCTCTTTCACAAATTCCAGCCATATTTTTCAAAGACAAGTCCATCGCCGCAGAAATGGCAATGCCCTTCTGTCCTTAAAAATATTTTTCTCAACATCTCTTCGTTCATAAAATGAATGTGTGAATCTTTTTAACACGCCCCTCATGCCTATTGTAGCCCTTTTTAACTATGGGTGTCAATATAAGTTAACCTCTCTTTGCCTCTTCAAAACACCTCATTCCGATATAGCAAATTCTACATTTACTACGGCGTTGACTTTCTTCTCTAATGAACTAGTATCATTATACCCATAATCTGACACATCATAGGAATTAACAGGCGTTATCTGAAAAACTCCCATCCTGGCTGAATGCATAACGCCGATCTTGTTGCCAGTTGAGACAGCCATCTGTCCGGCCCTTTTCTTGGCATTGGAAGTAGCCTCCGCCAGCATTTCAAGTTTAAGCTCAGGAAGCTTTGTATAGAAATACTGCGGGGCATAAGACATGAATTCTATGCCTTTTTCTATAAGCTCTGTAGACCGCCTTGAGATATCAGTAGTTTTAGTGACATCCTTAGACCGTATCTCTATCCCCTGGGTTAAGCGGTAGCCTTCTATCTCATTCGTATTGGTCCCTTTCTCTGTCTTTTTATATAATACCTCGGTTTCCACTGGATATGTTATAATCTCATCCTGCTTTACTCCATTACTCGCAAGATATTCTTTTACTGTCGCAAGGTCTTCTTTCAGTTTGGTAAAAGCGTCCACCATCTTTAAATCTTTTCTTGAAAAGCCAGATACCCACACCATGTAATCTGATACGATATTCTTCTCAGCCGAGCCTGTTACCTTTATCACCTCGCTTGAGAATTTTTTGATCTTGATAAGGCCTTGTGAGAATATCACCGTGGATACTATAGTTGCCACTACAAAACATATTCCCAGGATAATTATCTGGGTACTCCTTAAAACCTTGATTCCCTCCATACCGCACCCCCTTTTTTTTGTTTACAAATCTATCCCATAAAAAACAAAAAACCTTCACAGAAATTTCTTCTATGAAGGTTTTACTTTTTTATCCCTCGCCGCATAACGCTTACTGCAGGCGGCTCGGGAGGCTTTCGCTCACGTCCGGGATTTACCCCTTCTAACTCGGGACTGCTATTTAATTGTAAATAGACTATATCACATATTTTCAATTAATCAAGTAACCCTTACTTCTCTTTCTCATTTCTTGTGGCATCCTCTCTACTTATAGATCCTTTTCTTTATTTTAGCTCTTGCTGTATTGATTTCTTGAGAGCGCTGGAGTCTGGCAACTTTCCTCGCAAATCTTCCGGCAGCTTCTTTGTAAAATAATATTCTGCCACTCCTATAGGTTTTTTAACACTCTTTAATGCATATTCAACAACAATATTATCCTTCTCTGCGCACAAAATAATGCCTATTGATGGTTGCTCATCTTTCAACTTCACCTGTTCATCCAATAGATGCAGATAAAAATCCATCTTGCCTGCATACTCTGGTTCAAATCTGCCAGTCTTTAGCTCCACAGCCACTAGGCATTTCAATTTACGGTTGAAAAATAAAAGGTCAACAAAATATTCATTATCTCCCAGAGTTAGACGATATTGATTGCCTAAAAATGAAAACCCATAACCAAGTTCCAGAATGAATTGTTTTAACTTCTCAATCAGCCGTTTTTCAAGTTCCCTTTCTAAAACCGGTTTTGTAATGCCTAAAAAATCAAGGTTATAGACGCTTTTCATTGACTCATCTGCCTGTTCAGAAAGATGCAAAGGTAAAGCCTTAGGAAAATTGTGAGTCTTCTGCCTCTGGCTCAATTTATATGCATCAGCTTTTATCTGATTAAGAAGCGTATTTCTTGACCAGCCAAAATTGATGCTGGATATTATGTAATATTCGCGTTCTTTTATATCTTTCACTTTCTGCATAATCAGGATATTATGTCCCCATGGTAATTCTGGCACAAGCTGTGCCAGTTTTTGTTCATCTCTATATTCAAGATAAAACATTCTCATGCGCCAAAGATTATCCGAAGAAAACCCTTTGAAATTCTCATATTCATTAATAAGGTCTAAGGATAATTGTTCCACTACCCTCTTACCCCAGCCAAATTGTTTCTGGCGCTCTACAATACTTTTGCCAATATCCCAATACAGCTTTATAAGTTCCTTATTAACCGATCGAATTGCCTGGATCCGCGCTTTAACAATGCGCGATTTAATCTCGTTCAAAAATATAATATATTCTTTTTCTGCCATATTCTTCATCTTGTGCCTCCTTTTTACTATATAAGACACATCTGGAGGCGGTTTTCTTTCAAGCAAAATCGCTTTTTTAGCGATTTTGCGCAGTCTCGCCGAAGTTCGTCATATAACTTTTAAGATTACATCTAAGTGACCTTACCCCATCTATTGTACCACTAAGAAGTTGGTTGTTTAGCATTAATTGATATGGCTTCTGTAGCTACAGCTATAGGAGCTTTTTCTTTAAGCTTTTGTATAAACTCTTCAGGCGT
>Ga0172375_10008688_pt1 | contig 13596 bp, 8 predicted proteins | sample LakKiv1m_FD_114537 | JGI IMG/M metagenome (GOLD analysis project Ga0172375, IMG submission 114537) | Freshwater microbial communities from Kabuno Bay, South-Kivu, Congo - kab_092012_11.1m | ecosystem: Environmental > Aquatic > Freshwater > Lake | place: Democratic Republic of the Congo...
AAGGACGGGGCTTCTGTGCGGAACTCCGCCGTAGCCAGCGCCTCCGTTTCGCCATTCGGCGAAACTACGGCGGAAGACCATTCCTCCCCGTTCAGAGAACGGGGCTTCCTGGCGAAGGCGAGTAAGGGAGAAAGATTTAATGCCGATGACGCTGATGTTCGCGAAGCGCAGCCTAACGTTTCATCCATCAGGTTTGACAAGTTAATGTTTACCAATAGCTTATAATCCCGAGATAAATGACTTTTTGCCCTTCTTTATCATCAAAGAAAGGATTGAAATATCTGCCGGATTGATGCCCGGAATCCTCAGGGCCTGCCCAAGATTCCTGGGCCGTATCTGTCCAAATTTTTCACGGGCTTCATGTTTCAATGTGCGGATCTTTGAATAGTCCAGCCACGCCGGAATCTCGAGATCCTCCAATTCCTTTGCCCGGATAATCTGGCGGTTCTCCTGCTCTATGTACCCTTCATACTTGATCCTGATTTCAACCTGCCTTGCAACTTCAGGATCAAGGGACGTATTGCGCTTCTTCAGGTCTCCATAGTGAGTATCCGCCCGACACATGATCTGGGCAATAGTATGTGACCCCTCGTGCTCGGCCTTGAGTCTCCTGACTTCGTTTTCAATTTCAACGGAGAAAGCCTCCGTTTCCGCCAGGTAGTCCTTCGAGGCAATCCCAGCTGCCTTGGCAAAGGAAAGCAGCCGGTACCTGGCATTATCCTGTCGAAGGACAAGGCGCCTCTCCGCCCTTGACGTAAACATCCGGTATGGTTCATTGGTACCTTTGGTCACCAAATCATCCAACATCACGCCTATATAAGCCTCATTCCGCCCAAGAATAAATGGTGACTTTCCGCACAGTTTATTAACAGCATTTATACCAGCTATAAGTCCTTGAGCTGCAGCTTCTTCATAGCCAGTAGTCCCGTTTATCTGACCTGCAAAGTATAAGTTCTCAACAAGTTTGGATTCCAACGTGTGATCGAGCTGAATCGGATCTAAGAAATCATATTCTATCGCATATGCCCACTCCAGCACTTTGGCATTTCTCAGACCCGGTATTGAATGTATCAGGTCGAGCTGGACATCCTCCGGTAGACTGTTTGAGATGCCATTCGGATAAACCAGATTTGTCTTCCGCCCCTCGGGTTCGACGAAGACATGATGCTGAACCTTGTCCGGAAACTTGACCACCTTGTCCTCAACCGAGGGACAATACCTGACGCCGGTCCCGGTAATCTGTCCCCCGTAGAGCGCACTCCTCGTAAGATTACTTCGGATGATGTCATGCGTCGCCTCCGTGGTGTGGGTAAGATAGCATGGGAGTTGATCGCTGCCGGGCTTCCATGGAACCAGGGGGGTGCCCATTTGTTCCACGTGGAACAATCTGGTATCTCTGGCCCCCGGTTGTTCCACGTGGAACAATCCGCCCTCCCTGGACACTTCCCGGGAGAAGAAAGGTGCTGGCTCATCACCTGGCTGAATGGTCATTTCGCCGTAGTCAAGGGTCTTCGCGTCCAGTCTGGCCGGCGTTCCCGTCTTCAATCTTCCCATCCTGAATCCCAAGGCTAACAGGGCAGCGCCCAGCTCATCCGCAGATTCCTCGTTTATTCTCCCTCCAGACCTTGTCATCTTGCCAATATGAATCAAACCCTTCAAGAATGTGCCGGGGGTCAGTACCACAGCGCCCCCCTTGATATCTCCATTCCTTGAGGTCTTCAGGCCCTGTATTCTGCCTTTGGATGTCAGCAGGCCCTCTACCTTGTCTTCGACAATCGTAAGGTTCCTGGTTCCCTTGACCACGCCCTGCATCCGGAGCGAGTAGAGCTGCTTGTCGCACTGAGCCCGGTTAGCCTGGACAGCCGGACCCTTGCGAGTGTTAAGAATCTTGAACTGGATTCCGGTGTAGTCAGTGTTCCTGGCCATCTCACCACCCAGCGCATCAATTTCAAAAACGAGGTGAGATTTGGCAATGCCGCCTATGGACGGATTGCAGGACATCCTGGCGATACTGTCCAGGCCTAGGGTAACAAGGGCTGTACTTGCTCCCATTCTTGCCGCAGCCAGGGCAGCTTCGCAGCCGGCATGCCCGCCTCCAACAACAATGACATCAAAACGTTCGTTCATTTACCTATACAAAATCTGCTAAAGATGTTGTCTAACAATGACTTGTCGTAACTCTTCCCGGTAATTGTACCAAGCTCTTCTATCGCATCACGGAGTGTTGTTATTGCGGGAACGAGCAGATCTTCTCTCTTCGATGAAAGAATTTTTGTGACATCGTCGAGCCTCGACATGACAGTGGATATTACATGGCGATGCCGTTCGGAAATCGTAGCGTGGGGTTGTCCGAAACTCCTGGTGCCGAGTTTTTCTGTTATGGCATTCTTGATTCCCTTAATGCCGGTCCCATTAGTCAGGCATGACAATACAACCGAATAACCCTTTAGATCTGATGGTTTTGTGACTTTCCCCAAGTCCGTCTTATTTAGAACAATAACATATTTTCCAGGATCCATTCCTATCAGCAGCTTCTTATCGCTGGCAGCCAGCTTAATGGAACTGTCATACATCACGAGGTTGAGGTCAGCCTTCCGTATAAGATTCTGCGCCCTTTGGACGCCTTCCCGTTCGGCTATGTTTTTTGATTCGCGTATGCCGGCGGTATCGACGAGGAGAAGTGGTACTCCGTCAAGAACGAACTCTTCTTCGATGGTGTCACGGGTTGTGCCCGGTTCTTCGGTTACGATCGCACGGTTGGTACCCAGGAGCGCATTGAGCAGGGTAGACTTACCGACATTTGGTTTTCCGGATATGACAACCAGCGCACCTTCGCGCAGCAGATGTCCTTCCTCCCATGTCGCCAGCAATTTGCTCAACAGTTTACCGGCCGATTTGATCTTCTTCTCAGCGTTACCAACCATGGAGACGGGCAGGTCTTCTTCCGGGAAATCCAAGCTCGCTTCGAGGTCGCCGGCAGCGGCTATTAAGGAGCTATAAATAGCTGTGAATGAAGAGCTTAACGAGCCTTCTAACTGATCAAGTGCAGCGGCAGCGGCACGGTCGGATTTGGCGCTGATCAGGTCTGCTACTGCTTCTGCCTGCAGCAAATCTATGCGGCCATTGAGGAAGGCCCGCCTTGTGAATTCTCCCGGTTCGGCAGGTCTCGCGCCGGTTTCGAGCACAGCACGCAAAATCCGTTTCGCACATGCCCGGCCTCCGTGTCCCTGGAATTCAATCACATCCTCCCTGGTGTAACTGTTGGGCGCACGGTATATCAGAAGTATCACTTCGTCGGTATCGTTCTTTTCATCCTCCGCAGGGGTATGGACGAAGCCGTGGACAAAAGTTCCTGCCGGCCGCCTGGATGGAATTTTCCCGGTACACCTGAATATTCTGTCGGCAATATCAAGACTTGCCGGTCCCGAAACGCGGACGACAGCAATGCCGGCACTGCCTGTCGCCGTGGAAATCGCCGCTATGGTATCAGAAAATGATTTCACGATGGTCTGAAGATAAGACTCGATAGCAGTATCAGCAAGATGATTCTGCCCTGTCGAGAAGCAGAGTTATAACACCATATGGATGAACAGCTTACGACGCTGACTATCCGGGTGTTCTCAGAAGGTCCCGTCAGGCAGTGACCTTGAAAATCTTATCGTGTTCTCGGGCCTTGCCGCCTGTTTTGATTCCAATGCCATCGCCCTTCTTGGCTGTCTGGACCTTGTCCTTCTCGATCTGCATTGATTCAACCTGGACCGTCATGTCGGTGGAATGGCCCTTGATGTGAATGGTATCTCCGACAGAAAGAGTGCCGTCAGTCATGGTTATTGCGGCAACGCCTATCTTGTCGAAGAAGTGGGTGATTACGCCTATCTCTGTTTCTGTCATGGCACAATCTCCTTGAGTTAAAGGTTGTATATATTTAGGCCGCACACGCCGGCAGAGTCAAGCATTGATGGACAGAATCCGCCGAGCGATGCAGTTAAGCCGGTTATTGCCCAAGGCAGGCAAACCCAAACAACAAGTGCCTGCATTTTGCCGGGAAGCCGGCAAGCATCTTTTGCGCGTCGGCGTCGTTACTGACATCCTCGGATACCATAAGTATACCTCGAATGTCAGATGCCTCGCCGTCATCGCAAAATCCACTTACCGTTTCCCGGTCCCCGTAACCCCAAAATGCAGGCACGGCATGCCATCCGCCCCGACCCTTCGGGGCGGAATTAAGATTACGGATAGCAGTATGAGCAATTATTAGTGCGGGCGACAACTGGACTAATCAAAATCTGCCGGCAAGTTGGGGTTTTTGAGGTGTTCAAAGAACCTGCGCAGCTGCTGCCCCGTCGTTCTCCCCAGCGAGAGTTCAAGCGGTATCTCGTTCTCGCCGAAGAATGCGACCTCGCTGGCCTCGTTGTTGGGCCGGGCCGCTCCACCCGTTATCTCGCACAGGAAGAATAACTTGTAAATCTGATACGGGGCAGGTGGTACATGTCCCTGGTTGTCGCGGTCATATACCGCCAGCACTTTTACAGCCCTTGTTTCAAACCCTGATTCTTCAAGTACCTCCCTTACGACTGCCTGGGCGGGAGTCTCGTTAACATCGGCCCAGCCGCCGGGAAGTGTCCACCTTCCATTGTCCATTATCTCTTTTACCAGCAGGACCTTTGAATCCCTGAAGGCCACACCCCGCACATCCACCCTGGGTGTTGCATAGCCATACTCTACCGCGTTCATCTTGAGGATCTCTTCGACCGAGAGGGTTGAACCTGCAGCCAGGATCTCCGCCGAGATCTGCTCAATCTGCCGGTAACGTTCCTTGTCGTACTGGTCCTTGGCATAATGCAGGCCGGTCTGGCTTATTGCCTGAAGCGCTTTTACCCATTTCATCCATTTCTGACTGTTCATCACATATCTCTCCGGCAGGCCTCACCTTCAAACACACCTGATCGTCAGAACCATGATTGCATGAGTTTCCGTATATGGCAAGGCGTACGCACTAAAGAGTTAAAAGATATTCTTATTATCTGAATTCCGCCCCGAAGGGTCGCATACGCGTCAACCTAAGAAATGCTGGATTTATTGAGATGGCGGAGATGTCGTCTCGTTATACCACACAACTTATCGTCACCCTCACCTAACCTCTCCCCTGAAGGGAGAGGAATTATTCTTCCTCGCCCCTTTGGGGAGAGGATTGAGGTGAGGGGTGTTTCCGCATTCTCCGGCTTAGGTTTACGCGTATGCGAATGGTCAGGGCGGATGGCAAGGCGTGGTTTGCCTGCCCTTGCATTGCATCATTGTTGTCTACAGCGAATCAAATGTGTAGATCTTATGGATACGGGTCAGCAGCAGCTGTATGGCAATCCTACCCTGAGGCAGGCCAAGTATTCCCGACAGCGCCAGCCTGTAGAGCTCCATCTGCCTGCGATACGATTCCGCCGTCCTCCGGATATCGCCGGCTTCATCCTCAATCCGGTTGCTCTTATAGTCGAGAATGACGGCGTCAGTTGCACGTCCCGTAGCATTGCGCGCAATAATCACCCTGTCGAAAATACCGCTTATCCATTCGCCGTCCACGACAATGTCAAAACCCTTTTCCCGCCACAACTCAACATTGCCGGCCGGTTTTGTGAGCGCCTTCCGCACCTCCGGCGACCGCAGTGCCTGGCGGAACTGCACGCAGGCGTCATCATAAACACTTGCGCTGCAACATGAAGAAATGTTCACGCTTTTTGCGATTTTGTCAGGATCAGTTTCCTTGTCCACCCACTCAACCTGCTCAAAGAGCTTATGGATGACCGACCCGAACCCAAGCACATCGTGACTCTCCGGATCAAACATGCTCGACGCCTTGCGCTCGTACTGTTCCTGCTTCGACGGTTCGGACCGCTTGAGCATCTTCCTCATCGACTTGCATTTTGAATAATCTTTCCCGCGAACAGTCTTTGCGGCAGGTGCCGTCACGCTTTTCTCAATGGGCCATCTGGCCTCAAACCATTTTTCTCCAGCCTCGGACGAGGAGTACAGCCTGATATATTCGCTCCTGTTGATCCTGGTATTGGGCTGCGCCTCGGGCTCCATCTCGCCCGTGAGCTGTTCTTTTATAAACCGCGCCGGGCGAACGACTTCCGATTTGCCCTGGTGTGATGTCACGATATAAAGCGCGTGCTTGGCCCGGGTCATTGCAACGTAAAGAAGGCAGAGATAATCAAAGCACGCATCTTCGTTTACGCTAGCAAGCTGTGCCTTCAGGGTGGCGTCATGGTCGCATACCATGCTGCGCGGGGCCCTGAGTATCCAGTCGGGGTTGGACTGTTTTCCAGCATGGATAAGGTCCGGCGTACCGGAGTCCACCATGTTCATTCCGGCCCTGCTCTGAAGTTCCGGAAGAATGACCATGTCGAACTCCAGTCCTTTTGCCTGGTGGATGGTCATGATGCGCACTGATGTGCGCATTGCTTCTTCGTGGATTTCGTATTCATTTATAAAATCCAGGAAACTGCTGCAGTCCCTGGACCCGGTGGCATCAAACTCGGCTGCAGCATTTTCCAGCCTGGAGAGACACTCCCTTCCGTATTCGCCAATGTTTACAGTACTTTCCAGCTGTGCGCCCCAGTTGTCGATGAACGACTGGAAGCCGCAGTCAGTGACCTCCCGGAGCAGGTTAACGGCAATGTTCTTCCGGCTGATTCCCTTCGTTTCCAGCAGGGCCAGAAGGGGAGTCATCTGTACATGCTTCCAGGCAAACTCGTCACCCGGATGCGCGGCCACTGCGACAAGGGAGAGCAGGGCCTGCACAAGTTCGTTCCTGGTTATGCCGGCTTTGCCTTCATGCACAAAACTCATGCCCGGACAGTCACGCCTGAGGGCATTGGCCAGTTCACTGCCTGCGTAATTGGTCCTCACAAGGATACCCACCTCGAGGCGGCGCTTGACAGGCTGCACCTCGTTGAGAAGATCGGCTACGAGCCTGTAACGGGACTCCTCCTGGTTGTCCCTGTTCTCGTCGGTATGCGGCGGCTCGAGCAGGGCAACATAGCCGGGCGCATCCTTGTTGTAGGTCTCGTGATTCTTCCAGACCGTTTTCCACTTTCCGGCGGTGCCGGCAGGCAGGCTTGCCGGCAATGCTGAAAACACCTTGTTTACCGCGTCGACAACAGGCTGCGAACAGCGGTGCGTTTTTGCAATATGCTGCAGGTCAATGACAGTCCTGTTTTTGTTGAATTCTTCATATATTTCACGGAAAAGGTTGGGATTCCCGCCGCGCCACCTGTATATGGCCTGCTTGACATCGCCCACGTAAAAGAAGCTTCTTTCATAGCCGTCAGGCGATGCCTGGATCAGCTCCGAAATAAGGTTCGAAAATATCGCCCATTGCAGGTCGCTGGTATCCTGGAATTCATCGAGGAGCCAGTGGTCCAGTTTTGAATCCATCCTGTAATCAATGTAGAGCTTTCCTTCTTCCCCGCTCAGGCGGCTTATTTTCGAACCCATTCCCGATCTGTCGCCGCGTGCCAGGAGATACTGTATATCCGTGAAACTGAACCTGCCGCTCTGGCGGGTCGCCTCGTCATACGCCCTGTCATAGTGTTCGAGAAGGGCATGCATGCCGATTGTGCGCCGGAGTGCGCGGTCAATTTCCACGGCCATCATGTTCCCGACCAGGTGTGCCATCGCCCCGGCTGCCTCAGGATCAATGCCATAACTGTTCCTCTGGTATTCAATCGAGAGGTCTCGGGGTCCGGATTCCAGGACATTCGTGATAAGCCTTTTACCGACAGTAGTCTCGAACTCATCTGCCCATGGTGTCGTGGGACCATAAGTGCCCAGGACTTCGACGATATTCCTGAGGTTTTCGAGTACTTTGGCGTAATTGCCGTCAGCACTCTTCAGCTTCTCTTCGATCCATTTCCCCGCTGCCGCAGTATGTTTTTCAAGACCGCCTGCACTGTATTTCCAGGGCCGGCCCTTGCCGGGCCAGATCAGATTCTCGTTACCCCACTTATCGGCCGAGGCACACAGCCTGTAATGCAGGTGGAATGAACTGATCAGGTTTTCAAGGAGATCCCCGAACGCTTTCTCTTCGTGACCAAAAGTGGCCTTCTTGAATGCTTCCAGGAACTCCTTCTGGGCGGCTGGCTTGACATCAGGCTTGCTGAGAATTCTCATCAGAATGCCCTGCCTGTTTTCCATGGCAAGCGCACCCTCGGCATCTGCCACCTGGAAATCCACCGGTATCCCCAGCTCGAGGGGGAACAGTTTGGCAACCCGCACAATGAAACTGTCCATCGTCCCTATGCTGGTACGATGGATGCTGTCCAGGAAAAGCCTCAATAACCTGAGGAAATCGGCACTTTTCAAGGTCGGCATCTGCAGGTCCTCTTCGGCCATCTTCTTGGCCACCGCCTTGTCCGAAGCGGCCTTGCTCAGGTTCTCTGCGATCCTGTCAAAGATTTCGCCGGCGGCTTTGCGGGTGAAAGTCATCGCGCATATCCGCCCCGGCACCACCTGCCTGTCCGGATCGGCCAGCAGGCCGATATAACGATGCGCCAGCCGGGTGGTCTTTCCGGACCCGGCCGAGGCCATTATCGCCACGTGGCCCGGCTTTCCCGTCTTTGCCTTTTTCTCCGATATCTTCATTTCCTGCTGTCTCTTTTCCGGGGGTGGGACATGCCACCGCCCGGCGCAACGCCCTGTTTGAAATCTTTCAACTCGAAATTATCTTCCGGCTCATGGATGAAGAGCCTTTCGAAATCTTCATACTTCACGGTTTCGGATGGCGGCCAGAACACACCGCTGCCGATGCCGTCGAGCACGCCGTTAAGACAGATCAGCGCCGACTCCATTGCCCCGGGGCCGAACCCAACCCAAGTGCTTATCCCCGTGGCACTTACAGCCTTGGGTAGATTGAAATATGCCAACTCAATATTGCTTTCGAATTTCTCTTTTTCCGTGTAGATAAGGTGATAAGCGGGAAGCTGAAGGTTGACCCATTTGTACTCGCTCGTGCCCCGCTTTGTCTGAAGCAGAAACCTGTTATACTCAGCAGCGGACCCGTCGCGCCGCTTCATGTGTGCCTCCCAGGGAGCCTCTGCTTTGTCCGAAGTCTTGTAGTCGATGATCCGTATCCTGCCGTCTTTCTCGTTCCGGTCCACGCGATCAATCTTTCCGGTTATCTCGAACCCGCGGTATTTGAATTTCGCTTTCTTCTGTTCAACCGCAATGATCCTCCATCCTTCCCTGACAAGCTCAACCTGGTGACGGGCCGCCGCATTCATCCGCTGTACCGCTGATTCAAGCGAGAGCTGGACGGCAAGCGGCAGGGGCAAACCGTACCGGGCCGCAGTGTATTTCCTGGCGAGCACTTCAAGCGCTTTGCCAAGCTCACTGGAATCTTCGCAAGCCCACAACTCCTGGTGACGCCCCATTTCCTCCAGGACCGCGTGAACAATGCTTCCGAAATCAAGACTGTCCAGTCCCATCTTGTCATCCCTTAGCTCCTCCATACCAAGGACTTGCGACAGGTAGAAGCGGAAGGGACATTGAAGATAGCCGGCCAGGGCCGTTACGTTGATTTGCCTGTCAGTGATTATGAGATCGCTCCTGCCGGCACGGGCCGGGTTGAGCTTGAAGATCAGTTCTGCGGGAGGGTGGGGCAGAACATTCTTTTTCTTGTCGAAGAACATTTTCGCACGCTGTGGAAGCTGGTCGTCCGGACAGCGGAACAGCAGTCGCGACGGCTTGAGCGGATCGCCGTTCATGCTGCACTTGCCCGCCATGAAGCAGGTCCTTCCTTTCTTCCGGCGCGGTTCGATCAGCGCCTGCATAAGGTAGACATCGCGGCCAAACCGCGCGAGGTCGCTCCTCATTCCGAGCTTCTCCCTGAGGCTGTCAGGCAGGAACGCATCGCTCATGCTGCCGCCCGGCACGAACTCCTCGTTCATGCCTGTTACAAGCAGGCAGGGTGCGTCGCTCCAGGGCAGTTCAAGCCAGCCCTGCAGGTCCACTATCTCGTTTGTACGTTCCCGGTGGAACTGCTGCTCGCCCAGCCTGCGCAGGAATACGGTGGAAAGCCTTGTATTATCGAACTCCCTGCCGTCTTCAGGCAGGTCCCTGAATTCCCTTAATGTCTCCTCCAGAACACCTGCCGCCGCGGTAAACTCCCTGTCGGCAGCCGTTTCGCTGCCAACCCTGCGGTCCTCGTAAACAGCCTTCAGGAAGGCGCGCCACGTGTTTTCAAAGCTGTCTTTACCGAAAGCGCCAATATGATCGCTGACCACTTTCAGGGCCGCGCCAAGGACGGTAAAGTCGTAATGGCGGTCGTGGGTGCCTTTTGGATTCCCGGCAAAATGTTCAAGCATTCTCCTGAAGTTCGGCGGCAGGTAGAAGTTCTGGAACTGGTCAAGCTGCGAAAGCAGGTCATTTCCCGTGGTATTAAGCTTCTTCTCCAGGTACAGCAGGAAGTCCGGATGCCGGATAAGGGCGGCCACCGTTTCGTAAACAGGCGACTGAAGAAGATTGACCGCGCATTCGACCAGCCTGCCGAGCGAATGACTGCTGAAGACGATATCAGACGGATCAAAGGCCGGAAGATTAAGCGTCTGGAGGTCCTTCTGAAGGAAATTCTTTGTCGTGGTGTCGGGCACTCCGACCACAATATCCAGCGGCCCGAACGATTTTTCCGCCGCAAGAATCTCCCTTACCCTTGTGCTCTGGTCGGCCGGCGATATTTCCATGAAAACATTTGAAGAAAAGGCGGGAATATCCACGTTCATCTTCGACCACTTTTCAGGAATGGGGCGTCCCCATTCGTCAAAGTTGTCCCTCTGCGATTCCGGGGCGTAAACCAGGATCTCTATTTCGCGGCCGGCGGACAGTTTTTCCAGCGCCCGGACTGCAAGCATGGACGGGTCCGGTACGCCGGCAACAATAATTCTCCTGACGGCCGGATCAACTTCGGGCGACAGCGCGCGATTGATTTTTGCAGTGCAGGAATCTTCGAAGCCTGCTTTCTTCAACTCCGCAAGATAGAGTTTCTCCAGTGCCGCAAGGTTCTCCCAGCGGTCCCGCTCCTCGAGGTTTTCGCCGTGTTTTTCCAGCACATTTCCTATGCTGTAGCCGCCGTCGGCAAGTTCCTGGCGCAGTCTTTCAAGGATCTCCCCCGTATTCAGCGCCCAGACAAACTTGTCCGTATCCCCCCGTATCGTTGAACCAGGGAAAAGATGGCGGTATTCCGTCACATTGACGGAGCCCAGTGTCCTCGTCCAGATGAGCCGGCTCATCGTGCCGCCGGCGATTTTCATGTCGGGGATATCAAGCGAGAAGAAGTGGTGGGGAGTGACTATGGAGACCGACAACAGCACTGAACCGAGCCCGGCGCAGTCAAGGGTCATTACTTCCCTGAGCCTGCGGCCGGCGTTGAGGGTCGGGGAGATGATCAGGACATCGCCCAGATCCGTCGGTCCGGATTTTTTCCTGTCACCCAGTATGTGGCGGGATACCTTGTCTGCAGCCGGCTCATCCCATCCAAGAAAGTATATTTTGCGGGGCATTAGTCGAGTTCCACCTGTGCCCCGCATTATATTGGCCTTGCGGCAACCTGGGCAACATCAATCGGTATCCTTCATCACGTATGTAGAAAACAAGCTGGAACCTATTCCTCCCTTTTGAGATAGTTCAACGCCTGCAGGAGATAAAAGGTTCAATTTATTTCAAGCAAAAATGGATACTCCCGAAAATAGCTCTGATCCCGCTGTTTCCGACGAAGCCGTGATGCAGATGGTGGTAAACGGCGACCGGGAAGCCTTTGTGGCGCTCGTCCGGAAATACCAGAAGGCTCTTTTGAACTTTTTCCACAGGATGAACGTTTATAGTGGTGATGCGGATGATCTGGCGCAGGAAACTTTTATCCGGCTTTTCAATTACCGGGTGAAATACAGGCCCACCGCCAGGTTTACAACATTCCTGTACCTGATGGCCCGGCAGGTCCAGGTGGATTATTACCGGAAGCAGAAACGGCGCACGCTACTGGCAGAGGCCCTGAAAAATGAGCCGGTGCCGGAACATGACGGGCCGGACACCGGCAGAATTGCCGATGCAGGGGAAAGAACCGGCAAGGCGCTGAATACGCTTTCGGAGGAGATGCGAGTGGTCGTTGTAATGAGCATTTACCAGGAACTGAAATACAGGGAAATTTCCGCGATTCTCGGAATCCCGGTCGGCACGGTAAAGACCAGGATGTTCCATGCTCTCCAGAAACTCAGGTAGGCGATGAAGAATGAACAACTTTAATACGGGATGTCCTGAACAGGCAGATATTGTCGCCTTCCTCCGCGGCGAACTTGATCCGCACGAACAGCAGTCACTGGAACAACATTTTGAGACTTGTTCTTCCTGCCGTAAGCTTGCCGGTGAATTCCAGGCCACAATCAACGAACTGCGCCGCGACTCCGGCCCTGCAGAATCTTCCATGGACCTTACCGGCAGGATACTGGCAGGAATTCCTGCAGATGCCTGGAAACCCGTTGTTTCGTTAAACTGGCTGGCTTTCAGGCCGGTTCTCGGCGCCGCGGCGTGCTTTGCAATCGTCTGCGGAATGGCAACGGGCCTGTGGCTTTGCAATCGCGCCATGATGTCCAGCAGCCAGCCCGGCAGGCTGGCTGCTGTTAAGATACAGGACAAACCGGCGGCGCTCAAAAGCACGATCCAGTGGCTCGCTTCCGTGCAGGAACCGTCCGGCCGGTGGGACACCGCCAGCCTGGGCGGCAAAAGGGAATATGACATGGCACTGAACGGACTGGCCCTGCTGGCCTTTACGAGAAATCCGGACACTACGGGAAAGAACCCGGCAGTAATTGACCGGGCCGTGAAATACCTGGTGAGCTGCCAGAATGACGCCGGCTTTTTCGGGGAAGCGTCCGAAGGAATGATGTATAATCAGGGAATTGTGACACTTGCACTTCTCGAGGCCTACGCAAACGGCAGAGATCCTTCCCTGAAACCGCACTTGGACAGGGCGCTGGCATTCATCAGGAAACAGCAGCTGGGTTCCGGGGGCTGGGGTTATTCAAACCGGCCAGATATCACAGCCAATACTTCCGTTTCCGTATGGCAGCTCCAGGCGCTTTTGCTTTCCGCACGGCTGGGATGGGACGACCAGAAGAATTCCCTGCGAAAAGGGCTCATCTGGCTCAACAGTATGATCGATGACAAAGGCCAGTTCGGCTACGACAGTCCCAAGGACTCGCCCGAGGGAAAGATAACGCTCACCGCGATGGGCGCCCTGTGCATGTTCATGGCCCCCGAAACAGAAGGGCCCTACAAAAAGGAAATCCTGATGCGCCTGAAACAGACGCTCATGGCCTCCGGCAAAGAAACCGGCTTGCGCGATTTCTACCGCTGTTATTTCCGTGCGGCGGCTTTCAAGGCCTCCGGGACAGAACAGCATGACCGGATGCTGGCAGATCTCCAGCATTCACTGCTCCCGCTGCAGGATAATTCCGGCAAACAGGCCGGCTCGTGGTCCCCGAACGACAGGTGGGGTCCTGTGGGAGGGCGCATCTACAGCACAAGCGTGGCAGCCCTGACCCTTGAGATGAA
>Ga0172375_10008689_pt1 | contig 13594 bp, 7 predicted proteins | sample LakKiv1m_FD_114537 | JGI IMG/M metagenome (GOLD analysis project Ga0172375, IMG submission 114537) | Freshwater microbial communities from Kabuno Bay, South-Kivu, Congo - kab_092012_11.1m | ecosystem: Environmental > Aquatic > Freshwater > Lake | place: Democratic Republic of the Congo...
GACCGCGTTTTGCCCTTGGGGGGCATGCCCCCCAAGGGCAAGGCTGTCGCTCCCACACTGGTGGGAAACCAAGCGGCAGACTACCACGAATTGAAGATACAAGGGCAAGCGCCCCGCTTGCCGCCGTTCACAGTATGGCAACCGGGGCGGTTGCCCTACAATTTCTTTTTGAAGCCACCGATGCACACGCCGCAATCCGCGAAGCTACAAACCACGCACATTGTTCTCTGCGAGACGGAGATTCTGCGAGTGCGGCAAACTTAACTGCCAGCTTCAATCTCTTTTAGGTCGCGTCCGTTCTTGTCTCGCCAGAAGGTGAGACCGTTGACGTGGCCACCGCAGATAATCGCGCCAGCCATGCTTGGACTGGAGAACTCCTCATTCCGAGTGAAGCGAAGTTTACCAGCTTCTTCAACGAGGACTCCGTCTGCCTTCAACTTGTTTCGCGCTTCGATGATGTAGGTAGGAGCTGACGGTCGCAGGGCAATGACCGCTTCCGAATCAGCGAATACGACGAATCCTTTTGCTGTCCGTTGACCGCGTGAGCTTAGACCCTTGATGCTGCCAAATAGCGGGCTTTGCGAGGACACCGTCTCCGTCTTCACAAGAGGCGTAAGAATGTCGCAGCCGAGGATTGGCAGCAGTTGCCGCACTTGCGACAAGAAGACCTCCATATCTTCACGGTCGGCTTCCGGTAGTTTCGCCCCACTTGTCTGGTCGTTCGCCAGTTTGTAACGATGAATCTTGTCAGCTTCTTCAATGAGGCGACCTTCAAGGTACCGGATGTGCGCTTTGGTAAGATTCTCGTCTTTACTTACAAAGACCACAAGTTGAACCCAAAACTCTTTGTCACGATGTTGGCGAAGTCGCTTACTAACATCTTCACCTTCGCCGACGTACGCCGAGGGCTTCCCATCGTCGGGGTCGGTTCCGATGAGCAAATAGACTCCAGCTTGTTCAAGTTCTTTCCGCGTAAGAACAAAATCTAAATCGCTGCGAGGTGCTGCGAGTGCTTTACCAGTCCAATTTGACAGTTCCGCGATTCGGAGACTTTGCGGGTCGCCATTTGGAAGACAAATCGTGATTTTTGCGCCAGCCATTCATTTGCATTAGATCAAACGCCGATCCTACGGTCAAGAGGCGTCTTTCTTGTTCTCGACTGCTCAGCAAATGTTCCGGTTTTGTTCCGGCGGTACAGGCTTGCGGGTTTCGCTGAGGCGCAGAATGACAGACGGCAAGGATTAGTGTTCTGTCAAAGTTGATTTCAATCGTGCGGTTGTAGGCCACGTGACCCCACGTGGCGAATCCCCAACGCCGTGTCAGGTGACACGGCCTACAACACGCTTTCAATGAAGGTTGACGGAGTACTAGCGCGGCTCCCTTTGTTGGCCTTTGTTATTTGGACTTCGTTTCCGCGTCATCCAACACCAACACCCAGTCATTGTTCTCGCCGGATGTGGGCGGCGTAAATTCGCGTTCGCCGGCGATGGCGAACTCGCCGATGCCGGTCGTCTTGCCGGTGCGCGGGTCGAACCATGACGCTTTGACTTTCTTGTTCATCCGGACTTTGAACGCCTTGCCGAAGGGAGAATAGACCATCGCGTAGCTGCCGTTGGCGTCGCGCGTCGCACGAATGTTGTCGTCGCCAACGACTAGCGATTGGTCGGGAATGCGGGTCAGGAACGGACGCGATTCCATCAACGCGCGGGCGTGACGCATCTGGTTGGCGCCGGGCAGATGAATCGCTTCCTGCCACGCGGTGCGTTGGTCAACGAACCGGCGGTTCTTCGCCGGGTCGTGGAAACTCCAGATGTCGTGGCAACCGTAGGTGTGGCCGTGCGCGCCGGCAAAGAGCGCCCAGTAACAGAGTTTGCGCGCATCCCACTCGTTGAACCAGCCTTGCTCCTTCTTCTTGCGGACGGGATGGTTTTCGTAGCACGGCTCGGCGTCCATGCACGGCTTTGTCGGCGTGCGGTTGTAGTCGCGGGCGAGTTTGTCGTAATTGGCAATGTTCTTCTCGCTGTGACCACTCTGGATCATGTTGAAGTCGAGCCACGATTCGTCGTGGACCATGTCGGCGGAATGTCTGCCGCCGCTCGGATGAAACGTGATCAGATGCGCGCCGCCATCGCCCGCGCGCAGGCCGGCGGCCATCGCGCGGATGATCTCGCGTTGCGCGTCGGTCTCGATGGCGCGGTCGCCGCCGAGAATCCAGATGATCTTCGCGTTGCGGTAACGCCGCGCCAGCCACTCGCCGTAGGCGCGGGCGTTTTGCGGCGTGAAGATGAGCGGGCCTTTGCCCCAGCGTTTGTTCCACTTGTCGCCCCACGTGGGTAACATGCCGATCCAGAGGCCGAGTTCGTTGGCGCGGCGCGTGATCCAGTCAACGTGCTTGAAGTAGTCCTCGACCGGTTGTGTCGGGTCGTCGTTGCGGAGCGGTAGGTGACCGTAAGCGTTTGGCAGGCGCAGGCCATCGAACTCGGCGAGCACGACTGCTTGGATGACGGTGAACCGCTGCTCGGCCCGTGTGCGCAGATACAGATCGGCTTCCTCGCGCGTCAGGCAGTGGAACAGTTCCCAAGCCGTGTCGCCGAGATAGAAGAACGGTTTGCCGTCTTCGTGCACGAGGAACCGGTGATTGTCGCTGACTTTCAATCGAGTCGAAGTAGCCTCAGCCAGTACCAATATCCAGTCGCTGTTGTCGCCGGCGGTTGGCGGCGTGAACTCGTGTTCGCCGGTGATCGAAAACTCGCCGATGACGGTCGTCTCGCCGTTGCGCGGGTCAAACCACGATGCTTTGACCTTCTTGCTCGTTCGGACTTTGAACGGTTTGCCCGTTGGGGAATAGATCATTGCGTAACTGCCGTCGGTGCCGCGCGTCGCCACGCAGCCTTTGCCGTCAACCAAGTCCGGAGCCGGAACACGCGAGAGCATCGGGAGCGATTCGACCAGCGCGCGCAGGTGTTGCATCTGGGAGGCGCCAGGCAGTTGGAGGGCCTGCTCCCATGTGCGTTGCGGGTTCCAACGCTGACTCGACGGCATGTTCGTCTTGGTCATCTGGAAGACGCCGTTGCCGCCGTAGGTGTAGCCAAACGCGCCGGTGAACACCGTGCCGTAGGCCGCCACCCGCACGTCGTGATCGGTGATGCGCTCGTTGGCGGGCACGACATCGAACGGATCGCGTTTACCACCCTTGCTCAAACCTTCGGGAATGTTTTCGTAAACCGATTCAGCGTCAATGACCGGCTTCGCCGGGCTGCGCGCGTAGTCGCGCCTGACGAGCAGCAGACGGTCGGTCGCCACCGGACGAATCCGCGTGTGGCCGGACTGGATCATGTTGAAAGCCAGCCACGGTTCGTTGTGAAACCACTGCCCCGAAGACGCGCCGCCGCGCGGATGATAGGTCATCAGGTGCCGCCCGGCGTCGCCCGCGGCCAAGCCCGCCGCCATCGCACGCCACACAGCCTCGAAGCCCGGAGCGTTCTGGTCGCCACCGAGAACCCAGATGACGGGCTTGTCGCGATAACGCCGTCCGAGAAACTCGCCGTAGCGACGCGCATTGTCGGTGTTGAAGATGCTATTCGATTTGATGACGTTCTCACCCCAGGTCGGGAGCAGCGCAACGTGGAAGCCGAGCGAAGCGGCGCGATTGATGACCCAATCCACGTGCTCGAAATACGGTTCGTTTGGCTTGGCTGGGTCTTTCGACAACAGCGCGCAATGGCCGTAGGCGTTCGGCTCGGTTGTGCTGCCGCCGAGAATGACGGCTTGAACCACGTTGAACTGTTTGCTCTTGCGGTCGGCGAGATAACGGTCTGTTTCTTCGCGGTTGAGCCGGTAAAACAACGCCCACGCTGTGTCGCCGAGCCAGAAGAACGGTTTGCCGTCAGCCGTCACCAAGAACCGTCCGTTGTTGCTGACACGGAGACCAAACGCCGGCAACGCCACAAATATGATTAGCAGGACACGCAAGTAACTGAGCGACGATTTCATTACGATTGCCTCGGTGATGGGAGCGAACCGTATCAATCGTGATGACACGGGTCAAACTGAAACCCTTGCTGGACTTGACTGGCTGGAACTGGCATATTCGGCGCGTTCGTGGCGCCGGCGTAGCTCAATCGGCAGAGCATCTGATTTGTAATCAGAAGGTTGTCGGTTCAAGTCCGACCGTCGGCTCCAGTCTTTCACATTATTGGGCCGTGGATAAAAAACTTGCGAACAAATTAAAAACTGCGGCGCAACGTGCAGGTGCCGACTTTGTGGGGATAGCATCCATCGGGAGATTCCAAGAGGCACCCAAGATGACTCACCCGGCGAGCATTCTGCCGGGCGCGAAAGCGGTTGTGGTCGTGGGTGTGAAATATCCGGATGCGAGCATTGATCGTTGGTGCAAACCTCCGTCGGAATCCATGTTTCCTTATCAGAGCGTTCAAGCCTACATGACCATAACAGTCCTGCCAATGATTCAGTTTAGAATCTATCGTTTTCTGGAAAAGGCGGGGCACCTCGCGCTGCCAATAGCACCGTCCGGTTTCTGGCGGTATCGCGATTATAACGAGATGAAAGGCGGCTTCATCGCTGATTTCTCACATCGCCATGCCGCCGTGGCGGCTGGTCTGGGTGAAATAGGTCTGAATGGGTTGTTCCTCAGCCCCGAGTTCGGCGTCCGCCAACGGCTGGCATCGGTCATTACCACGGCACCGCTTGCTCCCGACCCTCTTTATTCCGGCAGTCCGTTATGCGACGAGTGCGGGGGATGTCTTCGCGCGTGTCCAGTCCATGCGCTTAGTGAGACAGATACGGTGTCAGTGAAGATCGGAGAAAAACAGTGCAAGTACGCGAAGCTGGACAAATGGCGCTGCGCATGGGTGGAACAGATCGGCATGGTCGGTGCGGCGGGGCCGAAGTATGAGGGTTATACAACGGATGTCCCGCCGCCGGCACAAATCACACCCGAGGATTACATCGCGGCAAAAGCGAAACGTGATCCATTCCAAGCCGGCTGCGAATGGGGAACGATTTCATGTGGAAGATGTCTGCACACGTGCAGTTCACACAAAAGGAAACGCCCGTAACTCTTTGCTGTCAAGCCGTGCCGCCACACGGTCCCCTGACCACTCGACACGAAGATGAAGCCACTCGCCGGACCTCACCGGCATTGGCAGGGCGGCAATGACGTGCGAAGAAGTCCACGGCGTCGTGGTACGGTTTGCCAGAGGCGATGCGAACTTGCGCATGCAACCCATGGGAGTGAAGTGCACCGTCAAACTTGTGACGAATTTGCTTGTCCGACAAGTGCAGACGACATATGATGGTTTGACAGCCGAGAAAAACATGCAATTTCTTACCGGTTCAATCCAGCCAAGAGGACTGATATCGTCGCTTGGACTTTTTCTTCTGATAATCGCGCTTCTGGCGGCGCCCAACGCAAGCGCGACCCTCCTCACATGGGACGTGGACCCCACGAACAGTTACATTCGCCTGACGATTCCGGACCAGAGCATGTACGTGACCAATTTGGGAAACGTCACCGTGAAGATTCGCGACGCCGGCGACAACGACCACTGGACTGATGCCGGCGGACGGCGAGCCGCCATCGGTGGCAAGATTGTAACGGACTACATGGATGGCTGTTCGATCACGTTCCTTGGCGGTACCCATAATCTGTATTGCCTCGAAAACACCAACCTTCGTCCTGACCCCGACGAATGGGATGCAGTGGCAACCAACTACACCGGCACGAGCACAGCGCCGGCCGCGCTGGGTGGCCGAGGTCGGGCAACCTACGTGGTCATCATCCTCCCCGTGACCGTCGACGTCGCGTACTTAGCCTTTCGCAATATGAGACTTGACATCACTAACACCACGGCCGGCGCCATCGCCATCAACAATGGGACGTTCACAGCCAACACAACTTGCTTCGGCATCGCCTCTGCCTTGGTGGATGTGGACGGACTGGATATAGCGGGGTTGGGCCAGCCCGTCCCGGACATCTATCACGAACAGATGGGCCGTATCGTCGTAACAAATGCTGCTGGAGGCACCATCACGAACCTTGGCGGGCTTACCCGCCGGCTGACCTACACGGTTAGTATGCCCAACCTTTCCTTTGACTTCGGCGGCTCGTTGGTCACCGGGTCCGTTACCGGCTCGGTGGTGGCGACGACCGTGCTGCCCCCCACGCTCACCGGACGGAAGGTGGGCGATGCAATCGTGCTCAGTTGGACGACGAATGCGACGGGTTACGCGCTGGAATATACGACGTCGTTGCCGTCGGCGAACTGGTTGCCCGCCTCGCCGGCCCCGGTCATCGTCGGCGACCAGAACGTCGTCACGAACGCGATGACGCCCAACGCGATGTTCTATCGTCTCCGCAAGCAGTAGCGGCGCGACAACGGTTGTGGGCTTGTGTGACGAGATGTGAAACGATAGGATGCGCGGCATGAAAGCTGTCAGACTTGCTGCTCTGGCTTTTTCTGCTTTGGTGTGTTTCACTCACTTGACGACTGTTGTCCACAGTGCTCCTGCCATCGGGCTTAAAGACATCGTGGCCGCCATGCCTGCCGAACGACAACTCGACTTCGTCGTGAACAAACTCAAGGAACTCAATCCGGCGTTTGATGGAAAATACTCCCACCGAATCGAAGCGGGCGCGCTCACAGAGTTGGCAGTCTCCACCGTCGGCGTCACCGACCTGACGCCACTCGGCTTGTTGCCGTGGTTGAAGAAGCTGACGCTGATGCCGTGGACGGCGGATCGAAAAGGTTTGTTGGGCGACTTGTCGCCATTGAAAGGGCTGCCGCTCAAGGGACTGTATTGTCCGAACAATCCGGTGAAGGACATTTCGCCGCTGGCGGGGATGCCGTTGACGGAGTTGAACATCGGCGGGACGCTTGTCAGCGACCTCTCGCCGTTGGAGGGAATGAAGCTGACCGTGTTGGGCTGTAACGACACGGCGGTGGGCGATCTCAAGCCGTTGGAGGGAATGCCGCTGAGGGTGCTTTGGTGCCAGAACACGCGGGTCAGCGATTTGGGTCCGCTGAAAGGCGCGCCGCTGCAGGAGTTGCGTTGCGACGCGCCGGTGGCTGCGCAGAATGCCGCCGTCTTGCGCGGCATCAAGACGCTGACGAAGATCAACGACCAAGTGGCGGCCGCATTCCTGATGACCGCGGGGCTGACCAAGCCCGTTGTTCCGTCAAGAGCGACTGCGGGTGCGCCGTCCAATCAGTTGAAGGAAATAACAATCGGACTTGGCGGCAGTGTGAAGATGGAATTTGTCCTCGTACCTGCTGGTTCATTCATGATGGGCTCGGACAAGTCGTTTAACGCAAAACTCATGCACAGGGTGACGATTGCCAAACCATTTTACATTGGCAAGTACGAGGTCACACAGGAGCAATGGGAAAAAGTCATGGGCAATAGTCCGGGTGCGTTCAAGGGTGCGAAGAACCCGGTCAACGGCGTGACATGGGACGATTGCCAACGGTTCGTGGCGAAGTTGAAAGACAAAGCGCGGGGACACACGTTCCGTTTGCCGTCGGAGGCCGAGTGGGAATATGCGTGTCGGGCCGGTTCCAAGAGCGACTACTGCTATGGAGATGCCACAGACAAATTGGGTGACTACGCCTGGTTCAAAGACAACAGCGAGGGGAAAGTTCATCCCGTCGGACAGAAGAAACCAAATGCTTGGGGCTTGCATGACATGCACGGTAACGTCAAGGAATGGTGCCAGGATCCTTATCACAGTACCTACCAAGGCGCACCAACGGACGGCAGGGTGTGGCTGCAAGGCGGCGAATCGGAGCGCATAGCGCGGGGCGGGGCAAGCTACCATGATGCGACCCTCGTGCGCTCAGCCGTCCGCTACCACTACGACCCCCTCACCAAGGACGGCGGTACCGGCTTGCGTTTGGTGGCGGAAGTCGGAACTCCGTAGCTGCATTCCGTCTTGCTCACAAGCGTGATTGACGCCGCCGGGAATCGGCCACTATGATGCAACACCATGTCCAGCCATCTTTCTCTCGCCTTCATTCTGGCAGTAACTTCCGCGGCCTTTGCCGACCGCGCGGCTGATGACGCCGCTTGGGAAAAACTTCGCATCAAACAGGAACGACCGCTGCTCATCGAGACGGCGTTGATCAGCAACGGCACCGGCGCGGCGGCCATCGTGCCGGCGGATGGCGAACCGTGGACGGGCGCAGCGTTGAAATTGCAGGCGGCCGTCGCCGCGAAAACCGGCGTCGCGCTGCCGATTGTCCCGCCGGCGAAGATCACCGACGCGGATTGGGCGACGCGCCATCTCATCGTCATCGGCAATCTGTTGACGAATCCGGTCTATGCCCGGCTTTACCACAATTACTTCGTCTGTGCCGACGCCGCGTACACCGGCGCCGGCGGCTACGAGTTGCGCTCAGTCCACGACCCGTGGGGTACCGACCGCAACGCCATCGTGCTCGGCGCTGAGGACGCGGCGGGACTCGAAGCCGGCGTGGCGCGCTTCGTCGCGCTCATCAACGAACGAGCGACCAAAGGCGAACTCAAACTCGGTCGCTTGATGGAATTGAAGTTTTCGAAGAAAGGCCGTCGCGCGCCACTGGAGACCAAGTTGTCCAAGAGTGAAATTGACAAGCAGGAGAAATCCATCGCCGACATTTACGACAGCCCCGGCACCGAGCGCGGCGCGGCGCACCGGACGATCCGGTGTGCGATGCTGTATCATCGCACGGGCGACGAAGGTTGGCTGAAGGCGTACCGCGAGGCGATGCGCCAGCACATGAACTACTATGCGACCAACGAGTACATCCTCGAAGCTGGACCGCGTCGGTACGACCGCGATTTCCGCGACAGTTGGGCGTACGGCATGGTCATCGCGTGGGATCTCGTCGAAGAAGCGCCGGGCTGGACCGACGAGGAACGGCTCAAGTTCACCAACCACGCCCTGCGCATGGTCTGGGAATCAACCCTCTACCAAGGTTGGGACAGACCTTCTTCCGTCGAGCACTGGCGCAAGTTCGACAGCGTCACGCACAATCACCACACCTGGCCGGGCCTCGCGACGCTGTTCGGTGGCTGGTATTTCTCGCGCCACTACAAACTGCCGGTGGCCAAGGACTGGCTCGACATCGGGTTTGGCATGTTCCGCTCCTGCTCGCGGAGTTGGAAACCGTGGGAGGACAGCGCCGGCTACCAATGGATTCCGCAACGCCACGTCCTCATGTATGCGCTCGCCTCCGGCGACCGCACCTACATCGAGCAAGGCCACGCCGCGAAGACCGGCAAGGCCCTGCTTCAAGCAATCGACAGCCTTGGCCATCAACCGGCGTGGGGCGATTGCGGCGGCTTCACCTCGGTGTCGGGAATGACCGAATTGCTCGGCACGCTCGAATATGCGACTGGCGACGGACGCTATCGCTGGGCCATCGAATGGCTCGGCGTGGATGCGCGCGATGAAATGGAAGCGCCCTACTGGACCAACGTCGCGCCGAAACTCCCCAGCGATCTCATCGGCGTGACAGTCACCCGGTTGCCGAAGATGCACTACGATCTGTTCGGGCACTCCGGTCGCAGCGACATCTGGCAAAAACCGAACCTGCCGTTCGAGGACACCTTCGACAAACTCACGTTGCGTGCCGGTTGGGGCGCCGAGGACGATTACCTGATGCTCGACGGCACCTCCGCCGGCTCGCACGGCCATCTCGACGGCAACGCCATCATCGGTTTCACCTCCGTGGGCGCGCACTGGCTCGTGGACGCCGAATACATCCGGCGGATCCCGAAATATCATTGCACCGTCACGATCCTGCGCGACGGCGTCAGCGCGATCACGCCGCCGAGCGCGCGCGTTGACCAGGCCGTGTGGTCCAACAACGCCGCCTACACCCGCACCACGATGCCGCACTACAACGGCATGACGTGGGCGCGCAGCATTACCTTCGTCCCGAAAAAGCAGGTCACCGTGATTGACGAACTGACCGCCGAACAGCCCGGCGACTACAGTCTGCGCTGTTGCTGGCGCGTCGCCGGCGAGGCGAAACTTGAGGGCGACACGTTACGCGCGCAGCAAGGCGAGAAAGGTTTCGCCCTGCGCAATCTCGGCGGCCAGCGTCAGGAGCTTGTTTACATCAAGGATTTTGCCCGTCTGCCGATTCACCAGCTTTACCAACGACAGAGCGGTCCGCTTCGTGCGGGGGAGAAGGTTCGCTTCGTGAACGTCTTTGCCGCGTCGAAGAACGGCCCGCCCAAACTCGACGCGCCCGGAGCATTGCCGGAACGCGCGCCGCGCTTGGCCGCACCCAAGTCGCTGCCGATGCTCTGGCGATTCGCTGATTTTCCAACGACCCCGAAGCCGCTCAAGGTCGCTTCGATCCGTTCCGACTTGGCACCGCGCGAGCCGTACAGTCCGCTGGAGCGGTTGATTGACGGCGCTTCCAACGGTTCGACCACATCGTGCATGTTCCCGGCGGGCAAGACCGTCAACATCACGCTCGATCTCGGCGAGCCGCGCCTTGTCCGCCAAGTCCGCGTGCTGGCGTGGGAAAAGAACGAGGGCTGGAAAACCAAACGGCTCACAACCGATCTGGGCGGCGACTTGCCGGAAGCCGGCACGCAGACGCACGGCAACAACGTCGCCACCATCCGCGCTTGTTCGCCCGACAAGACGTCGCGTTACGTCCGCATCACCGGTGAACCGGCAACGAGCAAAGCGGCAGTTTACCTCACCGAGATCGAAGTCTTCGGCGAAACGCCCGGCGAACGTCCGAAATTGACCGCGCTAGCCGGCGGAATTGTTGGCACTGCGGCGGGCGACATCGTCGCGTTGAGCGCGTCGGGCAAAAAACTCTGGCAGACGAAAGTTGACGGTGCAGTGACGGCGCTTGCCGCCGGAAAAGGCTTGGTGGCGTATGGCACCGACATGGCCACGCTCGGCGTGCTCTCCGCCGACGGCAAGAAGGTGGCCGAGGTGAAGCCGCCGATGTATCGCGGCATTCAGAGCCGCGTGCGGACAATCACGCTCGATGACCTCGATGGCGATGGCGCTCAGGAGATTGTCGTCGGCTGCGACAGTTGGCAATACATGGCTTACTCGCCCGCGTTGAAACTGATTTGGAAAACGGTTTATTACGCCCACGGCGCGACTGTCGGTCACGTCGCCGATCTCGACGGTGATGGCAAACCGGAAGTCATCGCCGGCAACGCTTATTACGCGCTGCAAATCCTCAATAATCGCGGCAAGGTTATCGTTCGCGGCTCAGGTTCGTTCGGGCCGGAACAGACCGCCGTGACTTCGTGCAAGGGCATGGCCATTGTCGGCACCGACGGCGGCACGGTGCTCGCATTCGGCCCGAAAGGCAGCCGGCTCTGGGAAACGAATGTCGGTGACCGTGTGACGACGTTGCGTTACGACATTGTCGCTGGCAAACCTCACATCATCGCGGCGTCCGAGAGCGGTTATGTTTGGGCGCTCGACGCGAAGGGCAAGCCGATCTGGAAACGCGATCTCGGCGAGCCGGTCAAACGTCTCGTGCGCGTTGGTGACGCCTATCTTGCCGCCGCGTCGGCGAACGGCGTCGTGCGGTTGTCGCTGGATGGAAAGGTCGAGGCGGCAGCAAATGTGCCGGTGACTGATTTGACTGTCGGCGACGGTCAAGTTTTTGCGCTGACTGCCGACGGTGCTGCGATTGGAGTGGCAACGCGATGACAACAACGATGTCTTGTTTGCTGCTGGCGGGAGTCGGCTTTCTGCCGACGGAACCGGTGGAGATCGGCACCGAGCCGCAGTTCGTTTTCGACCTCTATGTGGTGGACACGACGTGGGGATTGAAGCCGAAAGGCGAGCCGGTCAAGCGCGTGCTTCATCAACCCAAGAAGCACCCGTCCAATCCGTTGATCACCGGCGACGATCCGAGCCATCTCTGGGTGTTGCGCGAGTCCGACAGCAAGTTTCGCATGTGGTATCAGGCCAACGTGAAGAATCTCGATGTCGCCAAGGGAAAGGACCTGTACCGGACTGCGGTGGCCTACGCGGAATCCAAGGACGGCTTGCGCTGGGAAAAGCCCGCGCTTGATCTGTTCCCGGATGCAAAGAAATACAACATCCCGCGCAACGCGGTCATCCACCATTCCGACCAACCGCAGTGCGAATCCCACGCGCCGCAAATCGTCGAGGTGCCGGAAACAGACCGTCGGGGGTTCCGCTACATCATGTTTTATATTGTGACCGCCGCGCCATTGAACGGCCTCCATCTCATCGGCTCGCACGATGGCGTTCATTGGGACACGAAGAGCGACATGCGCATCGCCCAACTCTCCAGCGACACGCACAACACCATCCACTACGACCCAGCGCGTGACGAGTACGTGATGTTCTGCCGTTCCAAGCACATCTACCGCGCTCCCGGCCAGACGAAGGAAATGACCAGCAGTGGCGAATCGCGCCGCGGCATGTCGCGCATGTCCAGCAAGGAACTCTGGACCGAGTGGAACGTCCGTCCGCAAACCATCCTGATGCCCGACGAGCGAGACGCCGAGTTGGGCTACAACTATTTCATGGCGATGCCAGTGCATCGTCACGCCGGCATCTGGTGGGGATTGCTCGCGCCGTTCTTGTGGAATGATCTTTACGCGAGCGAGATCGCTTGGAGTCGCGACGGTTGGCGGTTTGAGCGTCTGCCGGCCCGCCAACATCTCATTGAGTTCGGTCCTAAAGGTTCGTGGGATCAGTCAATGATTGTCGCCAGCGCGCGTTGGGTCGAGGTCGGCAATGAATGGTGGCTTTACTACGCCGGCTTCGACGGCGCGCACGACGATCCGAAAGGCCGTACCGGCGCCATCGGCCTCGCCACGCTCCGCAAGGAAGGTTTCATTTCGCAACGCGGCCCGAACACCGGCGGCGTCGTCTGCACGCGCGCGCTCCACTGGCCCGGCGGCAAGCTGCTCGTCAACGCCGACGCGCACGCCGGCGAGTTGAAGGTCCGCGTATCAGACGAAAAACGAAAGCCATTGGCGGGATTCGATTATGCCGACTGTGTCGCGTTCACCGGCGACAACGTTGCGCATGAGGTCACATGGAAGAAGAACGCGCTCGATTCACTGAAAGGCTGTGTGATCCGCCTGGAGTTTCTTCTCAAGAACGCCGACCTCTACACATTCCACGCCACAGCCAACTGAAAACCTCTTTCTCAACTCGCCTCCTCCCGCTATAATCCGTCGACACATGCCCAGCCCGACACAATCCGACGGCCTCACGCCGATGATGCAGCAATACCGCCGCGTCAAACACCAGATTCCCCCCGACGCGCTCTTGCTGTTCCGGCTCGGCGACTTCTACGAGATGTTCTTCGATGACGCCAAAACCGTTGCCGGCCTGCTCAATCTCACGCTCACCGCCCGCAACGGCGTCCCGATGTGCGGCATCCCGCACCACGCTGCCGAGAGCTACATTGGTCGCCTCCTCAAGCACGGACGCAAGATCGCCATCTGCGATCAACTCGAAGAAGCCACGCCCGGCAAACTCGTCAACCGCGACATCACCCAAATCCTCAGTCCCGGCGCGCACTTCGACGGCAAGCTGCTCGACTCCACCCGCAACAAC
>Ga0172375_10008690_pt1 | contig 13591 bp, 11 predicted proteins | sample LakKiv1m_FD_114537 | JGI IMG/M metagenome (GOLD analysis project Ga0172375, IMG submission 114537) | Freshwater microbial communities from Kabuno Bay, South-Kivu, Congo - kab_092012_11.1m | ecosystem: Environmental > Aquatic > Freshwater > Lake | place: Democratic Republic of the Congo...
AGCGCCCGGGCGAGCTCCGACAGCAGGTCCGAGAGGAGTTCCCCAAAACGCTCCAAATAGCGGGAACCCCTCTTGATCTTCAGATTCCCTGCCAAACCGTTGGCGAGGATGACAGCCGTGTCATTCGTGCTCATACAACCGTCCACGCTGATCGCATTGAAACTGCCGGCGATCGACCGCCGGAAAATCCGGTCCAGGGCATCCGGGGCAATCTCGGCATCGGTCATGATAAAGGCAAGCAGCGTCGCCATGTTCGGCTGGATCATCCCCGCCCCTTTGGCGATGCCGCACAGGGTGACTTCTTTGGCCCCGATTCTCCCTTTCCGGCAGGCGATCTTGGGAAACCGGTCTGTCGTCATGATCCCCGCCTCTGCATCCGGAATCCCGCCGGCATGAAGCCCGGCAATCAGTTTCTTCACCCCTCCGGTGATCTTCCGCAGGGGTAGGCGGCAACCAATGACGCCGGTGGACGCCACAAGGACCATTTCATCGGCAATCCCGAGTCCGGCGGAGGCGGCCTTGGAAACGGCCAGGGCGTCCGCAACCCCTTCCGGCCCGGTCGCGGCGTTGGCAACGCCGCTGTTGGCAATCACGGCCTGCGCCATCCCGGAGCGGATCCTCTCCTGATCGAGAAGGACCGGCGCCGCCTTGAAACAATTCGTTGTAAACACCCCCGCCGCCGTCGCCGGGCAGGTCGAAAAGATCAGCGCAAGATCCCGGCCGCCGTCCGTTTTGATTCCCGTGTGGATTCCATTCGCCAGAAATCCGGGCACCCGATAGTCATCCGATGATTTCATACTCCTCCGCTCCTATAAAACCGCGTTGCACCCGTTACGGGGACACCTTGCCGCGGTGTCCCCATTCCTATCTCAATGAAGACGCCTACTGGCCGCAGCACCTCTTGTATTTCTTGCCGCTGCCGCAGGGGCACGGGTCATTCCTGCCGACCTTGGCCGTTTCCCTTTTGATCGTTGCCGATGCCGGCGTGTCCTCCCCCCGCGACATGATGTAATTCTGCCGCTGCCTCTCCTCGATCCGCTCCACTTCCTCTTCGCGGCGGATCTGAACCAGACAGAGTTTTTCGACGCTGTCCTCCTTGATGCGGCGCATCATGTCCATGAACATGTCGTAGCCCTCTGTCTGATACGCGCGGACCGGATCCTTCTGGCCGTATCCCCGCAGACCGATCCCCTCCTTGAGATGGTCCATCGCGAGGAGATTTTCCTTCCATTGCGCATCGATGGACTGGAGCATGATCACCTTCATCAGGTAATCCATCAGCGGTTTCCCGTACTCGGTCTCCTTGTTCCGGAGGAGCGTCTTGACCTCCGCAACGATCCTCTCCCTGATCGCCTGGGGACACGATGCCGCATCGTGTCCCCGTTCGAGTTCGCGGCCCGTCTCAGAGAGGTTCAGCTTCAGCGTGAAATGCCGGAAGATCTCCTCGTCCAGTCCCTTGAGATCCCAATCCTCCGGGTGGCGTTTCTCATCGATATACTCCGGGAGCATCTCATCGACGATCTCCTCCAGCATCTCCTCCACATCGTCCCAGAGCGCCTCCCCCTTGAGAACCTTTTTCCGCTGTTCGTAGATTACCTGCCGCTGGCGGTTCATGACGTCGTCATATTCCAGCAGATGCTTGCGGATATCGAAATTCTGCCCTTCAACACGCTTCTGGGCGTTTTCGATCGCCTTCGAAATCAGCCGGTGCTCGATCGGCTGCCCCTCCTCCATGCCGATCCGGTCCATGACGGAGGAGATCCGCTCCGCCCCGAAGATCCGCAGGAGGTCGTCCTCGAGGGAGAGGTAGAAGCGGGACGACCCCATGTCCCCCTGGCGTCCCGAGCGTCCGCGGAGCTGGTTGTCGATCCGGCGGCTCTCGTGCCGCTCCGTCCCAAGGATATGGAGCCCCCCGAGGTCGGCCACCCCCTCTCCCAGCTTGATGTCCGTTCCGCGCCCGGCCATGTTGGTCGAGATGGTCACCTGGCCGGGCTGGCCGGCCTGGGCGACAATCTCCGCTTCTCTTTCATGATTTTTTGCATTTAAAACGTGGTGTTTGACACCCGTCCGGGTCAGGTATTTGCTCAGAAGCTCCGATTTCTCGATGGAGATGGTTCCCACGAGGACCGGCCTTTTCGCCTCATGCAACTGTTTGATCTCCTCGATGACCGCCGTAAATTTCTCCTTTTCGGTCTTGTAGATCACATCTGAATGATCCTCACGAATCATCGGCATGTTTGTCGGAACGACAAGGACTTCCAGCTTGTATATCTTGCCGAATTCTTCCGCCTCGGTATCGGCCGTGCCGGTCATCCCCGCCAGCTTGCCGTACATCCGGAAATAATTCTGGAAGGTGATCGACGCCAGCGTCTGATTCTCCTGCTCGACCTTCACGTGTTCCTTCGCCTCGAGAGCCTGATGAAGGCCGTCGCTGTAACGTCTCCCCGGCATGACTCGGCCGGTGAACTCATCCACGATGATTACCTTTCCCTCCTTGACGAGGTAGTCGACATCGCGCTTGAAGAGGGTATGGGCGCGGAGGGCCTGGTTGACATGGTGGAGGAGATCGATGTTCTGGGGTTCATAGAGATTCTGCACCTTAAGATAACCTTCGACCCGGGCCACCCCTTCTTCGGTCAGGACGACGGTGCGGCTCTTTTCCTCGACCGTATAATCCTTCTCCTTGCGCAGGTTCGGTATCACCTGGTTGACCCGGTTGTACTTGTCGGTTGACTCATCGGAAGGTCCGGAGATGATCAGCGGCGTCCTCGCCTCGTCGATGAGGATGCTGTCCACCTCGTCCACGATGGCATAATAGAAGTCGCGCTGCACATAGTCATCGAGGTTGAACTTCATGTTGTCGCGCAGATAATCGAATCCGAACTCGTTGTTCGTCCCGTAGGTGATGTCGGCGTGGTAGGCCGCCCGCCGTTCATCGTCATCCATCCCGTGAACAATTACGCCGACATTCATGCCGAGAAAGTGGTAGATCGGCCCCATCCAGGCGGCGTCTCTTCGTGCCAGATAGTCATTGACCGTCACCAGATGAACGCCTTTGCCCACCAGCGCGTTTAGATAGAGGGGCATCGTCGCGGCCAGGGTCTTTCCTTCACCCGTTTTCATTTCGGCGATCTTCCCCTCGTACAGGACCAATCCTCCGAGGATCTGAACGTCAAAGGGCCTCATCCCGACCGTCCGGCGGGAGACCTCGCGTACGACAGCAAAGACCTCAACAAGGATATCGTCCAGCTCGGCGCCGTTTTGCAGCTTGTCACGAAAATATGGTGTTTTTGCAAGGAGTTCCTCATCCGTCGCCGCCGTCATGGCCGGCTCCAGTTGATTGATCTCATGGAGAATCAGCGAAAGGCGTTTCATCTCCCTGTCGTTTTTGCTTCCAAAAATCTTCCTGAGAATTAAATTGATCATCACATTCCTTAAAAAAAAACCGGCGCCATGACCGGTGGATTTGGTTCTCTACTGGGCAGACATCGCGTTTCCTTCAGCCCTCAATTCAGATACTTCCTCGGATTGACCGGAACGCCGTTCAACATAACGGCATAATGAAGGTGGGATCCGGTGCTGCGACCTGAATTCCCCACATACCCGATCCTGTCCCCCTTGCGGACCGTTGCCCCAACCCGAACAACCGCCTTGGAGAGGTGCCCATAGAACGTTGAAATGCCGTGGCCATGATCAATCCGGATCATCTGCCCCACGTCATGCTGAAAGACTGCCTCCGCAACGATGCCATCGGCCGGCGCCTGGATCGGTTTTCCAAACCTCGTCGCGATATCAATCGCCTTGTGAAATTCCCTATCTCCGCCGAATGGGGATGTCCGCCAGCCGAATTCGGATGTCACCCATCCCAAAACGGGCCAGGCGGAAGGGGTTGAGTCCAGAAGCGACTTCTTCTCCTGCAGATACGCCAAAAGGTTTGCAAAACTCTGTTCCCGGAAGGCTGCGTCATCCATCAGACGATCCACATGGCGGCCGATCCCGGCGATCATCGCCTTGTCATCGGCGGCCATTCGGGAGCGCAGGCGATTCCCCTCGCTCACCGGACCGCCGATGCCGAGGAGTTGTTCCTTGTCCCGACCGGTGACAAGCTTGGCCATAATCCTTATTTTCTTATCGAATTGCCTCAGCTCATCCATTTTTATGGAAAACTGATCCACCTTGGCCACCAGCCCATCGATCTGCATCCTCTGCTCCGCCGTCTGCATTTTCAGACGCTTCAGTTCGGCCTGTTCTCTTCGGATGTGGATATAATCATAGGAAAAATACATCATGAACAGAATGATGCCCATCACGAAGATGGAGACCCCCTTGACCAGTGTGCTGGACAGGCTGATTTTCTTTGCGGAACTGTCTTTCTTTGGAAGAATCAGGAGCGTATAGAAATTCTTCGGCATCAAAACTTCCCTTTCCCGTCCTTCAGGCTGGTGACTACGCAAAAATAGGTGGTGCAAAATATCATAATCCTTTTAAAAGTCAAGCATCGATTTTATGCATCGATTTTATGCCAGATTTGTCTTGACTTTGAAGCGACGGTTAAGCTAAAGACCTCAACCACATAGAATCCGGGTTCCGATTATCAGAAAGGAGCGTTCATGTCAAAATATGAATCAAAATCGATAAGAAATCTGGCTATCATCGGCCATGGAGGAACGGGAAAAACCTCTCTTTGCGAATCCCTTCTCTATATTGCCGGCAAGACGGATCGTCCCGGTCGCGTGGACGAGGGAACCTCCTCCATGGACTATGAACCGGAGGAACAGAAGAGACACATCTCCATCAGCGCCACCACAAACCATATCGATTGGGACAAGCACCGGATCAACTTCATCGACACCCCCGGTGATTCCAATTTCACTTTTGATACGAAGAGCTGCCTCCGGATCGTGGATGGGACGGTGGTCCTCGTCGATGCCGTCGCCGGCGTGGAATTTCAGACGGAAAAGGTCTGGGAATACGCGAACGAATTCAATCTTCCCCGCCTTCTCTTTATCTGCCGGATGGACCGGGAACGGGCGGATTTTACAAAGGCCGTCGAAAGTATCCGGGATCGCTTGGGCAAGAAGGTCACGCTCTGCTCTCTCCCCATCGGCGCCGAGAACACCTTCACCGGGGTGGTTGATCTGACATCCATGAAGGCATACACGTACGACGATCAGAAAAAGATCGCAAAAGCAATCGATATTCCATCCGATATGGCCGAGACGGTTAAAAAATATCGGGACGTCCTGATCGAAGACATCGCCGAAACCGACGATGAACTGATGAACAAATACCTTGAAGGCGGGGAACTGAGTGCCGAGGATCTGCAGTCCGGTCTCCGGAAGGGCGTCGTGTCCGGCGCCCTCATCCCCGTGGTCTGCGGGTCTGCCATGAAGAACCTCGGTATCCACCCCCTCCTCGACATCATCGTCCGTTATTTCCCGTCGCCCGTCGACCGCGGCAACGTCTCCGGGAAGAAACCTGGAACCGGGGAAGAGGAAACCCGGTTGCCGGAGGAATCGGCGCCGTTTTCTGCCATGGTCTTCAAGACCATCGCCGACCCTTATGCGGGCCGCCTCACCCTCTTTCGCGTCTATTCGGGTACGCTCAAGTCCGACTTAAGCCTTTTCAACGCCTCACGCAAGACCACCGAGCGGATCGGAAACCTCTTCTTCCTCGAAGGGAAAATCCAGAAACCGGTCGAAGAGCTGATCCCCGGCGACATCGCGGCCATTGCCAAACTGAAGGAGACGGCGACGGGCGACACGCTGAGTGCAGAGAAATCTCCCATCATCTACCCCAAGATCGAACCTCCTCCCGCGATCATCTCCTTTGCCGTGGAGGCGAAGACGCGCGGCGATGAGGATAAGCTTGTCTCCTCGATCCACCGCTTGACGGATGAGGACCCCACCCTCGTCTTCCACCGGGATGATCAGACCCGGGAGATGATCCTCTCGGGACTCGGACAGGTCCACATCGAGGTAACCGTCGAAAAGATGAGACGTAAATTCGGTCTCGAGGTGAATCTGAAGACCCCGAAGGTCCCCTACAAGGAAACGATCAAGGGAAAGACCACCATTCAGGGACGCTACAAGAAGCAGTCCGGCGGCCGCGGCCAGTTCGGGGATACCTGGCTGGATATCGAACCGCTCCCGCGGGGCAGCGGTTTCGAATTCGTCGACCGGATTGTTGGGGGCGTGATTCCTCATCAGTACCGGCCGGCTGTGGAAAAGGGCATCGTCGAGGCCATGGCGGAGGGCGTTGTCGCCGGTTACCCCGTTGTAGATCTCCGCGTTTCCCTGGTGGACGGTTCCTACCACACCGTCGATTCCTCCGAAATGGCCTTCAAGATCGCCGGGTCCCTCGGTTTCAAGAAAGGCGTCCTCGAATGCCAGCCGACACTCCTCGAACCGATTGTCAACATCTCCATCGAGATCCCCGATGAATACATGGGCGACGTCATTGGCGACCTTAACAGCCGCCGCGGCAAGGTTCTGGGGATGGATTCGCCGGGTCATCACCAGATCATCAAAGGTCAGGTCCCCCTGGCGGAGATTCTCAAATACGCCCCCGATCTCCGTTCGATGACGAGCGGCCGCGGCACCTTCACCTATGAGCATTCCCATTACGAGGAGGTCCCATCCTACATCGCGGAGAAGATCGTTGCCGAATCCAAAAAGGATGATGAGTGATATGGGGTTCAGGGCTGTCATCATCACCGTGAGTGACAGGGGCGCCCGCGGCGAACGCGAGGATGGAAGCGGTCCGGAGATCGCTCGGATGCTTGAAGCGGCAGGACTGGAAATTATCGGCCGGCGGATTATCCCCGACGAAAAGGAGATGATCCGCCAGATGCTTCTGGAGTGGTGCGACGGGGGAGATGCAGACCTGATCCTGACGACGGGCGGAACCGGCGTCAGTCCCCGCGATGTCACACCGGACGCCACCCGGGAGGTGATCGACCGGGAGATCCCGGGAATGGCGGAGGCCATGCGCCGTCAGAGTGCTGCCGTCACGCCCCATGCAATGATCTCGCGCGCCCTGGCGGGCATCCGGGGACGCACCCTGATCATCAACCTCCCCGGCAGTCCGAAGGGGGCAAGGGAAAATCTCAGCGTTCTGCTCCCCGCCCTCACGCACGCCATTGAAAAGATCAAAGGGGACGAGTCGGAATGCGCATCCTGAGGAGCTCCTCGACATTTCTCGCATGCGTCCCCGGCCAGTAGATCCTTCCGCAGATCGGGCATTTTCTGAAATACGTGCTGTTTTGATACACGTAGGCAGGGACCGCTCCTTCCGCTTCTTCCTTCGTTACTGCCTCCAGCACCGCATTGCAGCGCAGACAGCGGGTCATCCGGTTTTTTGGATCCGGCTTCATGGCCAGGGCCTCCAGGATTTCGCCGATCTGTCCTTCAACCCGATCGGCCCTCACCACGATGAAACATCCAGAACCGCCGCCGCCAAGATTCCTCTTCCGCGTCAGGGCAATCCTCCCCTCCCACCCCGCCTTCCGAAGAAAACCCTGATCCGCGTCCCCCCGGTCCCAGAGGGTGTCATATCCGAGGATCCGCAGCCATTTTGCCAGCTTTCCCAGATTACGATCGCAGAGGAACCGGACATCCATGCTACCCCCCGGGCGGAATGCGGTTCAGTATAAAACGGCCGTTTTCATAAAAGAGATAGGAGTGGTGGGTGATCCAGTCGCCAAGAAGCGCAAAGGTTCTCGGCCTTCCGCCGATCCGTTCCTCCCGGAGAATCGCTTGATGACAGTGGCCGAGGATGACGGCATCCAGGCCTTTGCGATACTTTTCGACGGCGAAACGATGCATCACCTCCACCAGTCTCTCCTGCGCGTCCTGGGACATCCCTTGGCTCATCTCGGAGATGAACCGGGCAATCCGCCACAACCATCTCAGAGGGAAAACGCGTTGCAGCCTGTAGGCCGGGGAACTCCGTAATAATCTCCGCAACGCGAGATACTTCCGGTTTTTCCGGTCCACGGTATCCCCGTGCGAAACAAAGCTCCGCAGGCCATCCAGAACGAATTCCGCGTCCCCCGGATAGACCTCGATCCCGAGCTCCCTGAAAAAATAGTCGGCGAGGAAGAAGTCGTGGTTCCCTTCGCAGAGGCAGACCCGGATCCCGGATTGCCTCAATTGAACGAGACTTTCCACGACCGGCCGGAATTCGGGATAAATGCGTCCTCCCTTTTCGAACCAGAAGTCAAAGAAATCGCCCGCAATGACGAGAAGATCGATCACGATGGCCTGCTCATCACCCGGCCGGCCGGATTCAACGCCCCTTCCCCGGAGATGCGCGAACAGTTGCATGCATTGTTCATATCCGGGATCGGAACGGCGCTTGAGGTGTACGTCGGAAAGAAAGATCGCCTTCATGACGGGTTCCCCCCCTGAAGGTTCCGCAATTCATGGTGATTCCCTCTCGAAGAAACGCCTTCTTCCATGATTGGGCGTCTATCAGATTTATCCGTTTCGTTCAAGAAAAGAAACGGGCGGATGGAAACCGCCCCGTTTTTCGCCGAATATTTGTTGACAACATGTCTGTGCATCCGTTAGAAAGACGCTGAAAAGGAAATGATTCCGGTCCGCGCAACCTCACAACAAGGAAGAAAATCCCTTGACGGGAACATGGATCAATACGGGCGCCATCACCCTGCTCGCCCCGCATCGGGAATTTGATTTCCATAAAACCGCAGAAAGAAAGTAGATGAAAATCATGGGAGATTATCCGTTTTTTCAAGTGGAAAAAATTCCGGAAACAAAGACGGCCATCCTCTATTTCAACCGTCCCGAAAAACTCAACGCGATGAACTGGCCCTTCTGGCAGGACCTGCCTAAGGTGATCGACGAACTTGAGGCGGATTCGGAGGTCCGCGTCGTCATCATCGCCGGGCGGGGGAAATCCTTCAGCGTCGGCATCGACGTTTTCGAGTTCTTCACGAACCACCAGAACGCCCTGACCGGGACGACCGCCGACGCGCGGGAGGAGCTCTATCGGCTCATCCTCCGGATGCAGGAGGGCTTCGACCGGATGACCGCCGGAAACAACATTTACATCGCCGCCATTCACCGGCACTGCATCGGCGCCGGTCTCGACATCAGCGCCGCCTGCGATCTGCGCCTCGCCGCACGGGACGCCGTCTTCTCCCTCCGTGAAACCAAGATCGCCATCGTGGCCGACATGGGCAGCCTCAACCGCCTCCCCCGGATCATCGGCCAGGGAAATACCCGGATGATGGCCTTCACCGGCCGGAATTTCACGGCGGAAGAGGCGTTGCGGATGGGGCTCGTCAATGAATTATTCGAAAACCGGGAGGCCCTCATGGCCGGGGCCATTGCGCTCGCGGCGGAGATCGCGGAGAACGCCCCCCCTGCCGTCCGGGGGTCGAAGCGAATCCTCGTCTACATGGAAGACCACAGCGTGGACGACGGCCTCAAGTATGTCGCCGCCTGGAATTCCGCCTTCCTGAACGCCCGCGAAATCCAGGATGCCCTCCAGAGGGCGATGAAGAAGAAAGCGAAAAAGGCCTGACTCCGAAAACGTTGTTCGCCGAGACGCATGGGAAGAATCACTGCGAGCGCGCAGAGGAGCAGAACGGAGACCACAGGCGCGCTCAGGGCGGAGGTGATTAGGCAGAGCGTCGGATGCAGATAAAAAAGATTTGCCGATAGCACCAGGAAAATCTGACCTGATTTTTTCATGCTGAATGAAATAAAAATTCATCCTGGATTTTTTTTGTGCTATTATTCCGTGTAAAACAGAAAGGAGACAGGAGCATGGCCAACATCTTCAGCTACATTCGAAGGTTATTCTCACCCCGGAGTCACCAGCGTTTCATGGTCCAAAACGGCACCTTTGTCATCGTGTCGCCCGGTACGGATAAAGAACAGAAGGTTCAGGTCATAGACATCAGCCAGGGCGGCGCGGCCTTCATCTACCAAGGGTCCAAAGAAGACCTCGAGACATCGGGCGTCCTTAAAGTGCTTGTCGAGAATCCGAACCTCGAAAAAGTGCATTTCGAAACGGTTTCCGATGAACCGGCCCCCGGATCTACGGGTACATCGTCACCCTACCGACGTCGGGGTGTGAAGTTCAAGTGGATGGGAGTCATGGAAACAGTGGATTTGATGAAGTTCGTCAAAAGCAACAGCATCTGACGCACAAGATCGTTATTCCTATACTTCACCCGCGTAAACACGGGTTTTTCAAACCAAAGCCGGTTTCAATCTGGTTATTTTTACGACGGATACCGGATTGCAATATTCTTGTATTGGTCTCCTCGCGTCTGGGTCAATCACTTGATCTCTGTGACAAACTGATTGCCCTTATCTTCTTCATGGGTAGCGGCAGGGACGCCGCCGATGAGCAGGGTCTTCGCATGGATCCGCCTCCTTCATGAATCGTTTCAGCGTCCGGCTTATACCACCTGCCGGAGCAATAATGATCCCTTTGCTTCCGGAACATACCATTTCCGGCGCGCTTCGGGTGGAAAGGGATCTGAAAAAACAGGCAAATTATCCATAATTATGATAATGAACGCCCCGGCAATCGTTTACATATCGTGCTTGCATCACAGCGGCCTTGAAATTTGCGGACCTGCGGCCGCCTGATGAGCCAAGCGGAGGAATCTTTTCTGCGTCCGAAACAGGAGGATCGATGCCTCTGAACGAAGCCGATGCGAGAGCCAATGTGGTTCGGCCCGCGGAAACAAGAACTCAATACAATAATAGTATTTTCAGTCAATCACCTTCATCTGATGCAGCAATAGGTGGTCTGGCTGCTAACCCCGGAGACGCCGTTCGCCGAGACGCATCGGGAGGAGCACGGCGAGGATGCAGAGGAGCAGGACGAGGGCAAACGAGACGATCAGCCATGCCCACTGCAGGCCGGAGAGGCTCCGTCCGTGGAAATCGGCCATGAAGAGCTGATAGACCGGTCCCGCCTCGAGAACGACCACCGCCGCGATGAACCCGGCCGCGAGCAACATGAACAGCAGCCCCCCGAAGCTGGTGACCGCCTGGGCCGGGTTTTCGGACTGGAAGTCGGGATAGGCCGCGCCGAGACCCACCCCCAGGGAGACTACCCCCGGCGTCATCAGGAAGACCGTGACGACCGAAAGGGCCATCATGAACGGCGTGACCTGCAGCAGGATATTGGAACTCACGATCAGTATCTCCGCGAGGATCAGCAGCGGAAGGCCATAGACCGCAAATTTCACCCAGAGGAAGGTCTTGAGCGAAATCGGCGCCGCCCGGACGATCCAGAAGGCGTCGCCCTCGAAACTGACCGCCGGATAGACGAAGCGGGCGGCGATCGCCGTCAGGACGAAGGCGGCCAGCCCCATGTTCAGGAAAGAAAAAATATTCTGTAGGTAGATCGTCTTGATCTTTGATTGTCCCAGCGGCAAAACCGAAAAGTTATAGAGATAGATCACAATCAGAGCCGCGATGAGAAAGAGCTGCGGCCACTGGGTCTGATCCCGGAAGAAGGTCCGGAACTCCTTGACGGTGAACGCCCATGCCGGTCCGGAGATCCTCTCGAAAAAATGACAGCGTTTTCCGCGCGGGCCATTCTTGTGGGGAAAGAGTTTCTCCGCCGTGGTCTGCGCCTTCGTGTAGCCCTTGAAATAGAACGCCCCCGCCACCCAGGTTGCGACGAATGTGAGCGCCGCCGCGCAGCTCCAGGCGAGAGAGAGGTGGAAGAGGGCCTCGCCCTTGAGACCCGAAAGCGCCGCATTGAGGCTGTCGAAGGCCCAGGTCGTCGGAAGAAACGGCGAGCCGGGCGTCCCCATCTCCCGCAGATAGAGAAGCAGCGTGGCAAAGGTCTCCGGATTGACCAGCCTCTCCGGCCGCATGAGACGGAAGGCGAAGATGAGCGCCATGATCAGCAGCAGTCCGAAGAAAACAAAAACGGTCCGGATCCGCCCTGCCGGAAGAAGAACGGCCGCGATGACGACCACGAGTGCGCTTGTTGCGGAGGCAGTCAGACAGAGCGGGATGAGCGACATCCCCGCCATCGCATAGAAGAACGGCCCCGCCTTGTAGACGATCCCGTACGAGAGAAAGACGGGCAGACTGAAGAGGACCACCATCCAGGAGCTGTCGATCGTGCTTTCCAGCCAGCGCGCCAGAAAGATCTTCCCTCCCGATACCGGAAGAGAATGGACCAAGAGCAGATCCCGACTGAGGTAAAGCTTGGAGAGCGAGGCGATGATGCCGCTGAAAACCAGAAGCGAAAAAAAGGTCAAAAGAACCATCGAGAGGAGCTTCCGGGCCAGGATGTCGCCGAACTCCTCGATCCCCTGAAAATAGTTTAGAACCCGGTAGAAGATGAGGAAGGCGCCGATCCAGAAGGCCAGACCGATCGCGGCGAAGAGAAGATGCCGGATCCGTCGGTTTCCGGCGCTCCGGGAGTCGCCGACATTCTTGAAGGAGAGGAATCGGGGCCGCAACAGGGCGATGAGTTCATTCATGGTAATCCCCAACACAATCATCAAGGTCTCGTAAATGGGACGGCTTCGTAAAAAGTCCGCAGGAAAGGCGCGCGAATCCCGAGGAGTGAGGCGTACTCTGTCGTACGCCGCAACGAGGAGGCATGAAGCGCAACGCAGCATCCGGACTTTTTACCATGTCGTCCTTCACGGCGTCTCCTTCCCGGTCAGCCTAAGGAATACCTCCTCCAGATCGCCCTCCTGGAGAAGAGCCGTTCCCCGCAGGTCGCCGGTGGTTCCCAACGCCACCAGCCGCCCCCGGTGGATGACCCCTATCCGGTCGCAGAGGTCTTCGGCGATCTCCAGGGTATGGGTGGACATGAAGATCGTCGTTCCGCCTGCGGCCAGCTCGCGGAGAATGTCCTTGACCATCCGGATCCCGGCCGGATCGAGACCGACCATCGGTTCATCGACGATGATCACCCGGGGCTCGTGCAGCAGGGCCGAGGCGATGATCAACCTCTGTTTCATCCCGTGGGAGTAAGCCTCGATCAGGTGATCGGCCCAGTCGTAGAGGGAAAACTGGATCAAGAGCCTCTTGGCCTTCTGACGGAAGAGGCCGTCTCCGCAGCCGTACAGGTCGGCGACAAACCGCATGAACTCCATGCCGGTCAGCTTCTCGTATAGGAAAGGCCGATCCGGAATGAAACCGATGATCCGCTTCGCCGCCTCCGGATCAGTCGCCATCGGGATTCCGTCGATCCGAACCGACCCCTCCGTCGGCCCCAGGACGCCCGCCATCATACGGATCGTCGTGGTTTTTCCGGCGCCGTTGGGTCCGATGAAACCGAAGATCTCCCCCTTCGCTACGCGGAGATTCAGGTGGTCCACTGCCAAGGTGCTTCCGTACTGTTTGGTCAGGTCGGTCAATTCGATCATTGCTGCTGCTCCCGAAATAAGCCGTCTATTACCCTGTCAAAGGGTGAAGATGGGTCGATAATGTTGTTGCATCATGCTTCGACAATATCAGCATGACCAGCGGATCTGTCATCGCTGCATCTCCAGGATCTCCAGTTTCAAGCGGCCGATCAGCCCCACCAGATCGAGCTGACGGTCGGCTTCGCCGCGGACGAAACGGATGTG
>Ga0172375_10008691_pt1 | contig 13589 bp, 24 predicted proteins | sample LakKiv1m_FD_114537 | JGI IMG/M metagenome (GOLD analysis project Ga0172375, IMG submission 114537) | Freshwater microbial communities from Kabuno Bay, South-Kivu, Congo - kab_092012_11.1m | ecosystem: Environmental > Aquatic > Freshwater > Lake | place: Democratic Republic of the Congo...
GGACATCGACAAACTCCGCCAGGAAAATGACCGGCTCTATGAACAGCTCCTCCGGGCCGCCCGCAGCCATGACGCCGTGGCCCACCGGGAAAAGGACGCCCAGGACCGCCTAGCCCAAATCACCCATTGGCTCTCCGCCATCTCCGGGCGCTGCATCCATAAGCTGGCCGGGTTCTGCCTCGGCTCCTGCCCCGGCCGCAATTTCTGTAAGACCGATGGCCTGCAAGTCCTGGATTACCCCGGCCTGGATATCTACAAAGCCACCGTGATTCACGCCGGCTGCATCACCGAGGACTACCACGCCTGCCAGGCCCACGCCGCCCGGGACCGGGTTAAAGGAGGCCCCCTTGAAACCTGATACCGCCACCCAGAAAGCTTTTGTTGCATTGATGAACCAACTACTTGATAAGAATGACTGGAAATCTTATTTGCGGATGCCGCTTTCTGCTTTAACGAAGCGCCTCCATGAAGAAGCGCATGAATTGTCTCACGCCATTCAAAAAATCAAATCGGTTGAAGATATTTGTAAAGAGGCTGCTGATGTTGCCAACTTCGCATTAATGATTTTCGATAAAGTGAGGCAAGAGGCTAATGAAAATGTCCCTCAATAAAGACCCCGGCCCCTGGAGCCTGGTCACCTTTGCCATCTTTCTCTACCTGGTGGCCTCCCTGGGCCTCCTGGCCCCGAGCCTGGATCGGATAATGGGGTGCGTGAAATGACAGCAAGGAGGCATCATGTGGAATAGAAAAGAAATAGAAGATAATTATCCATTTTTTGAAATAAGGTTCCCTGATTGTGCTCCTCTTGTCTGTAAAAAGAGGGAGATATGGGAATTTATTAATGAAGCATTTGATTATCTAGAACTGGGCCAGTATATAACCATAGGCGTTAGCCAATTGACTGTTGACGAATTGTTGGATTTGCCTGAGCATATCATCTACCTTCCTCATCATACTAATCCCTAACCCCGGCCCCGCCACCGCCCGAACCGGGACCGGGAAACTTGAAAGGAGGAGGCGATGATTGAAATCTATGGTTCGTCGGATAATTTAATTGAATTGGAAGGGGATATTGATGAAGAATTTCCCTTTTACAACGCTAAAACACCCGCTTTTCTTGTCTTTTCTGATGGGACCGTTCTTTCTATTTTTTATGATTCAGAGGGGTTCTGGCGCATAAATCAAAGAATTGCGGGAAATGCGGAGTATTCAAAAGCAGAAGCAACCGATCTCCATAACAATTACAGTGATCGCGTGACTCTGAAGGGTTTGATTGAATGGGTAGTATTCGGCATTAAATTCAAAACCCGCCGTCTTTAGCCGGGCGGGTAAAAATACAGTCGGGGAGAATTTTTGACATTACCGGAATTACCTCCCAACAGTTTAACTATTATTCAAGCGATGAATGCCAACATTCTTGGCCGCGGTTTTTGGCGCATCGGCAAAAAAACCGCTGGCCGTCTCTTAGATGGCCGGGAATGGAATGAGGTGCCCCATCTTGATTAGCATTCACGGCGACACCCTCACCATCGACTTCCGGGCCCCTTTCAACCTGGAAGCCTATAAGGTCTTCCTGCAATCCAAGCAATTACCGGAATGCAATCTTTCCTACGATTGGCACACTGATAGTTACCGCCTCCAGGCCCCGGCCCGCTTCGCCCATATCTTCGGCCTGAAGGACGGCTGCCAGGAAAAAGATTGGTTGCCGTTCAATCCCAGGCTTTTCGATTATGAACGCTGGATTGTGGAGAATCTGGCGCTGCCGGCCAAGCGCTTCGCCGTCTGGTGCGACACCGGCCTAGGCAAGGCCTTCATGATGTTGGAACTTGCCCGCCAAGTCATGCATAAAACTCAAGGCCGGGTGCTTATGATCGTGCCTCTGAATCTGATCCAGCAGACCATTGATGAGGCGATGTAATGACCTCCGCCGCCCTCCTCACCCCCGATGAAGTCCTGGCCCTTTTCCGGCGCAAGGACCGTCATAGCCTTCCCCGTCTGGTGGACCGCGGCCTGGTGGAGCGGGTCAACACCGGCGGCGCGGGTAAGGGGGCACGGTGGCTTTACCGCCTCCTCGACCCGGATCCGGAGCCCACCGCCATGGAACTGAAACTGTCGAAGTTGAAACGGGAGCATGGGTTGTGATCCGCGTTTTCCCCAATGCAAAAGACCCCGGCCATCCGCCTACGAAATGGACACCGCGGGATGAACTGGCCTTTTATGGTGATCCGCCTTTAATGCTCCCGCCCCAAATGCCTGTGCGGATCTCGGTAACTTTCTCTTGGGACCGATCCGAGGGCGAGCGCCTTTTTCGGTCCTGGCAACGGTTCTATCCGGATGTGCAGATCGGCGGCCCGGCTTATGATGATCCCGGCAGCGAGTTTATGCCGGGACTTTTCGTCAAACCTGGGGTCGTGGTCACCAGCCGCGGCTGCCCCAAACACTGCAATTTCTGTCTCGTTCCCCGTCGAGAGGGCAAGATCAGAGAGTTGCCCATAAGAGATGGCTGGAACCTCTTCGATAACAATCTATTGGCCTGTTCCCGGGATCATATCGAAGCCGTCTTTGACATGCTGCAGCAGCAGCCTGAGCCAATCCTTTTTACCGGCGGATTCGACAAAAAATTATTGCGCCCTTGGCATATTGATCTACTGAAAACTATCTCTCTCAAGAGAATTTATTTTGCCTGTGATTCCGAGTCGGCTTTCCCGGCCCTTGAGCGAGCCGCCGATCTATTGGCTGATTTCTCCCGCGAGAAGAGATATTGTTATGTCCTGGTGAATTATTACCCCGAGACATCGCAGGAAGCCGAAGCCCGCTTAATCCGGGTCTTTAGGTTGGGGTTTATGCCTTTTGCCATGTATTACCGGGGGCCGCTCTCTGGCCATCGCGCCGCCGCCGATCCTGCTTGGCGAAAACTCATCCGCAAGTGGACCAATCCGGCCCGGCTAAAAGCCTTTATGAAATCCATTGACAACCCCGGAGATTTGCGCGCATGAATGGCCCCATGCCCCGCCAGATATATCCCTGTCTGTGGCAGCACCCTAACCAGACCTGGTATATTCTCTACGACCGCAAGAACCGGAAATCCCTAAGAACCAGGAACAAGGCCGAGGCCCGCGCCCTTTTCCCGGAACTTGTCAAAGACCACCGTCGGCAAAAGCTCATCCTTCTTCAGACCGACTGCCCCCCGAAAACTCTGGTGGATTTCTGGGAGGAATATGAGGAGCACCGCTTCAAGACCGTGCGGCCCATGACTTGCCAGACCGATAAGCAAGCCTTCCGGGTCTTCCGCCAGGCCCTGGGCGACGACACCCAGCTCTTCCGCATCACCCGGCACCAAGTGGAAAAGACCCTGGCCGCCCTGGGGCAAAAGGTCAGCCGCACCTCCGCCAATACCTGGTTCCGGCACTTCAAGGCCGCCCTCAACACCGCCAAGGCCTGGGGCTACCTGATCATCAATCCCTGCCAGGGTATCAAGCAGCTCAAGACCCGGATCGACTTCCCCCGCTATCTCACCCGGGAGGAAGTCTCCCACCTCCTGGCTACCGAACCGGACCCGGAGTTCCGCTTGCTTTGGCATTTCTTGATCGCCGCCGGCTGCCGCCGCGCCGAGGCCCTGGCCATCACTGTCCGTAATGTGGACTGCGCCCAGGGCCGGATTTATGTCGGCGAGACCAAGAATGGCCGGGCCAAGTACATCATCTTCAACCCCGACGTGGCCGCGGTCCTCTGGGAAATCCTGCCCGATGTGGGTTCCCTGTGGACCTGGAACCCGGATAGCGTCACCCACCATTTCGAGAGGACGGCCCGGACTGCCGGCCTCGATTGCCGCCTCCATGACCTGCGACATACTTATGGTTCCTGGCTGGCCATGGCCGGGGTGAAACTTCAGGTCATCAAAGATCTCATGGGCCACCAGGACATCAAGACGACCCTGATCTATTCCCATCTCAGCCAGGAGCACCTGGAAGAGGCGGCGAGGAAGATCAAACTCTGAGGATTAAAGATGTATGATAGACATCGCAATAACAATCTTATTTTATTTTGACATCATTATCCTAATTGGCGTTGGAATAGTCGATATTTTGGATGAATGGGGATTGCTGAAAATAAGGAAGCCGGAATGACCTGGCACGAATATTTTGGCTGGCTTTGGAAAGATGCCCAGATTCGACTTGTGGTTTTATTACTCGGTTTGCTCGGAGCCGGGATCTATTATCTTTTTAACTTCATTCGCAAAAAATGACCTTTTGCCGCAAAAACGCCGCAAGGCCCCCAGAAAAGCCCGGCCAATAAAAAAGAGCAAGCTCTTAAGAGTCACTTGCTCTACCAATTGAGCTAACGGCCCGGAACCGCACGAATACTGAGGATTTATCAGATTTGCAGAAAAAAGGCAAGTGGCGGGAAGTGGTGATTTGTGGTGAAAAGTTGTGGCTTTTTGCCGCAAGACCGCCGCAAAATTTTAGAGATCATTATCTTGTAAAAACCATAAACATGGTGCCGAAGGCGGGATTGTGTTCCGAAACCATCCAAACTATTGATATTGCGCCCCTTTCCCGAATAACGGCCAATCCGATGATGTCGTAGCGGGGAGTGGCATTAATGAGCTTTTGGGAGGCAGCAGGGGAAGCAGTATGGCAAACCAATAAAAAGGGGAATTATATACTTGACTCCCTCAAATAAATGTTTATAATAGAGATATGGATAAGATAACGATTAGCACATTTCAGCTTTTCAAGATGTTCCCTGACCAGGAATCGGCCCGGAAGTATCTTGAGTCCCGCCTGTGGCCCAAGGGCGTTAGGTGTCCAATCTGCGGTGGCGACAAAAGGATTACCACCCGCAAGGACGGCTTCTACCGTTGCAACGCCTGTAAGGAAGATTTCACGGTTCGCACCGGCACGATCTTCGAGCGGAGTCACATTCCCCTGCATAAGTGGCTCTACGCCATGTATCTGCTTGTGACGGCCAGGAAGGGCATATCTTCCCTGCAACTGAGCAAGGAGATAGGCATTACCCAAAAGTCGGCTTGGTTCATGTTGCATCGGCTTCGGGAAGCCTGTGGGGATGACCTTGCAGAACTCCGGGGTATCATCGAAGTTGACGAAACCTACATCGGGGGCAAGGAAACCGCCAAACATGAGAGCAAAAAACTCAAAGAGGGACGTGGGTCTGTCGGTAAAGTCGGCGTAGTCGGGCTTCGGGAACGGGGCGGCAACACGATTGCCAAACCCTTTGACCGCCCGGACAAGGCGACTTTGCATGGCGCAATCCTTGACCATGTGGCTGTCGGTTCCATGATTCATACCGATGATGCCCCGGTTTACTCTGGCCTGGACGGTCTACTTTATCGGCACAGGTCGGTTAATCACAGCGCCGGGGATTATGTCAAAGACGGCGTGACCACGAACAGCATCGACAGCGTTTGGGCGGTCCTCAAGCGGGGCCTGCATGGAGTTTATCATCATGCGAGTCCGAAGCACCTTGGCCGCTATGTCAATGAATTTACCTTCCGGCTGAATGATGGGAATTGCAAACATCATACCTTACTCCGTCTTGAAAGTTTTGTTGCTGCGGTCGCCAATAAGAGACTCACTTATGCAAGGTTGGTGGCTTCATGAAAAACTACCTTTCCTTTGGAGGTGGGGTTAATTCGGTTGCCATGATGCTTCTCCTTCTCGATGAGGGAGTAAAATTTGAAGCCGTTTATGTCTGGATGCCTGATTGGCCCGAAACGCATGAATATTTGATGATGCTGGAGGAAAAGGGGTATCCCATTACTGTCATTTTGCCAATGCTCACTATGCGAAATCAAAGGATTAGCAATCTTTACGATTATGCCTGGGGTTATAGGATGTTCCCCATGCGCAAGCCCAGGTGGTGTACCTCTAGATTCAAATTGGATACTTTCTACAATTATGCCAAAACACCTTGTTTTGTAATGCTGGGAATAGATGTGGGTGAATCACATAGGGCCACCCTAAGTTCGATCAATGGGGTTGAAAATCGTTATCCTTTAATAGAGAGAGAAATAGACCGTAATGGGTGCATCGAAATTATAAAATCGCATGGGTTGCCTATTCCGATTAAATCAGGCTGCATAATTTGTCCTTATCAAGGTGTTGCGCAATTAAAAGAATTGCGCCGCAGACATCCAGACTTATTTTGTAAGGTAGTTGAACTTGAAAATCGCAACAATCAGTACAGAATATCCAAAGGCAAAAAGCCTTGTTACGCCTTGAAGAAGCCAATCAGCAAGATTGTAAATGAACCCGATGCCTACCTATTTGAAGAACTTTCTTACCCTCCCTGCAACTGCGGCTTATAGGAGTAATCATGTCGAAAAGGAAGATCATAAAAACCCTTAACTCCATCGTTGATAAAGTCCTGTCCTACAAGCCCAAGCCAAAAACCAAAAAGGCTAAGGATAACAAGGATGAAGAAGGAAAAAGGGACTAAAGTATATAATTCCCATAAAAAGGAGGTATATATGGCAGTTCAAGAGTGGGTTACTTGTGATATTTGTAATCCGAAAGGTGAGTTAAGGCGTCAAGTGTTAAGTGAAGGTCAGGGGGTTTTTGAAGGCCCCCGGGATGCCGCTATTGATGGTGGTTGGGAATATCGTCATTTGAATAAGGGTACTCAACTTTCTTACGACAAAAAAGATATTTGTCCTGATTGTAAACGCCTTTAAAAAGGCGATTATATATTTGGCGCACCCAATTAATATTAAATTTTAATCACTCGGATTGCATATTTGATGCGAGCACTGGCACCGCCGGCGTCATCTCATTCGCCCCCGCTTGCATCCCCGCCCTCCTTCGCCCTCGCCCGTCGGCGCCTTTCCCGATATTCCTCCCGGTCCCGAAACGGCCTCTGCCATCCGCAGGCGGCACAGCCCCAAGGTTCTCCGGGAGCATCAAGGCGGGCCAGCATCATCACGGCATCGCACACCGGGCAATACCCGGTGGGGAATTTTTTCATGGCTCACCTCCAGAACTGCCACCACCGTTTGGGCGGCTTCTTCAAAATTTCAAAAACCTTATTAGCCGCAGCGGTATTGGCCGCGCCCAATTTGGCCGCCTCTTCCAAGTCGTTGCGGTAATTGGCCTCTTTACTGTCATCTCCCGGCGGGAATAACACCCCAGCATATTTGCCGCTGCCGTCAAGGAGCTTCTTGGTATTGAGCTCCGGGGGCGGCGGGATCGTAATAAGTGGTAGGGCGTTGAGGGCCCCCCGGGGGATTTGCGGGGCGGCCCCGGCGCACCCCACCAGGAGCATTAAAATACTCAGACAGATCATTCGTCTTTTCCAGTTCATTGATCTTTCTCCTTTGGGCAGCGGCCTGATCCTTGATTTTCTCCCGTTCCTGATAGAGTTTCGCATAAGCCTCATACCCGATTTTCATCCCCTGTTCCGCCATGGCCGCCTTGGTCTCGGCTCGAATTTTGGCCGCGTGCTCCCACTTCCATAATCCCACCAAGGCCAATACCGTTAGGCCCCCGATGAGCCAGCCCCCCAGCCGGGAGGTCAGCGCCGACCAGATAATCGTCAGGATCGGCATTTTGCCCTCTCCTCTTCTTCTGTAATTTCCTTATGTTTCAGCCCCATGGTGGGACAGGTAATTATATAAAGCAATTCGCAGACATCATCCCTTAGCCAATGCCGGCATATAGGGTGCCAGGGAAAGGGATAGATAGTGCCAGTTCCCGCCTCCCAATGGGGACAATCGGGTTTCATGGGCCTTCACAAGGATTTTTTATCGGTTGCCTCAATCCGAATATGGCGCGGCTCGTTGGCCTTGAAATAAATCTTGCCCACATAAATCTTGCCGTCTTCGCCTACGCAGTTCACTATCGCCACATAAATTCCTTTTTTGTAAGATGCGGGGGTGGCGAAAACTTCCCCGCCCAATACCCTCAAATTTTCATGTCCGGCGTTTGTCAAGATTTCCTGACATTTCTGCCGGGCCGGGGTATCGAGAGTAGCCTTGCACAGGGTGTCCGGGGGAACGTTCCTCATAGTTTTGGGTACTGCGGCGCCATAGGCCAAAGTGCTCCCCATAAGGCAAACCATGAGAACCAAAATAACTAATCTTTTTCTGGTGCTGTTCATGATGGTCCCTCCGTTATGGTCTGGGAGATTACCTCTTCCACGATGTCATTTTCCCCTTATTGAAGGTCCCGGAGCGCCCCGTTAAGGCCCCTTTCTCTCCGAACCCGATACAATCCCTTCACGGAAGAATGCGGGTTTGCGGGTCTATTCCCCTTTGGGCGGCAAAGCTGGAGGTTTCCAATCCGGGGGCAGCCCCGCTTTCACTGAAGCCTGATAGCTCCACCCCCCCATCCCGATCATGGTGCTCAACAGGGCCACGGTCCCGGTATCCAGAGGTTTGCGGAACACAAAAAAATTCCAGTTGAGAATGAGAAGGGCATTGACCACCGCAATGGTGGCAATGACGGCCCCGGTGTTCACCCGGGAATTGTCCAGGCTGATAAAATGCCCCCACCACTCGATAATCCAGGAGAACATCAAGCCACCCCCAGGGCTTCCTTGGCCCGTTCCCAGAACCGGACCCGGCTGTCCCAACCGTTGTAGCTGCCATTGATCAATTTCGTGATGCGCCTAAAATCCCCGGCATCGGCATATTGGTTAAGATTGCGGGAGTCCCAATACCAGGCGGCGATATAGCCCGCCAGTTGGGGCATTTCCGCCAGTTCGGGATTATTAATCAAATCCACCCCCAGGGCCTTGCCCGCCGCGGCGTAATTGTACCGCCCAGTGATCTGGATATAGCCCCGGCCGGCAAATCGTTCACCGTCCCCTTCTTCGCTGTTGCCCAGGTCCCCCCGGCCCTCATATTCCCGGCCCGAGGCATATTCCCGCATGGTCTTGAAGGAATCGGCTTCGTGGGCGCATTGCGCGATGAAAGCCGCCTGGCGCGGCGGGGTGGAAATGTCGGCCCATTCCATGGCCGGATTGAGGGCCCCGGCCACTTCCTGCGCCTTGTCATCGTCGAGCCCCGGAACGATCGCTTGCAGAATTCCAGCCGTGATCGGGTTTATCATTGATATCCCCTGGCGATATAATCCTTCACCGCCTGGATGAAGGCGCCCTTGTCCACGTTGTCGCCCGGACAGTGATGATCGGTCCGGGGATCTTCCCGGTGCAGCCGCATGGTCTCCGGATCGAGTCCCAGGGCCAGGGAGAGGATGGCCACCGCCGCCACCGCGTTGTCCCGGACATAACCACCGCGGCCACTGTCAAATTCCTCCCGGTCATAATCCCCCAACATCTCCACCCCCAGGGCTACCCGGTTCCATGAGGGGCTATGCACCCCCGGCGTGGTCAGGCGCGTAAAGACCCAGATGTGATAATCATCCACGAATAGGTGCGGTCCGGCACTCCAGCGTTGATCATCCCGGTAATAAGACTCCAAGCCCAGGATATGTTGATAGGTGAGACCCTGGGGCCGCTGCGCCAAAGTCGGCTCACCGGTGTTGTGCAAGACAATAAACTCCGGCACCCATTCATCCCAGACCAGTCCCCGGATATATTCCAGAAAACCGGGAATGTCGAAAGCCTTGCCGATAATGCCCTTCCAGGTCATCTAATCTTTCTCCGGTAGAATATTTCTGGGGATTTTTACCCCTCCTCCCTCGGCCTCGGGATAATGGGTATGGGGAAAGAAATATTTATCCCATCTTTTCGCCCGGTCTTTTTCCAGTTTTTCAAATTCCAGTTTAGAAATATATTCTTTTGGCAAATTTACTTGACATTCATTATGCGATCTTATTGATTCATCTAGGGCTTTTTTTAATCCCCGCAGAAACCAGCGCAATTCGGAATATAAAATGGTTCCAGCCGCAGCTAACAATATCCATAAAACATCCCAATGCTCTTTAGTCGAAGAAGGAATGCTATCAATCATTGTTTTCTCCACCACCTTCCCCACCAGGATTTCTCAACCCCCTCCGGCAACTCCTCGATGACCCGCAGGACCTCCTCCATGGTCATAGGCCGCCCCTGGGCTTGGCGGATCACTTCCCGCCGCTCCAGGAGGCGGTCAATGATCTCCCGTTTCTGTTCTTTGCTGTACTCCCCATCACTGGTCTCCTAAGATAACTCCTCCCATCGCTCCGGCCGCGCCTGCATCCAGGCCGCCATCTCGGGACTGGTGTTGAAGGCGTAAGCATCCGGCCCATAGCCCTCCACGGCCCAATAGCCGCTATTATCTTGTATCTGACCGTCCACCAGGATATGCAGGCCGGGACAATCGCTATCATCTGCATCCATGGGCGGGAAATCGCCGGGAGTTAAAACTCGAAATAAATATGGGGGCATCCTTGCCTCACTAATTCCAGCTTTCGCCGGACATTTGTACCGCCGATCCGGTACAAGGACCAAATCCCGCATAAGTTCCCGGAGGAACACCACTGACATCAATATTCCCGCCTACCTGCGTTTCACTTCCCGGCGGTCCATACCATGCTTGCAGGGTATTGCTGTCGACCCACACCGGCTTGAACCGGCGGCCATCGGCATAGGCGGCGGCGGCATTGATGCTTTCCGCCTGATACACATAGTCGATGATCTTGACCATGTGCAAATTGCTCCTGTCGTGATTAATCACAATGCCATGCACTATATTCCCCTCTGCATCCAGGGTGGCTCGCTGGAGTACCCCTGCCTGGTAATTCACTGGAATCGTGGCGTTGGCGCAAAAAGCCACCTGCCGTCCGAAATTGCGGACGGCAAAGAGGTTAGAAGTGACAATAGGCTTTAGGGATATGGCCCCGGTGGAGAAATTTCCACTGATGTTGCGATTCTCGATAAAAATGTATGTCGGACCCGACGATCTCCAAGTGAAGACATTACTTCCGCTTACAGTGAAAAGATAGGCTAAATCAAATGGAGAATTACCATTAATATCCGTAGCAACTAAAATATCTGGAAGACTGCCGCTAATAAGAGTTAGGTTAAATGATAGTCGATACCAATTACCCACAGATGGTACAAAGTTGGTCGTATATGCCATACCATACTGTGCTGAATTTATAGCAGAGTCAATTACATTGCCGCCGGAACTTGTAATAAAGGTTTCATAAGAAAGAACTGGATTCGAATGATTTACAAAAATTGGGGTTAATTCTCCTCCCAACTCCGGATCCGGACTCCACACCCCGTTGACGCAGGTCCAGTTGCGGGCGAGCCAGGGGCTGGGATATCGCCGCCTTTGTAGCAATAGTTGTCTCATTCCCGGCCGCATGCTCAGGCTCCCAGCACCCGGGCCAACGCCGTCACCGTGCCGCCCTCCCCACCGGCCGCCCCGGAAAGCGTCATCACCAGGAGGTAGGTCGATTTAATCACCTGGTTGGCCCAGTAGACCGACAACGTGGGGTCCGAATCCGGGTTGTAGCTCGCCCCTTTCGCCAAGGCCGGCCCGAGCCACACCGTCTTGCCGTCGGCGGCGGTCTTCAGGGAGGGCGTCACCGTTACTTCATTGGTGAAATCCGGCACCGTTATCTGTAAGTTCATCATGATCCCGCTGACCCCCAGGGCCGCGGTCAGTTCGGTTTCAGTCTCATCGAAGGCAAACGATAGCGCCGCGTCGGCCCCCAACTGCGCCGAGGAGGCGCCGGCCCCGCTATCCAAATTAATGGTAATGGTCAGATTGGTAGTCTCATCCCCGCCCGTCAGTTCCCAACCCGAGTAGGTCAGATTGATCAGCAGCCGGCATTGGCCATCGGCGCTGAAGCTGATGGCGTTGCCGAAAGCATCCTTGAGGGTCTGGGCCGTTTCATCCAGGATGTTGCGGCCTTTGGGAGTCAGGATTGCCCCGCCCCAGGTCCCGGAAATCAGGATATTTTTGCCGGGAAAGGTGGCCATCTCCCCGGTTTCCTCTAGGGTGTCGCCGACCTTGATCCCGGCCCAGCGGCCAACCCAGCCCTGGAAATTACCCAGCTCCTCGGATACAAATGGCAAAGATTCAAAGGGAATTTGGCTCATGATTAATCCTCCTTTTAAGCCGTTCTCAGCCACTTAACGATCTGGTCCTGAAGTTCGATGCGGCGCAATCCTATTCCGATGTCGCCTCCCCCCCACCAGTCGGCGATCTTAATCGCGTAATAGCGGTAAGGCCGGGCACCAAGAATATTGATATAATGCGGGTCAGCCTGGTCTGCACCCACATGCTGCGCGAACTGATTAGCCTCACAGGTCAGTTGCGTCCAACCGGCGTCATTCCCATAGGTAAGATCGGCAAAAGCAGCAGGGTCATTCGACCCCCAGAGGGTAAAATTCTTGGCCCCATTTCCGGTCTTGGCCCCGGAATCATGTACATTTTCGTAATAGATGCGGTTGATGATTAGTGGAATGCCCAAATCGATGTGAAAACGCTGGTTAGTTTGTGTCCCAGTAGGCGTTAACCATGAATTGTTGGTCCAACTCCCAGTTAGCGATTTAGCTGGATCGGTTGCAAAATACGGCCAGAAAGTAGTATCATGTTTGGAGGTTGCCTTTACATAAGTATCACTTTGTGCCGGCGGGTAATAAGATGGCGATGAAGGAGATAACTGTTGCCAGGTGCCGTAACCCAGCTCGGTAGCGGGGTTCACCCCAAGATTTTGATAAATGGCATTCACCGGAAAAGCCTCGCCTGCCCCACCCCCGGTCACCCGTTCATCGGTGATCATGGTGTTGTCAATGGCCGTGGTGGTGGTTAATAGGAGGACCTGGCAGATAGGTTCCTTACCGGTGGGGATATCCGGCGGCGAAGGTGATGCCGCCTCCGCGCCGGTGACCACTGAGATGGTCCCGGTCTGACTATCCTTGACTACCCGATCAATACGCGGGTTAGTGGTGGGCGCGGTGATGGTGGCGCTGTCCTGGGCCGCCTTCTCGGTCAGGACGCCATTGACCCATACCGGCCCAGATTCCACCCGAACAGTCATGTTCGGGACGGTCTGTTCATGGGGGGCGAATGGCCCGGCCAGACGTTGCACTACCGCCAAACAGTTTTCAATGCGGGTCTTATTTTCGGTTGACCCGGGGCCGGTCGGCCCGAAATCAGGTAATTTGAAAGTTCCTACCGACATAGCTCACCTCAATAGGATTTGTCCGCCACCCGTTCAAATTCCGTCAGTCCGGCGATGCCCACCTCCGGATCGATTAGCGCCTTGAATTTGGCATAGCGACATTCCACCATCCCCACTTTCCAGGATTGCCAGTCGCCATATTCGCCGCCTTCCGGCTTGGTGGCCACCAGCAGTTGCGGATCGGCCTTGCCGCCCTCGCCGGGGCCGAGATGACTGTAAATCCTGGCCCAAAGGCGGTACCAGTCCTGACTGCCCAAATCCACCTCCGGAGCTTCAAAGCCATATTCCGAAAACGGGTTATGGCAGTAATAATCGATCCAATTATCATTATCCTCATCGGGCGGATCCTGGCTTTCCGGGTTGAGAACTCCGGTTCGCGGGTTGCGCACTATGTTGATCGGGGTCCCCTGCCAGCCGGGGGCACTGTAAATGTCTGAGATTACTTCATAGAATTGCACCACACTGAAGGTCTTGCGGGCCACATCCTCTGAA
>Ga0172375_10008695_pt1 | contig 13588 bp, 10 predicted proteins | sample LakKiv1m_FD_114537 | JGI IMG/M metagenome (GOLD analysis project Ga0172375, IMG submission 114537) | Freshwater microbial communities from Kabuno Bay, South-Kivu, Congo - kab_092012_11.1m | ecosystem: Environmental > Aquatic > Freshwater > Lake | place: Democratic Republic of the Congo...
AATTCATTGGAGAGTGTCGCCAACACGATCATTGACTTGGGCGAAGACGAATTCACGGTTGGCCGGCCGCATCCCATGATTGATTATTCTTTGCGCAACCAGCGCATTATTGCGGAGGCGAACGATCCGCGCGTGGCCGTGATTTTGCTGGATGTCGTGCTGGGCTACGGCGCAAATCTGCAGCCGCTAACGGACCTTGTGCCGGCATTGACCGCCGCCATTGCAGCGGCGCGCAAAGGCAAGCGGCAGTTAAACATTGTCGCGTCGGTCACCGGCACGGACGCTGATCCGCAGAACCGCCGAGTGGTTGCTAAAGGGCTTGAGCAAGCCGGCGTGCTGGTCATGCCATCCAACGCCGCCGCCGCGCGCCTGGCCGCGCAGATCATCAAAAGTTCGCCACCACACGCCAAGAAACCGCTGGTGCGCTGACTTGGTAAGTTCCGCCAGCGGCGGGAATATTTGACAGGATTGACATGATCTTGCAGGATGGGCAGCACGGCCTGCAAATCCCTTGCCGCAACTGAGGGCTGCCCAGTTCTGGTGGAGAGGTCTTGCTGCCCAGGTAGGGCGCGCAGGCCCATGCGCGCCGCGCAATGGAGGGCCACGCTCCGTCGTGGCCGCGCAGCCGCAGCAGTTTTTGCCACGAAGAAGCACAAAGGGCCATTCGGGTCGGACCTAAGCATGACAATGCGCCGCAAGCAGTTGCAGCAGAATTGAGGCGGTTTTTCGGCCTTAAAAGGCCGTTTTGCACAGTGAAATCGGCAGTGTAAGTTTGGTGTGGCCACGCCGGCTGGCACAGCGGCAGCGGCGGTTGGCGTGGGCGAAGCCGCGGTATTCAGTATTCCGTGGTCGGTATTCGGTTGCAGGCGCAGCAATGTCAGCGTTACGCCACGCAACCACTCAGCTACCCATCTACCCAACTACTTTCCGTCCCCCTCTGCCGTTCGTGTGGCTCGTGTGGTTCGTGGTCAAATCCTGCTGCGGCGGCGCGGATTGCGGCTGTGCGATCCGGCGATCGCACCTACCTTCAGCCGATCGGGTGATCGGCGTTCCGCTCGCTGCTGCTCAGCGCGCTCAGCATGCACGGCCACGACGGAGCGTGGCCCTCCATTGCTCATCGCGTGCATCTGCGCCATCTGATTGATTCTGTCAAGAAATGTATCGCTTCAGCGGCGGTTCTGCTATAATAAGACAACATTTCATCACGACTTTGCCACTGATGACCAACGCCACACTGCTAAATCAGGATCTGAAGATCGTCAATATCGGTCTGACTTCCTTCAAAGACACATTTGACCAGGTCGGCGCGCCGGCTGTACAAGTCGAGTGGAAACCGCCGCTGGACATGACGCCGGCCGTTCACTCGCGCTTGCATGCCAACCAACAGGCGATCGCCGCGGCCAACGCCACGGCGGTCGGCATTATCCTCAATGGCACGCCCGTGCTGACCGGCCTTGGCCGCGCGCTCGACGTCATTCCCGGCATGCACAAGAAGCTGATTCTGCACGCCGGCCCGCCGGTCACATGGGAACGCATGTGCGGGCCGATGCGCGGCGCGGTCATGGGCGCGCTGTTGTACGAAGGCCTGGCGCAGTCGCCCGAGGAGGCAAGTGCCGTGGCCGCGTCCGGCGCGGTTAACTTTGCGCCGTGCCATGCGCACCAGACGGTCGGGCCGATGGCCGGCATTGTTTCGGCCTCGATGCCCGTCTTTATCCTGAAAAACGAGGCGTACGGCAATCTGGCCTTCGCCACCTTGAATGAAGGCTTGGGCAAAGTCTTGCGCTATGGCGCGTACGGCGCGGATGTGCTGCAGCGCCTGCGCTGGATGGAAACGGGGCTGTACCCGGTGCTGCGCGACGCGCTGGCGCAATTGACGCGGATCGACATCAAGGCGATCATCGCGCAGGCTTTGCACATGGGCGACGAATTGCACAATCGCAATCGGGCGGGCACGTCGCTCTTCTACCGCGCCATTGCGCCGGCCATCGTGCGCACCTGCCGCGACGCGGAAATGGCGGCCAAGGCGCTCGAATTTATCAATGGCAACGATCATTTTTTCCTGAATTTGTCGATGGCGGCGAGCAAGGTGACGCTCGATGCCGCGCGCAATATTGCGGGCAGCAGCATTGCCGTGGTCATGGCGCGCAACGGCACGGATTTCGGCGTGCAACTGGCGGGCACGGGCGACGCGTGGTTCACCGGGCCGGCGCCGGTGCCGGACGCGCTCTTTTTCCCAGGCTACAGCAAGGCTGACGCGAATCCGGACATCGGCGACAGTGCCATCACGGAGACCAACGGGCTGGGCGGCTTTGCCATTGCGGCCGCGCCGGCGATTGTGCAGTTTGTCGGCGGCCATGCCGGCGACGCGCTCAATTACACGCTGCAAATGTACGAGATCACCGCGGCGGAAAACAAAGGCTACCAAATTCCAGCGCTGGATTTCCGCGGCACCCCGACCGGCATTGACGCCATCAAGGTCGTTGAGCAAGGCATTCTGCCGTTTATTGACACCGGCGTCGCGCACAAAGAGCCGGGCATCGGGCAAGTCGGTGCGGGCGTCTTGAGCGCGCCGGCAGAACCGTTTGTCAAGGCCGTAGCCGGCCTGGCCGCGCTGCTGCCGGCTACAGAGTTGCGTCAGTCGTCGGTGCGTCGGCTGCTTGGAGCTGCTTGGAGTCCCGCCAGGCGGCGTGGATCCCGCCAGCGGCGGGATGCGTCAGTGGCAAGAAAAATATAAGACGATGACGAAGCCAACTTGCACAAATCCCCCGGCACGCGCAGCGCGCGCCACCCCCTTTTGTAAAGGGGGACGGCAGCAGCGGCAAAATCCCCCAACCCCCTTTTCCAAAGGGGGACAGGCAGATTCGCGGCACAAAGGCCGCTACCTGTCTCAGTATTCGGCTGCTTGGAGTCCCGCCAGCGGCGGGAAAATCGGTATTCAGTATTCGGTGGAACAGCATAAACCATGAGGAAGGCATGAAACAAATCCGCACGCTGCGCGAGGCGGTTGCGCAGATACCCGACGGCGCCAGCATCATGATCGGCGGCTTTGTCTGCTGCGGCATGGCGCTGCGGCTGATCGACGCGCTGCTCGAACAAGGCACCAAAGAATTAACCGTAATTTCCAATGACGCCGGCTATCCGGACAAAGGGGTCGGCAAACTGGTCGGTGCCAATCGTATTCGCAAGTTGATTGCGTCCTATCTTGGGCCGAATCCGGACGTGGGCCGGAAAATGCACAACGGCGAATTGCTGGTCGAACTGGTGCCGCAAGGCACATTGGCGGAGCGCATTCGTTGTGGCGGCGCGGGTTTGGGCGGGGTCTTGACACCGACCGGCATCGGCACGGAGGTCGAGCGCGACAAGCAAATCATTACGGTAGACGGCAAACAATATCTGGTGGAACCACCGCTGCGCGCGGATTTCAGCTTCGTCAAGGCCCACATTTGCGACCGGATGGGCAATGCCTTTATTGCCAAATCCACCAAAAACTTCAATGTGGTCATGGCGATGGCCGCGCGCCACACGATTGTTGAAACGGACGAATTGGTCGAGCCCGGCGCGCTGGACCCCGAGCGGGTCAACGTGCCCGGCGTGTTTGTCAAAACGATTGCGTGGAGCAACAGCCATGAGTGACGACAACAAAGAGCTCAAGCGCGAGCGGATTGCAAAACGGATTGTGCGCGAACTGCCCGATAATGCGCTGGTCAATCTCGGCGTCGGCCTGCCGACCTTGGTGGCGAATTTCATGCCCAAGGACAAGACTATTCTGCTGCATTCGGAAAACGGCTTCACCGGCCTGGGGCCAATGCCCGCCAAGGGCGCGGAAGACTGGGACATTGTCAACGCGGGCGGGTTTCCCGTCAGCATCTTGGCGGGCGGCTGCTTCTTCGACTCGGCCATGTCGTTCTCGATCATTCGCGGCGGGCATCTCGATGTGACCGTGCTTGGGGGGCTCGAAGTGGATGAGGCCGGCAATCTTGCCAATTATCTGATCCCCGGCAAAATGGTGGCCGGCATGGGCGGCGCAATGGATCTGGTTGTCGGCGCGCGCACGGTCATCATCGCGATGGAGCACGTCAACAAATATGGCGCGCCGAAAATCCTGAAAAAATGCCGTTTGCCGCTGACCGCCCAGCGTGAAGTGGACCTGATCGTGACCGACATGGCCTTCATTCGCGTCACGCCCGACGGCCTTGTCCTTGAAGAAATCGCCGCCGACACGACCGTGGACGACGTGATTAAAAATACCGAAGCACATCTGACCCTGGCGCCAACCATCGCCACCTTTTGATGAGTACAAACGACATAACCGCATATATGCATAGCAGTGCACTGGCGCCAAGCTTTGTTTCATTAGTGCAAGCCAACGCACCGCTGCCGTCCCCCTTTGTGCAAAATCCCTCCCCCCGGCCCGGCCGGGGTACTCCCTTTTGCAAAGGGAGACCCGCCGCATGCCGCCGGCCAGAGCCCGTGATACAATTGATAAAGAAACCTAACCCAGCACAGGACCCGCAATGAAACCCAACGATTTTCTGAAATTGATGGACACGGTCAAAATGTATGATCTGACCCAGCCGCTCAGCATTCACACACCGCCGTGGCCAAGTTACATGCCGCTCGGCATCCAGTATTTCAAGCGCATCGCCGGCGCGCACATGGGCCAGGGCGCCAACGGCCAGATCATCACGACCAGCAATCATGTCGGCACGCACATGGACGGCGAGATTCATTTTCACGCCAGCGGCCGCTCGATTGGGCAGGTGCCCATGCGCGAATGGGTCGGTCAGGGCGTGGTCGTGGATCTCTCAAAAGATTTGGGCGATTATGATTTGTACGAGCCCGAGCTGTTGATGAAACGCGCCGAGATCAAGAAGCACGACATTTTGATTATCAACACCGGCTATCATCGTTATGCGTGGTACGAAAAGGGCTCGGATGAAGTGCGCTATTTTGTGAAGCATCCCGGCCCCGGCCCAAAATTCCACGCGTGGTGTTTGAAGATGCAGTTCAAATGGATTGGCGTGGATTGCGGCAGCGCCGACCATCCGATGAACACGATCATCCGCAATTGGCATCCCAAGTCGTTTGCCGAGGCGGAGGCGAAACTCAAGCGCGTGCACGGCAAGGCGTGGGATGAAATGTTCCCGCTCGAGACCTATTACCAAGTCATGCACTTGAAATTGTTCCCGAAAAAGCTGGTGCATGCCGAGAACGTCGGCGGCGATATTGACCAACTCAACAACAAGCGGGTGTGGATCGGGTGCTTCCCGCTGAAGGGCATGGAGCTCGAGTCGGCGATGTGCCGGATTGTGGCGTGGCTGCCCTGACCTGGTGAAATCAAACAATGAATAATGTGCCGCACAGGAGAAAAATGAACGCGCTGCGCATTCATTTTGTACAAAATGGTTTGTGGCAAACCATTTTTATCCTTACAACGCGATAGGAAACACACATGCCGATTACCCATTCATTCGAGTATTACAAGCCCAAGCGGCTCAGCGAGGCGGTTGCGCTGCTGCACAAACACAATGGCACCGCCAGTGTCTTGGCCGGCGGCACGGATCTGATTGTCTGGCTGAAAGAAAACGTGGCCGCGCCGCGCGCGCTGGTGGACATCAAGGGCATCAAGGAACTCGCGGTGCTCGAACTGAAGGACGGCACGCTGCGCATCGGCGCGCGCACGACCTTCACGGCCCTGATCGAGTCCAAGATTGTGCGCGAGAAATTCCCGGTGCTGTGGGAAGCGGCGCGCACGGTCGCCTCGGTCGGCGTGCGCAATCGCGCCACACTTGCCGGCAATATCTGCTCGGCCATTCCCTGCCTGGACAGCGCGCCCGCCTTGCTGGTGTACGAGGCCGTGGTCGTGCTGCAGGGTCCGGCGGGCACGCGCCGCGTGCCGATCACCGAATGGTTTGTCGGTTTGAAGAAAACCGCGCGCAAGCCGGACGAACTGGTGCGCGGCATCGAACTGCCGCTGCCCAAGAAGCACGGCGGCTGCTATGTGAAGCTCGGGCGTTATGCGGGCGAGGATTTGGCGCAAGTGGGGCTGGCCATTCTGGCGTTCGCCGACAACACCTATCGCATTGCGCATTGCGCGGTCGCGCCCACGCCGCAGCGGCTGGCCGGCGTCGAGGCGATCCTGGCCGGCAAGCCCCTGGCGGCCGCGCTGATCAGAAAAGCGGGTGCGCGCGCCGACAAGGACATCAGCCCGATCGCGGATGTGCGCGCGTCCAAGGAGTACCGGCAGCACATGGCCGGCATCATGCTGACGCGCGGCCTCAAAGCCGCCGCGGCACGCCTGGCCGGCACGGGCCCGGCCTATGGCACATCGTTGCTTTAACGGGAGAACCGGCATGACCAAGACAACCATTGCATTCAAAATAAACGGCGCGACCCGCACGGTGGACGTCGAACCCAGTGACGTCCTGATTGACGTGCTGCGCGACAAGCTTGGGATTAAAAGTCCGAAGATTGGCTGTGACCGCGGCGATTGCGGCACCTGCACGGTGTTGCTGAATGGCCAGACCGTGCGCAGTTGCCTGGTACTGGCGGTCGAGGCGGACGGCGGCGAGATTGTCACGCTGGAGGGCATCGGGGCCGACGGCCTGACGCCCCTACAAAAAGCGTTTGTCGCGCACAATTCGTTTCAATGCGGCTTCTGCGCGCCGGGCGTGACGCTGGCGGCCACGGAATTGCTGCGCAAGCATCCGCATCCGACGCGCGACGAGATCAAAGAGGCGATTGCCGGCAATTTGTGCCGCTGCACCGGCTACACGCCGATCATCGAGGCCATCGAAGACGCGGCGCAGACGCCCCGCAAGAAAACAACGGCCAAGAAAAAAATTTCATAGGCTGATTACTAATGAGTACGCTTTCTACTTTGCACATCCTTGTAGCCGCCCGCGGCCACAATTGGAATGCAATCAAGTAAGCGCACTTATTAGTGTTAATGCTATTTTTCGATTAAAAGAACAAGAGCAGGAAACTAGAAAAAAGATATTTTATGAATAATGTTGCTGACTCTATGACCTCTTTTCATCTCTTCGTTAAATACTTTACGAACCAAGCAATACTATGAGCGAATTAACGGTGGTTGGCCAATCCGTGGCGCGCATTGACGGGCTTGAAAAAGTCACGGGCGCGGCCAAGTATGTTGATGATCTGGAATTCGGGCCGGGCCTGCTTTACGCCTGCATCGTCGAGAGCCCGGTGGCGCACGCACTGATCAAGAAGATTGACACGCGCGCCGCGGAAGCCCTGCCGGGCGTGGTCAAGGTCGTGACCGGCGCGGATTTTCCGTACAAGTTCGGCCTGTACATGAAAGACCGCTATATTTTTGCCAATGAGCGCGTGCGCTTCGTCGGCGAGCAAGTGGCGGCCGTGATCGCCTGGGATGCCAAGACGGCGGCGCGCGCGGCCGCGCTGGTGAAAGTCACCTATGAGGAATTGCCGGCGATTTTCAACCCGTGCGCCGCGCTCGAAAAAGACGCGCCGCTGATTCATCCGGACTTGGGCAAGTATAATTATGTGCCGTGGTTCTTCCCCAAGGCCAACACCAACATTGCCCATTGGCGCAAGACCCGCAAGGGCAACATCGAAAAAGGTTTTCGCGAGGCAGATCTGGTGCTCGAGGACACTTACACGGTTCCGCGCTACGCGCATTGTGCGATCGAGACGCACGCCATTGTCGGCTTGTACGACATGTCCGGCCGCCTGACCTTGTGGAGCGCGTCGCAGTCGCCGTTCACGCAGCGCAACGTGATTGCCGAATCGCTGGCGCCGCTGGGTATCACGCACAAGGACGTGCGCGTCGTCACGCCGTACATCGGCGGCGGCTTTGGCGGCAAGGCCGGCGTGTCGATGGAAATCATGGGCGCGGCGTTGGCCACGGTCGTGAAAGGCCATCCCGTCAAAATGATGTGGAGCCGCGCGCAGGAATTTTACAACACGTATCAGCGCCAGGGCGTGGTCGCGAAAATCAAAATGGGTGTCAAGAAAAACGGCACGATCACCGCGCTTGAACACACGCTCTACTGGGACGCCGGCGCGTATGTCGAATATGGCGCGAATGTCGTCAATGCCGCCGGCCTGTCGGCGACCAATCCCTACAAGATTGACAATATTGCGATTGACTCGGTCTGCATTTACACGAATCTGCCGCCGGGCGGGCCGTATCGCGGCTTTGGCTATTCCGAGTTCAGCTTCGGGATCGAGTCGCACGTCACGCGCGCGGCCACGGCGCTCAAGATGGACCCGGTCGCGTTCCGCAAACGCAATGCGATCAAGGAAGGCGACATCCTGCCGTATGGCGCGCCCATGAACGCCAACGGCTTGGCGGAAGCCATCGACAAGGTTGAGGCGGAAATCAAATGGGGCGTACCAGAACCGGCGCGCGACCCGACCAAGAAGACCGGCAAGAGCCTGGTGCTGTTCTGGAAAGCGCCGGCCATGCCACCCAACGCGGCCTCTTCGGCGTTTTTGAAATTCAACGAGGATGCCAGCCTGAACATTTTGATTTCCGGCATGGAGATTGGCCAGGGCTTGCTGACCGTCATGGCGCAAATCGCGTCCGAGATCCTGACCGTGCCGGTGAGCAAGATCCGGGTCGAGACGCCCGACACCGACCGCAATCCGTATGAATGGCAGACGGTCGGCTCGCATGTCACCTGGGGCTGCGGCAATGCCGTCAAGCGCGCGGCGCTGGATGCGCGCGAGCAGATCTTTGCGCTGGTGCAGCGCGTGTATTGCCTGGAAAAGGACGCGCTGTATCTCGAAAACGAGCAGGTGAAATGCCGCACCAAGGCCGATTTCGTGCTGCCGCTCCGGCAGTTTGTCATTGCCGGCATCCAAGCGGAAGACCACACCTACAAAGGCGGGCCGATCATGGGCCGCGGCGTGTTCATGCCGGAATTTGCCTCGGCCATCGGCGATCCGGAAACCGGCCAGGGCGGGCATCCCAATGTGCATTACACGACCGGCGCGGCCGGCGTGATCCTCGAGATCGACACGCAGACCGGCAAGATGAAAATCCGCAAGGCAGTATTGGCGGTCGATGCCGGCAAGGCGATCAACCCGGACTTGGTCCGCGGCCAGATCATTGGCGGCCTGATGCAGGGCTTTGCCACGGTGTTGTACGAGGACATGCGTTTCAGTGCCAAGGGCAAACTCTTGAATCCAAATTTCTCGGACTACAAAATCCCGACGGCGCTGGACACGCCCGACGAGGTAGTGCCGATCATTGTCGAGACGCCGCAGCCGGACGGGCCGTTTGGCGCGCGCGGCATTGCGGAGCACACCATGATTCCATGCGCCGCGCTGATCGCGAACGCGCTCGAAGACGCCTGCGGCGCGCGCATCACGACCATGCCGGTCACCGCCGAAAAAGTCGCGCTGAAGTTGAATCCGGGCAGTGCTGAAGCGTAACATGCAACGACAGCAGTATTTCTCACAAAGCCACAGAGCCACAAAGAAGACCGGCATTACAACTTAATTTGTTTTGCTGCAAAAGAAAATAGTGCAGATTGTTCCACTGAGCATCAACACTGTCCGGTTAAGAAACAGATAAAAGCGGCGAAATCTTAATGAATACTACGTTGTAGCCAGATGTAATCACTTGACGATTTGAAATTTGCCTGTTTCTTAACCGGACATCATTGATGCAGAGTATAAGAAGCAACGGCACAATAAATAGTTAAGTACAATAAATGACACTAATTCTGACACCTGCGCAGAAAAATCACCGATTTAGTGTGCTGTGGACTGTTCTCTTCACATGCATTGGACTTCCGCTACTGGGGATCATCGCATTAGTCACCTTCAACCTTATTTACATCAAATGGGAAGAGTCGCATGATATTCCATTCAGTGCTGAACAATGGCATCAAGGCAGTCGGCAAAAATTATACAGCACTCTCGCACTTCAAATCGATGCTCCACGGATCAAGATGTATCGTGATCTTATTAGCAAAAAGATTATACTCGGTAAGACTCAGCAGGAGATTGTCGGAATGCTTGGTGAACCTGATAATTTTCCATTTCGTGCACCGTGGCATTTTAATTACTGGTTAGGCCTCCAGCGTGGTCCAATGAAAATGGATTCTGCTTGGCTTGCTGTTCGTTTTGACGACCAGGGTAGTGCGGTCGAGATTAGAATGCTACAGGACTAAAAAGCCTATCGTGGCCATGGACCGAATACAAATGACTTTGGCACTTTTGGCGTGTCGGCTGCGGAGGCACCTCTTTTTCTACTAATCTGTGCGCTTACTTGATTGCATTTCACTTGTAGCCGCGGGCGTTGACCGCGGCTGCAGAAGCCGCCCTCACCGCGGGCGGCTACAAGGATGCTGCAACGCAGAAAGCGCACAGATTAGTAACAATGTGTTTTGTGTTGTATTGTGGCTACGAACTAATGAATTTTATTGCCGTCATTGACACCCCGCCTGTTGAATGCGATAATGATGCAACTGGAGTAGCACAATGATCACAACACACCTGCGATGCCTCATCATGGTGTTTCTGGCGCTCGCCGCCACGGGGCTGATGGCCATCAGCAATCAGCAGTTTGCGCGGCGCTGGAATGAGTTGCTGACTATCCAGGTGCGCAACGATGCCGTGCGCCATGGCGTGGACATGACCCATGTCACGCTGGTGTTCGACGCGCGCAATCATCGCGCCTGGATCTCCGGCAGTGTCGGCACGCCCTGGGAGCAAAAACTGTTGCACGAGATTGTCGTGGCGTCGCAGCTCGCCGACCCGGACAAGATTGCCGATGAGGTCGTCGTGCAGCACTACCCCGAGCAATGGCGGCGCTTGCGCAGCCACCTGAGTGACACAAAGCGATCCCAACAGGAGCGCGCGCATATCGAGCAACTGCTGCGCGACTATGACAAGCTCATTGCACAATACAATGCCATGGCGCCCTCGCTGCACCACAGCCAGAACCAAGTGCGCCGGCGGCTTGACCGCTTGGTTGACCAAATCACCGCGGTCGAAATGGAGCTTGAAGAAAGCGGTGTGTTCTGGATTGACGAAACCATCAAGCAATTGCAGGCACAGCGCGCGCGCAAAGAGGCGCAGGCTGCCAAAAAAACGCCGCCGGCCGTGCCGTTGACGCCAGCACCGGCAATCACGGCGGCGCCGCCCGTCAGCGCCGCCGCGGCCACTCAGACTGTCACCACCACGAAAACGCCATGAAAACGATATGTCTGCGAGTGCTATTCGCGTTGTTGCTGTGTGCCGCCGGTGCGGTGGCGGTCTCGATGGGGCAGATGCGGCGAAGTTGGCGCAGTGTGTTCGAACGACATATTCGCAGCGAGGCCGCGCGCGAGAACGTCGCGCTGTCGAATGTGACCATCGCAGTGGACGCCGCGCGCCGCAGCGTCGCGCTGGCCGGCACGGTGGCCACCCCCGCGGACGTGCGCAAGCTGCACGAGATCATCGAGTCGTCCGGCATGACGGTGAGTGACGAACGGCGCCTGACCCCGGTGTGCTTTCCGAGCAACTGGCCGGCACTGGTGTGTGCGCCGGCACAAGCACTCGGCGACAAGGACGCGGCGCGGGCCGCGCTGGCGATCAGTAATTATCTGGGATTGGTGCGCAGCTATGCCACGCAGGCCCGGTCCCTGGCTGTCAATGACATCACCTTCACGCGCACTTGGCGCGCGCTGTTCCACGCCGAGAGCACGTTTTTAAACAGTGCGAACTATGTGGTCAAGAACCGGCCCGCCTCGGCAAAGACGCCGGCCGCGCCGCCCGTCAGCACCAACACGCTCTATCAGGATGCCGCGGAACTCATGCGGCAGTATAAAACCACGCCAAAGCCGCAACGCCGCTGAATCGCCCGGCTTTTGTTACACTAGGCGGAGTAATTATCTATCTTAATGCCTCGGGAGGTTGGTATGCGCCGTGATCATTGCCTGCTGCTGTTTGTTTTGTGCGTGCTGCTGGCGTCGCTGGTGATGGCCGATAACGAGCTCGGCTTTAACGAGACCTTCGCCCTGGCCACCAATCGCGCCGCCACGCTGGAACAGCTCATTCCCGGCACCGAGGAGTTCTATTATTATCAATGCCTTCTGGCGCAGCAGCAGGGCGACACCGCGCTGTTCCAGACCACGCTCGACCAATGGGTGCAACGCCATGGCACGACCGCCAAGGTCAAAGTCATGCGCAATCGCCAGGCCCTGCTGCAATACAGCGCCGATCCGCAGGCAACCCTGGCCTATTTGCGCAACGAACTAAATCCGCCACTCGGTCACGCCCGCGAGGTATTCGATGGCGCCAACACGGCGCCCACCGCACTTGACCAAAAAATCATTGCATTTGACACGCTGCGCGCGAACGCGCTGACTGGCTATAACGATCTCAGTCGCGTGACGGATGCGGGATTGGACTATCTTGACGCGGCGGCATTGAACCCGGTGCAGTTGCACGATTTTCTGCGCCGGCTGGCCCAACCGGATTATCCCGGCCTGCCGGCACTGATTATCAAAGATCTGGCCGTGCGCGACAGTAGCCCCTTTGGTGCACTACCCATTCATACAAAAATGACGTTGCAGCAGCTCGACGAATGCCTGAAGCTCAAGCCAACTTTGCGCGAGGAACGCGCATTCGTCAACGCCTATCTGGCCCGCCTGGCGCCCAGCGACGATGTTGATCTGCGTAATGATCCGGCCGCCCAGCGCGCCCACGCCCAACGCTTGTGGGCTTTTATCCAGACCCTTTCGCCGGCGTTCAACTCGCTCAAGGCCACGGTGCTGTACCAACTGCTGGATCTGGCCCGCGCGGCCGGCAAGTACGATCGGCCGTTATTCATGGCGTATTTGCAATTGCCGCGCTATGGCAATTATCTCAACCGTGACAATCCCGTGTTGCAGCGCGACCGCGCCGATCTTGGCACTGACTTTCGTGCGCTCATCTTGCTGCCGCCGGTCGGCAACGACGAAGCGCTCGTGCGCGACTATTTGATGGAATTCCTGCGTGATGCCGACAGCCGCAAGGAATTCGCCCCGTTTATTGATGACGACTATCTCAGGGAATTGTTCGCCGAGACAAAAATCGTCAATGGGATTGGCGACATGGCGCAGTGGTTTGCGCTGCTGAGCCCGGCGCGCTACGAGGCGCTCAAGCAGCGCGTGGACCTGCAATTTGCGCCGCAGAACCAACGCTTTTTCGCCGCGGACGCGCCGGTGACCCTCGATTTGTTTGTCAAAAATGCCGGCACGCTTGTGGTCAAGACGTACGAAATCAATACATTCAACTATTACAAAACCACCAGTGCAGAAATTGACACCGGCATCGATTTGGATGGCCTTGTGGCCAGTCATGAGGAAACGCTGACCTACAGTGAGCCAGCCCTGCGGCGCGTGCGCCGCAGCTTTGCCTTGCCGCAATTGGCCAAGCCGGGCGTGCATGTGGTCGAATTCATCGGCAACGGCAAGAGCAGTCGCGCGGTCGTGCGCAAGGGCGGCTTGCGCTGCATTCAGCGGCCCGGCCCGGCCGGCCACGCCTTTCTCATTTGGGACGACGCCAATCAGCGCCGCACCAATGCCAGCATCTGGCTGGCCGGCCAGGAATATCACGCCAATGCCGA
>Ga0172375_10008696_pt1 | contig 13586 bp, 15 predicted proteins | sample LakKiv1m_FD_114537 | JGI IMG/M metagenome (GOLD analysis project Ga0172375, IMG submission 114537) | Freshwater microbial communities from Kabuno Bay, South-Kivu, Congo - kab_092012_11.1m | ecosystem: Environmental > Aquatic > Freshwater > Lake | place: Democratic Republic of the Congo...
CTCAGGCGTCGTCGGGGCTCAGCGGTGCCATGAGGATCCGCAGCATGGCGGCCAGCTCGTCGCGCTGCGCGGTGGTGAGCGCCCCGAGCAGCTCCTTCTCGCGCTCGAGGAGCGAGGTGAACGCGCCGTCGACGGTGCGCTTGCCCTCGCGGGTGAGCCGCACCAGGACGCCGCGGCGGTCGCGGGGGTCGGGCTGCCGCTCCACCAGTCCGCGCTGGGCGAGCCGGTCGACCCGGTTGGTCATCGTCCCGCTGGTCACGAGGGTCTCGCGGATGAGGCGGCCGGGGGAGAGCTCGTAGGGCCGCCCTGCCCGCCGCAGCGCGGCGAGGACGTCGAACTCCCAGCCCTCGACGCCGTACTCGGCGAACGCCGACTTGCGGGCGCGCTCGAGCAGCACGTTGATCCGGCCGATCCGGCTGAACACCTCGACGGGGCCGAGGTCGAGATCGGCACGCTCGCGCCTCCAGGCCTCGACCAGCTGGTCGACCTCGTCGCGTGCGTCCATGCGCCGATCGTAGTCGCTGGCGGCCTGTCGAGATTCTTGATGTCGAGAGATATCGGCCACCGCCCCTCCCCGGCGGTGCGGCATCACGGCCCCCGAGCACCGGAGGTGTCGGCGGTCTCCGGGCGGTGCCGCGGGCCGGGGACGGTGCGCGACACGCGTCGGCGCTCGACCGGTCGGCCGGTCGTGGTGCGGAAGCGGATCCGGCGGTCGGGCGCGACATGCCGACGTACGCCGGGCTCGCGCTCGTGCCGGTCGGCCGGCGGCAATCCGTCGATCTCGAGCACCAGGCGCCCGGCGTGGACCAGCCGGTGACACGGTCCGCAGAGGCCGACCAGGTTGGCCAGGTCGGTCCGGCCACCGTGACGCCACCAGGTGACGTGGTGCACCTCGTTGACCGGCAGCGCGCACCCCGGCGCCGCGCACCGACCCCGCTGGTGGGTGGACACGGCGCGACGCTGGCGCGCGGTGGCGAGGCGGCGGGTCCGGCCGACGTCGAGGACACCGGCACCCTCGGACGCGGTGACGACCGGCGTCAGGTCGCCGACGCACGCGAGGTAGCCAGCGAGTGCGGGGCCGATCGGGCCGAAGCCCTCGAGGTGCGCCACCGTGCCGGTCGCGACCCCCGCTGACACGCCGACGCCGGCCCGAGCGCGCTCGAGGGCGTCGACCGACAGCGTCACGGTGAGGTGGGGACGGACGCCGCCGTCGGCGGGCAACCGGCCCGAGGCGAGCACGGCGGCGACAAGCTCGCGCAGGCCGTCGACGCGTCGCTGGGCAGTGGTCCGCTCGTCGCCCTCCGCGCGGGGCGTGGACCACGACTCGAGCACGGTGCGGAGCCCTGCTCCGGCGTCCATGCCGAGGAAGCCGGTCACCTGGAAGCCGTCGCCGCAGGGCAGCAGGCGCACGTCCTCCCGCTCCATCCCTGCCAGCCATGCCGCGTCGAGCTCGTCGGGACGGACGGCGGCGCGCAGGCGCCGGATCAGCCGGAGGAGCGCGGACGGCTCGTGGGTGCGGGCGACCTCGACGAGGTCGGCTTCGTGCGCCCGCACGACCTCCGCGCCGACCTGGGCGAGGCCGAAGGCGAAGGCCCGCAGGTGGTCCAGGCGCAGCTCGCCCGCGGCCGCACTGGCGCGCACGAGCGGCAGGTCGTCGAGCACCTCGCGGGCCCGGCGCGCTGTCGTGACCGTGCGCGGGTCGAGCCGCAGCTCGCGCCGCGCCCACGTGACGATCCCCGAAGCGCCGTCCAGCTCGTACGCCCGCTCCTCCTCCACGCGGCCGAGCGCCGTCACCTGGGTGACCTCGGCGAGGTCACGGGCGGCCCCGGCGGTGCGCGCGACGTCGGCCGCGGTGCTCATCGGGTCCTCGAGCCGCTCCGCCAGCGCCCGCAGCGCGGCGGCTGCGGAGCGAGGGTCGAGGTCGGCCGAGATCATGCTTGATTCTATCCGAACATGTGCTCGAATACGAGAGCCGAAGCAGATCTGTGGACATCGCCCGGCAGGTCCGTCGCGAGGTCAGTCGGTGACGGTGGCGACGTCCCGCGCGCAGTCCGGGCGGCGGGCGTACGCGCGGTCCTCGCAGGCGCCGTCTACGAGAGTCCGCCGTCCCAGAGGGGCCTCCAGGTGTACGACCAGGTCGTACTCGACGCCCATGTCGTTGCAGGAGCGCGCGCGGACGGTCTCGCGGACCGTGACCACGACGCGGTCGGCGCGCTCCTCGACCTGGGCGCGTGCCCCGTCGCGACAGTCGCTACCGGTGTAGCTCAGACGGATCGTCGCGCCGTCGACCCGTGCCGGCTTGTGCCAGGGCACCGGCTCCGAACCGCCGACCACGTACCACCAGGCGACGCCGCCGAGGGCCAGCGCCGCACCGACGGCGAGCGCGCGGCGCACCGTCCTCGCTCCACGCCTCGCCTGATCCGCCATGGCTGCTCCGATGCTCGTCCGCCAGGGCTGGGACGCACCGCCCGCGGGAGGGGTTCCCGGGGATCGCGCCCCGGCGACGATCCCCGTCGGGGCCGTCAGGGTCGCCGTGCCACCGCGAAGACTCGGCGGAAGGGCAGCACCACCTCCGGCTCTCCGGTCCCGGGTGCGGGCCGGGGTGGGTACGCCCGGGCGAGCCGGTCGCGCAGGTCGGCCACGAACTGCTCCCGCAGCCCGTCGGGCAGCGCCGCCATCGCCGGCCGGGCCGAGGTGCCGCTGATCCACGTCCACACGGGATCCGGTCCGGTCAGCACGTGCAGGTAGGTCGTCTCCCACGCGTCGACCGACCACCCTGCCGCGCGCAGCACCCCGGCGTACGTCGCAGCGTCGTGGGCGGTCGGCTCCGGGGCCTCGGCGAGGTGGGCCGCGTACGGCTCCTGTGCGGCGAGCTCGCGCCGCAGCGCGTGGCTGGGCTCGGCGAAGTTGCCCGGCACCGTCATCGCGAACCACCCGCCCGGCGCCACGTGGTCGATCAGGCGGGGGAGGTGCTCGAGGTGGCCGGGGACCCACTGCAGCGTGGCGGTGGTGACCAAGACGTCCACGGGCCGCGTGGGTGTCCAGGTCCGCAGGTCGCCCACGGTGGCGTCCACGCCCGCGCGGCGTGCCCGCTCGACCATCGCGGGGGAGGTGTCGAGGCCGCGGACGGTCGCCCGCGGCCAGCGATCGTGCAGGAGGCGGGTGGTCGACCCGGGTCCACAGCCGAGGTCGACCACGTCGGCGGGGTCGGTGGCGCCGACGCGCGCCAGCAGGTCGACGAAGGGCCGCGAGCGCTCGTCGTCGTACCGCAGATAGGTCTCGGGGTCCCACCGGTCGGGCATCACGCGCCTCCGTCTAGATATCTTGACGTCAAGAGAAATTGGACCGCGAGAAGTCTCTTGATGTCAAGATAACGCCGACGGACGGCGGTGCCCGAGGATCGCTCGGAGTGCGGGGTCGCGCCCGCGTAGGCTGTCGCCCGGCGCGGCTCGCCGCGCGTTCCCCGGTTGGTCTGCCGGCAGGGCCCGCCTGACTTTGAATCAGGACTAGCGACGTAGGTTCGACTCCTACCCGGGGAGCTTCCGGCCGCGGCCGTGCGGCCCCGCGGGCGATCAGCCCCCGCGGATGACCGCGTGGGTGCCGGTGGCGCGGGCGATGACGTGGCCGCCCTGGGAGATCTCGCCCTGGGTCGTGCAGATCCGGCGTCCGCGACTCGTGCAGGTCGCCGTGGCGACCAGTGGTTGGTCGGCCACGCCGGCGCGGAGGAACTGGGTGGTCAGCGTGACGTGCGGGGCGATGGTGCCCTCCGGTGCGCCGCCGTGCACGGCCCAGCCGGTCGCGCTGTCCAGGAGGGCGCTCAGGTAGCCGCCGTGCAGGATGCCGCCGCCGTTGAGGTGCTCGGGCCGCGGATCCGCCTCGACCACTGCGCCGTCGGCGTCCGCGCGCACGACGCGGAAGCCGAGGTGGGCGGAGAAGGGGCCGGGGTCTCCCACGCGGGTCATGGCCGCCACCGTAGGGCGTCGTCGCGTCGCGCGGGCGCGCCGTCCGCGCGGCGGGTCACGCCATCGTCCAGTGCGCCCGGAACGCCTCGGGGCTGAGTCGCTCGAGCTGGTCCCGGACGACTGCCAGCATCTGGGCCGCCTCCTCGGTGCCGTCGACCGGGATCCGCAGCTTTTCGCTGCCGTCGGAGCGGTGTCGGACGACGACGTCGCCCCAGGTCGTGAACTCGAGGGCGTTGCCCAGGGCAGCGCCGAGGACGTCGAGGGCCTGCGCCCCGACCCGGGCCAGGGGTCCGCGGCGCCGCGGCTCCAGCTCGGCCGTGTAGACCTCACCGGCCCGTACGTCGTCCACGTCCACGCCGGCAGCCTACGAGCAGATCATCAAGACATCTTGCTAAAGAACTCTTTAGCATCGTACGGTGGTGCCATGACGGACCACCTCGACACCTCCGACCCCACCCGGATGCGGGCGCTGGCCCACCCGCTGCGCCTCCGCCTCATGGAGCTCCTCGGCGAGCTCGGCGAGGCGACGGCGACGACCTGCGCGGACCGGACGGGGGAGTCGGTCGCGAGCTGCTCGTTCCACCTGCGGCAGCTGGCGAAGTACGGATTCGTCGAGGCGGCGGAGCAGCGGGGTCGGGAGAAGCCCTGGCGGCGTACGGCGCGCCACCTCACGACCCGCCCCGACCTCGACGTCCCCGGCTCCCTCGAGGCCTCCGGCGAGCTCGCCCGCATCCAGCTCGCGAGCGTCCTGGGCCGGGCCGACGACGCGCTGCAGCGGCTGGCGGACGAGCCTCCCGAGTGGCTGGCCGCGACCACGCTGCAGACCCGCACCCTGTGGGTCACCGCGAGCGAGCTGCAGGCGGTCAACGAGGCGATCGACGCGCTGCTGGAGCCGTACGTCGCGCGCGTCGACGACCCGGGCGCACGGCCGCCGGACGCCCGGCGCGCACGCGCCGTCGCGCTCACCCATCCCCTCGACCCCGCTCCGGGTACGACGGAGGAGCCGTCATGACCGCCACGCGCAGCCCCGGACTCCTCCGTCGCCACCGGTCCTTCCGTCGCCTCGCGACCGCCTGGCTGTTCTCCAACATCGCCGACAGCACCCTCTTCCTCGTGCTCGCGGTCTGGGTGAAGGACCTCACCGGCTCGACGTCGGCGGCGGCGTTCACGTTCGTCTGCTTCGGTGCGCCCGCGGTGCTCGCGCCGCTGCTCGGCGACCTCGCCGACCGGGTCTCGCGCCGGCGCCTCCTGATCGCGGCGAAGGTCGGGATCGTGCCGGTGCTGGCCAGCCTGCTGCTGGTGGCGGACGAGACGTGGCTGCCGCTGCTGTACGCCGTGACGTTCCTCTACGGCGCCGTCGGCTACCTCACCGCCGCGGCGCAGGGCGGGCTGGTGCGCGACCTGCTCCCCGACGAGGACCTCGCCGCGGGCAACGGCCTGCTCACGACCGTCGACCAGGCGCTGCGGCTGCTCGGGCCGCTGGTCGGTGCCGGGGCGTACGCCCTCGCCGGGCCGCGACCGATCATCGCCGTCACCCTGGCCTGCTTCGCGCTCGCCGCCCTCGTGCTGGCGTCCATGCGCGTCGCGGAGACGCCTCCGACGCCGAAGGACCTCCGCGGGCGCTACCGCAGCGAGGTGGCCGCCGGCTTCCGTCACCTCGCACGCACCCCGATCCTCGGCCCCGCGCTCGTGACGGTGGTCGTCGGCTTCGCCGCGACGGGCCTGCTCAACGCCGCGACGTTCGCCGTCCTGGAGGAGGGGTTGGGGCAACCGAGCTCCATGCTCGGCGTCTTCGTCAGCGTGCAGGGCGTCGGCGCGGTGCTCGGGGGCCTGACCGCCGCGCGGGTGATCGGCGCGGCGGGCGAGGCGCGCACGATCGCGGTCGGCATGGCCCTCCTGGCGCTCGGCACGGTGCCGCTGATGACCCCGTGGGTCGCGGCCGCGCTGGTGGGCATCGCGACCATCGGGCTGGGGGTGACCTGGTGCGTGGTCGCGCTCGTGACCCTGCGGCAGCGACTCACCCCTCCGACCCTGCAGGGCCGCGTCGGGGCCGCCAGCAACGTCGCGATCAACCTGCCGCAGACCATCGTGACCGCGGCCGGCGCGGCGCTCGTCGGGGTGGTCGACTACCGGCTGCTGCTCGGGGTCTGCGTCGCCGCGGTGGCCGCCGCCGCCGTCCTGCCGATCGCGGCGGCCCGTCGTCGGTCCTCTATGGTGTCGAGGTTCTCCCCGGAGCGCGTGGACGCGATGCCCGGCTGAGCCGACCGACCCGCAGGAGCACGTGTGACCCCGACGCCTCGCGACCTCACCGTCATCGTCCTCGCCGCCGGCGGCGGCACCCGCATGAAGTCGAAGACGATGAAGGTGCTCCACCCCGTCTGCGGCCGGTCGATGCTCGGCCACGTCCTCACCGCCGCGGTGACGGCGGAGCCTCGTCGGGTCGTCGCCGTGATCGGGACCCAGCGCGAGCAGGTCGGCCCCCACGCCCTCGAGTACGTCCCCGACGCGCTGCTGGCCGTGCAGGAGGTCCCCGAGGGCACCGGGCACGCCGTCCGGGTCGCCGTGGACGCGCTCGTGGCCGCGGACGGCGAGGTGACCGGCACCGTCGTGGTCACCGCGAGCGACACCCCGCTGCTGGAGGGCGAGAGCCTGCGCGCCTTCGTCGCCGACCACGACGCCTCCGACCGCGCCGTCAGCATCCTCACCGGTCGGGTCCCGAACCCGTTCGGCTACGGCCGCATCGTCCGCGACGCCGACGGCGACGTCGCCGCGATCGTGGAGGAGAAGGAGGCCGACGAGGAGCAGCGCGCGATCGACGAGATCAACTCCGGCATCCTCGCCTTCGATGCCGACTTCCTCCGCGACGCCCTGCCGCGGATCACCAACGACAACGCGAAGGGCGAGTACTACCTCACCGACACCGTCGCGCTGGCGCGCGCCGCGGGTCGGCGCGTGGGGGCGTACGAGCTGGCCGACGTGCTGCAGACCGAGGGCGCGAACGACCGCGCGCAGCTCGCCGACCTCGCCGCCGAGATGAACCGCCGCATCCTCGTGCGCTGGATGCGCGAGGGCGTCACCGTCGTCGACCCGGGGACCACCTGGGTCGATGCCGACGTCGAGCTCGCCCAGGACGTCACCCTGCTGCCCGGGGTGCAGCTGCACGGGCGTACGACCGTCGCCGAGGACGCCGTCGTCGGCCCCGACACGACCCTGCGCGACGTGAGCGTCGGCGCGGGGGCGCAGGTCGTCCGCACGCACGCCCTCGAGGCGGTGATCGGCGAGGGCGCGTCGGTCGGCCCCTTCGCCTACCTGCGCCCCGGCACCCGTATCGACACCGGCGGCAAGGTCGGCACGTTCGTCGAGACGAAGAACAGCCACCTCGGCGCCGGCGCCAAGGTCCCGCACCTGTCCTACGTCGGGGACGCCGAGATCGGGGAGGGCACCAACATCGGGGCGGGCACGATCGTCGCCAACTACGACGGGGTCGCCAAGCACCGCACGGTCGTCGGCCGCCACGCCCGCACCGGGTCCAACAACACCTTCGTCGCACCGGTCGTCATCGGCGACGGCGCCGTCACCGGGGCCGGCACGACGGTGCGCCAGGACGTACCCCCGGGGGCGTTGGCGGTCTCCGCCGCCCGACAGCGGCACCTCGAGGAGTGGGTGCTGCGCAAGCGGGAGGGGACGGCGGCCGCGGAGGCCGCCGCCGCGGCCCTCGGGGAGCGCGCGGAGCGTGAGTCGTCTCACGAGGGCGTGGACGGGTTCGCGGGCGACCCCGGCAGCGGGGCACAATCGCGCTGAGGCGCACGGCGACGACGGCGACCACGGGCGAGGAGCGGCACAGCGTGAGCGGAATGAAGCGGACGACCGAGAAGAACCTGATGGTCTTCAGCGGTCGGGCCCACCCGGAGCTGGCCCACGAGGTCGCCGACCAGCTCGGCACCGGACTGGTGCCGACCTCGGCGTACGAGTTCGCCAACTCCGAGATCTACGTGCGGTTCGAGGAGTCGGTCCGCGGGTGCGACGCGTTCGTCATCCAGAGCCACACCGCGCCCATCAACGAGTGGGTGATGGAGCACCTGATCATGGTCGACGCGCTCAAGCGCGCGTCCGCCAAGCGGATCACCGCCGTGCTGCCGTTCTACGGCTACGCCCGTCAGGACAAGAAGCACCGCGGCCGCGAGCCGATCTCCGCGCGGTTGATCGCCGACCTGTTCAAGACCGCCGGCGCCGACCGGCTGATCGTGGTCGACCTGCACGCCGACCAGATCCAGGGCTACTTCGACGGCCCCGTCGACCACCTGATGGCGCTGCCGATCCTGACCCAGTACGTCAACGACAACTACGGCGACCAGCCGCTCGCCGTGGTCTCGCCCGACGCGGGCCGCATCAAGGTCGCCGAGCGCTGGTCGGCCAAGCTCGGCGGAGCGCCGCTGGCCTTCATCCACAAGACCCGCGACATCACCCGCCCCAACCAGTCCGTCGCGAACCGCGTCGTGGGCGAGGTCCAGGGTCGGATGTGCGTCCTCGTCGACGACATGATCGACACCGGCGGCACCATCGCGTCGGCCGCCGAGGCCCTCATGGCGGAGGGCGCCGCGGGCGTCATCATCGCCGCCACCCACGCGATCCTCTCCGACCCCGCGACCGACCGCCTCAAGAACTGCCCCGCCACCGAGATCGTCGTGACCAACACGCTGCCGATCCCGCCGGAGCGGCAGTTCGACAAGCTCACCTGCCTGTCCATCGCGCCGCTCATCAGCCGCGCGATCCGCGAGGTCTTCGAGGACGGCTCGGTGACCTCGCTCTTCGACGGGCACGCGTGACCCCACCGCCGCTCTCCGAGCGGCTCCGGCGCGTCGTGGAGGCGCTGCCGCTGCGCCCCGGCATGCGGGTGCTCGAGATCGGTGGCGCCCCCGGGGCGGCCGCACGGGAGGTCGCGGTCCGCGTCGGTCCCGCCGGCCACGTCCGGGTGGTCGACCGGTCGCCCGCGGGGATCCGCCGGACGCAGGCGGCCTGCGCCGCGGAGATCGAGGCCGGCCTGATGTCGGTGCAGCTCGCCGCCGTCGAGGACCTCGTGCTCCCCGAGGGGGAGGCGCCGTACGACCTCGCCTTCGCGTGCCGGGTCGGCGCGCTGGACGGCCGGCACCCGGCGCTGGAGGCGCCCGCCCTCCGCCGGATCGCGGCAGCGCTCGTGCCGGCCGGCCGACTCCTCGTCGACACCGGCGATCCGCTCCGGGACGTACCGCTGCCGCGGTGACCGCCCGCGCCGGACGGCCCGATTCGCCCCGGACGCCGGGCGCCGCTAGGATTCTGCGGTTGCCTCGGCGAGGGAGCCATGCTCCGTGATCGACGCGGTGCCACGGCTGCGCCAGGGTGCGCGCCCCGGCCCGCTCCGGCGCGGTCCCTCGTCAGGCGCCCCAGGCACCCGCAAGCACCGACGTACGAGGAGTTCCCCCATGGCCGCCGAGAAGATCACCGCCGAGCTGCGCACCGAGTTCGGCAAGGGCGCCGCCCGCCGCATCCGCCGCGCCGACAAGGTCCCCGCCGTCCTCTACGGCCACGGCACCGACCCGATGCACCTGACCCTCCCCGGCCACGACACGATGCTCGCGCTCAAGCACGGCGGCGCCAACGCGCTGCTCGAGCTGTCGGTCGACGGCAAGGACCACCTCGCGCTGACGAAGCAGGTCCAGGCCGACCCGATCAAGGGCTTCTTGGAGCACATCGACTTCGTCGTCGTGAAGCGCGGCGAGAAGGTGACCGTCGACGTCCCCGTCGTCGTCGAGGGCGAGCCCGCGCCCGAGACGCTGGTCACCCTCGACGCGAACACCGTGTCCATCGAGGTCGACGCCACCAAGATCCCCGAGTCGATCGAGATCTCGGTCGAGGGTCTCGAGGCCGGCACCCAGATTACCGCGGGCGAGCTCACCCTGCCCGCCGGCGCGGCCCTCGCCGGGGTCGAGGCCGACACGCTGATCGTCAACCTCACCCACGCGCCGACCGCCGAGCAGCTCGAGGCCGAGCTCGAGGAGGCCGAGGCCAAGGCCGGCATCGAGCGCGACGAGTCGGAGGATGCGGCCGAGGAGTCGGGCGAGGGTGACGAGGAGTCGGGCGAGGAGTCCGGCGACGAGTGAGTCACTGCTGGATCCAGTGACCTGATCCAGTGACCTGATCCAGTGATCCGATGGATCTCGCGAAGGGCCGGGAGCTCCGCCATGTCTGATGCCGCCGTCTGGTTGGTCGTCGGGCTGGGGAACCCCGGCCCCTCGTACGCCCAGACCCGCCACAACATCGGCTACCTCGTCGTCGAGGAGCTGGCCTCGCGGATGGGGTCGGGCTTCCGCGCCCACAAGTCGGGGCGCGCCGACGTCGTCGAGGGGCGGCTGGGCTCCCCGGGCACGCCGCTCGGCGACGCGCGGATCGTGCTGATGAAGGCGCGGACGTACATGAACGAGTCCGGTGGACCGGTGTCCGCGCTGGCGAAGTTCTACAAGGTGCCGCCGGAGCGGGTCGTCGCGATCCACGACGAGCTCGACATCGCCTTCGGCACGCTGCGGGTCAAGCTCGGTGGCGGCGACAACGGGCACAACGGGTTGAAGTCGATGCGCGCCTCCCTCGGCACCGGTGACTTCCACCGGGTCCGGGCCGGCATCGGCCGCCCGCCGGGGCGCCAGGAGCCGGCCGACTTCGTGCTCAAGCCGTACTCCGCCGTGGAGCGCAAGGAGCTCCCGCTCCAGGTGGTGCTGGCCGCCGACGCGATCGAGTCGCTGGTCGCCGACGGACTCGAGCGCACGCAGAGCCGCTTCAACTCCTAGGCTGTCCGCCGTGACCGACTTCGCCCCCGCGGCCCCCCCGACCGGCATCGAGCACGACGACCACCTCTTGGCCGCCTGGGCCGCCGAGGAGGCCGGGCGGCTGCTGGTGGACGTCCGCGGCCGCGGGCTGGAGGGCACGGCGCTTAAGGACGCCGGGGACGCCGCCGCGCACGAGCTGTTGATGGATCTCCTCGCCACGCACCGGCCGGGCGACGCCGTGCTCTCCGAGGAGGGCAAGGACGACAAGGTCCGCCTCCATGCCGACCGGGTCTGGATCGTCGACCCGCTCGACGGCACCCGGGAGTTCTCCGAGCCGCCGCGCGACGACTGGGCGGTCCACGTCGCCCTCTGGACCCGCGAGGCGGGCGACCTCGTCGCGGGCGCCGTCGCCCAGCCCGGGCTGGCGACGACCTTCGCCACCGGCACGCCGACCCCGGTGCCGGCCGCCACCAGCGCGCGTCCTCGGATCGCCGTCAGCCGCACCCGGCCGCCCGCCTTCGTCGAGGCGCTCGCCGCCGAGATCGGCGCCGATCTGGTCCCCATGGGCTCGGCCGGCGCCAAGGTCATCTCGGTGGTCCGCGACGTCACCGACGCCTACGTCCACGCCGGCGGCCAGTACGAGTGGGACTCCGCCGCCCCCGTCGCCGTCGCCCGCGCCTCCGGGCTGCACACCTCCCGCGCCGACGGGGCACTGCTGGCCTACAACCAGGACGACGTCCTCCTTCCCGACCTCCTCGTCTGCCGCCCCGAGCTCGCCGCCGACATCACCGCCTTCGTGCAGCGGTACTGGGCCGAGCACCCCGAGGGCTGAGGCCGGGCCCGGGGACATTCGCGGCGGCTCGCACCAAACCGGACAGGCGGCGGGTAAAGATTCTGTTCGGGGTGACCCCGAACACGTTCCGGCACCGCAAAGCACCGTCGCGAGCGGGGGGCGGGATCTAGCGTCCGATCCATGAGTCGTGGACAACGCAAGAACCTCGGCCGCGCGATGCAGCGGCGAGCTGACGCCAAGGCGGGCCGTCGCGCCCGTCGTACCCGCAAGCAGGTGCTGACCGCGGCGACCGCTGCGACCACCGCCGCCGCGGTCGTCCTGACCCCCGGCCTCGCGACGGCGGCCGGCACGGGCCAGGCGCGCCTGGTCAAGGACATCCGGCCGGGCGCCGACAGTGCCACCATCACCGACCTCGTCGCGATCGGCTCCACGGTCTACTTCCGCGCCGGGGACTCCCTGATGCGCTCGAACGGGACCGCGGCCGGGACGACGGTGGTGAAGCAGTTCGACGAGAACCCCGCCGACCTCACGGTCGTCGGCACCACGCTCTTCTTCACCGCCGACGACGGTGGTGGAGCGGGTCGCGAGCTGTGGAAGTCGGACGGCACGCCGGCGGGGACCGTGCTGGTCAAGACCATCGATCCGAGCAGTTCCGGCTACTACAGCGGTCCCCGCGAGCTCACGGCGGTCGGCAGCACGCTGTTCTTCGTCGTCAACGACGGGACCAACGGTCGCGAGCTGTGGAAGTCGGACGGCACCGAGGTCGGCACCACCCTCGTGAGGGACGTCGCGACCGGCACCACGTACTACGGAGCGCCGCGGAGCTCCGATCCGCAGCACCTCACCTCGATCGGCAGCACGCTGTTCTTCTCCGCCGACGACGGCACCAACGGCCGCGAGATCTGGAGGAGCGACGGCACGAACGGTGGCACGACGCGCGTCAGCAACCTGCCGGGCAGCAGCTCGTACTCGGTGCGCGACCTGACCCCGGTCGGTTCCACCCTCTTCTTCTCCATGAACGACACCACCTCCGGCCGGGAGCTGTGGAAGTCCGACGGCACGGAGCTGGGCACCGTCCGGGTCAAGGACATCAACACGACGGCGTACTACGGAGGGACCTACGGGTCCTACCCGCGCGAGCTGAGCGCCGTGGGCAGCACGCTGTACTTCTCGGCGAACGACGGGGTCTCCGGCCGCGAGCTGTGGAAGTCGGACGGCACGTCCGCCGGGACGGTGATGGTGAAGGACATCCGCTCCGGTGGCACCGGCTACAACGCGTCCAACAGCAACCCCACCCAGATCGTGTCGATCGGCTCGACGATCTACTTCGCTGCGAGCAGTGTCGGGAACGGCCGCGAGCTGTGGCGCTCCAACGGGACGGCGGCCGGCACGGTCCAGGTCAAGGACATCTATCCGACCCGACGGTCCAGCAGTCCGCAGGAGCTCACCGTGGTCGGCGGGTCGCTGTTCTTCACCGCCGACGACGGTCCCCACGGTCGCGAGCTGTGGAAGTCGAACGGCACCGCTGCCGGGACGTTCCTCGTCGACGACGTCGCGCCGGGTGACGACGAGAGCTCCTACTACTACGGCCCTCGGGAGCTCACCCGCGCCGGCTCGCTGCTCTTCTTCACCGCCGAGGACCGCGTGCGGGGACGCGAGCTCTGGGCCGTCCCGACCGCCGTCGCTCCGTCGAACCGGTTCAGCATCGCCCGCAAGGTCGCGGAGGACACCAGGGCGGGCACGGTCACGGTCAGCGTCACGCTGCCGGGACCGGGCACGCTGGTGCTCGCCCCCCGGGCGAAGTCGCCGGTCAAGAAGGTCACCGTCGCCGTGAGCGGAGCCGGCAAGCGGACCGTCACGGTCGCGCTCACGAAGGCCGGGATGAAGAAGCTGCGCGCGGCACGCGCGGCGGCGCTGACGAAGGGCAAGAAGGTCGGTGTGCTGCCGGTCGACGTGTCCCTCACCTTCACTCCCGCCGGGGGCACGGCGCGTACTGTCAACGCGACGTATCGCGTGAAGCTCCGATGACGCTGA
>Ga0172375_10008698_pt1 | contig 13584 bp, 14 predicted proteins | sample LakKiv1m_FD_114537 | JGI IMG/M metagenome (GOLD analysis project Ga0172375, IMG submission 114537) | Freshwater microbial communities from Kabuno Bay, South-Kivu, Congo - kab_092012_11.1m | ecosystem: Environmental > Aquatic > Freshwater > Lake | place: Democratic Republic of the Congo...
CAAATTTTTCCCGCACCAAAAATTTGCCTTTTGTGAGGCAAAGAAAACTACAAATTCAGAGAAATTATCAAGGGGCGAAAAAAGCAAAATCCCAGAATATTATGTTACCTTAAATATGATACACTGGTCTATAAAAATAATTATCTGGTTTAAAACCTACAACCTCAATATTAAATATTTTTAATTCCTTATCTAAAAATTCAACTAGACTTTTTAAGCGGTTATCCGAATCCTTTAGAACACAAATCATCACTTTCTGTGGCATAATTTCTTTACAGAGCCTCGCGAAATGACGCAAATCTCCCTTTCCTAAATCATTTGATGAAGATTTTATCTCCCCAATTACAAACTTCCCATTTAATATACAAATCAAATCCAACTCACCATATGATTTTTTTGACTTATACCTTTTATATAATTCCAGTCCTGTTGAATAAACAAAAGAAGAGTCTTGAGTTGAAGAAAATATATGGCCCAATGCCCATATAGAAGGCAGAACACCATGAAATTCAATGGCATTCTTGAAAAGTTCATTTAATTTATAAATCCAACGTACCTCTATGGGTATCTGGTTTATCGTTCTACACCCTTTACAATTAACCTCTTTCTTTAATTCCTCAATAGCATACCAGAAAGTTGTTCCGCAAAAAGAACATGCAATCCTCACTCCTTGTTCAAATATCCCCATAGATATATAACCACTAAGTGAATCCTTTAAGTCATTTTCGTTTGCCTTTGCGCTAATATCAAAACCTCTTGAATTCTGATGTTGTTTTATAAATTCTTTCCGTTCTTCTTTTAACACATCCATCATCTCTGAAAAAGATATATACGCCTTAGATATCCTTATTTCTTTTGCTTTATTATATATAAAATTAGCTAACCATTTCTTCGCTCCCTCTGGATCACTGTGCAAATCTTCGTGGAATCTCGTAAGTGTTTTGTGTATCCTATTTATAATAGGCTTTAAATATTTTTCATCATCTTTTGAATCTGTATTACACAGCTTAGTTATCATATTTCGCCAGTATCTATTTTCGATGAATTGGTTAGCTTCAAAAAGGCTAGGGAACATATCAATTACCCCTCTTGTATATGCCCCTTTATCTGAAATACTGATAATCTTTTTTATGTCTTTCTTACATTTGGTTTCACTATTTTTATATCTCAAATCATCAGTGTAACAACAAGTACAATAATTAAAAATATACGATTGGATTACAGTGCTATCTTTAGGTATTGACAGCTCCAGATTTCGTTTATTAGAAATGGTTTCAACTGAAATCATTCCTTCATTTGTAATTCGTCCTGGACAACTGTTAATAAATAAACTTGTAATGCCAGAACGCTTGGGTAGCTTCCACCAATAGTTAACATTAGTATATGTAAACTTTTCTGGTCTATAAGTAATCGCCAAGTCAAGCATCCACTTTAAATCGCCGCCTCTCTGTTCTAAAAAATCTGGTTTGACATTCTGTAGTAGAACACTGTCTCCTGATAATTGGATTTCCCTTCCATGTTTCAAAAGATTTCCGCCTTTAAACTTGATATTAAAGTTAAGAAATCTTTTGGTGTCTATATTTAACTCGGCAAAAAAGAAATTCCCTTTGCGGGGCATACTAGAAGATATCCCTTTTAATTCTGCCTCATTAATTTCATTAGATACAAAATATATTGTTGCTGGATAATTATCTGAACTCCAGAATTTGTTCGATAAAAATTCCACTAGATTATTTCTGAACTCTTCAGAATTAAATAACTCTTTAGGAAAACATAACTGCAATATTTGACTCCTTCGCCATTGAGATAAAATAAGATTCCTATTCCAACAATGAATCCAATTCCATATATTATCTCCAATATATATAAAGAAGCTATCGTTTTGTCTATTGTACTCCGGTTCATAATAACATTGGCTATTTTCTGAGAGCTGTATAGGCGCAACAAGCGATTTTGTTTCTGCAATTTTTTTGATGATTTGCCTCAGGTTTGAACCATTACCAATTTTGAGTGTTGCTATTTCCTGCGGAACTTTATCTGATAGTACAGTGTCATTAATTATTCCGAAATTTCTCAAAATCAAGTGGTAATCTTTAGTATTTTTACTACCGTTGTAAATAAAAAGCGATGGGTTAAAAAAAGGGTCTTGCTTGAATATTTTATTAAATGTGGCATAGAGCATTTTTGCCGCTATCTGTCCGTGTAAATCAACCCTATATCTATAAGGGCCATAATTATGGCCCTTATGCATAATAAAATGAAAAGGAGAAATTTCTCTATCTATTGTATCTATAATAGATTTTGTTAGTCGCGTATATGTGTATACAACATCAGGATCACAAAATTTCAATAAATCCCAGTAACTGTCGTCTATTTTACTATTTATAACTGGAATTATCGGATTATAGCGCCCACCCCAATGGCCTATATTAAACTCATAAATTGAATCTAATAGTAAATTAGGACATTTGTTAGGATTGATAAGAAAGGCTATTTTCCTCGGTCGCGGCGTTATTGTTGCATAGAATTGTTCTTTGTTATAAGGCATTTTTTACTTATTTCTGGTTTATCTATCTTTATTGGTTCGAATAATCAAATTTTTAACTTCTTCCATCTTCAAATCTTTATACTGATCTGGTAAATCTAAGTATTCAGCGTTTAACACGACTATATTTCTTATAGTGCGACCTGATTTTAAGATGATATCGACTTTCTGGTACCCCATTCCTGTTTCAGGGTATTTTAAAAGTTTTTCAGTCCAATAGTTATTTAGCTTTAATTTCATTTATGTTGTAGGAATTGTAACTGGTCCTGTTACAGTGTTTTTTGGTGACCCATTTTCAAACAATACTTCAACTCCACCTCCAGGTTTATTATTAGCTGGTTTTACAACGCCGATACGAACAGGCGTCTTTTCAGGTGGCAAAATAGTAAAAACATAAACTGCTGGATCATCACATGGCAATGCATATCTAAGCGTTGCATCAGTCCCAGTTTTTACTTTTCTGGCATCTTCTTCTGTGGTTGCATAAGTTCCTGGCAATAAACTACCATCTTGTCTGATACGATGATCATCTTTATAAGCTGAAAAACGCTTAAAAATTTGATATTTTTCAGTAGAAGAAAGGGGCGCTTCTGAGGCTGAGGTTCCTATGCTCTTCTCAAAATATCTAGTCTCTCCCAAATGCATACTATCTTTTTCAATAACTCTTATTTTACGAATATACCCTGGCCGCTCTGCTTCATGCAAAATAGCTGAATAGCTAAGAGAGTATCTTCCTATAATCTTTTCTATTCTATTTTCTGGGATAAAAATTTCTGCATTAAGCACAACTCCCTTCAAAGAAGAATAATCATTCATGTCCGCTTCGACATATTGATACCCCATTCCAGTTTCTGGTTGAGTAACCAATTCGCGAATTTGGTCGCTATCCAACTTATACGGCATATGACCTCCTTTTTTTAAAGATATAAAATTAGGCCTATTTTACCTTAGAAAACTCGGAAACAGTCTTTGTATTTTTTTCTATTTATCTATTTGTATAGGATGTAACTCTAAATGTAGTTTTGCTCCTTTTTCTCCATATTTTGCAATAGGACCATACTTGGATTCTGGCAGTTGATATGCCTCAGCAATAGTTAGCATATTTGTATTATTTATAATTTTTTTATAGTGATCAGGTGCATCGTTTCTTGCTAAACGAAAAATGTTTCCATTTGTTGTAGGAAAAATTAGTTGGTCATTGGCATTATAATGTGGTTCTCCGTGACTATTATCAAATCTTAGTAACCTACTTATAATCACCTGTGCACCTACAGGAATAATTATTTCTTCTTGGTTAAATTTAAGAGTACAAATAGACGTCGTACTCCCAGAACCAGCAACGACACAACTATAATTTTGAAACGGTAAAGTACTAGGCAACACACTACCAGGTAATATTTCGCCCTTTTCATAAATACAATAATGAAAAGGACCTATTTCGTTTATAATTTCTTTATAATCTTTTTCGGGAAAGATTTTAATAATACTAGCCATTTTTAACTACCCTTTTTCATTATCAATAAATATTTAAACCCTCTGAGATAAAAATTAAATCTTCGCGCTCTTTCATGCCAAATAGGCGTATTAGAAGTTTGATTATGCCTTGAAATGCAAACTAAATCTATTGGTTCAAAATATTTGCTTAATATTTCGTATAATTTAAATCCTACTGGCACGAATTTTTTCTTTTTGCATTGATCGCCTATCAACCAAGACATTACTTTACCAGGTTTCAATATTCTATAAGTTTCCTTAGCTACTAAATCAATAGCGTCAAAAAATTCATCTTTTTCGCAGGATATCTTACCTATACATCTAGGATCATCAGAATATTTGATATTATCTGAATATGGCGAATCTATAAAAACAAAATCTGCGGAATTATCTTTAAGAGGTATTTTCCGTGAGTCATTTTTTATAATATCTTTACGACGTGGTGCAACATCATATCCTATAACTTTTCTATTTTGCTCCTTACAAACATCTATCGTAGTACCGCTGCCACACATTGGGTCTACTACAAGATCGTTCTCCTTTGTATATCTTTGGAGTAAATTCCAAATTATAAAAGCAGGTGTTACTCCATTAAATTTATTATCACCATGGGGCAAATTGCCATAATTTTGCTTTGGAAAATCCCAAAGAGTTGTTGATTCAAGTTTCGGTTCTAATGCCTTCATAATCCTATTTATTTACAATTTTTCTTAGATCTTCTATAAACTTATCAAACATTTTTACTTTATTGCTTTCTTCCACAGCAGTTTCGCTTAAAACATAGCTACCATCTGTATCAACTTCGACTATCGCTCTTCCTTTTTTAGCTGGTTTTTTTACCGTAAGGGTTCCATCCTCATCTGGAGTTATAAAATAAATCTTTATATGTTCTGTATTCGCATCTTGTAATAATTTAAGCTTCCAATAACCTGTCTGCGCTATCCTTTCCCTTAAAGTAACTTTACTTGAAATTGCCGCTAACACATGACAAGTTTTAGGATTATAGATTACAATATCTACATCTGGTAAATGTAATCCAAATTCTCCATAATTAACGGCTAAATTTCTTTTAACTTTGCTTAATTCTGCTAGTAAATTATTAGACCTTTCGAGCATATTGCCATTAATAACTTTCAGCCCTAACGCTTCGACTTCTTTTGTTATAATATACTCTACAACTTTTTCTAAATTTTTTCCTTTAAATGCGCGCCAACTTTGTTCATGATCCCCATTTGGAGTAGGATTCTTAAGCCAGTCTTTTTTATGAATTTTCTTTGCTTCTTTTAAAAGCTCAGAAATAAACTTATATGCCTCACTACCATATTTTTTCTTCTTTTCCTCGTAAAGCTTAATTAAGTCTTGTATTTTCATATTTTTCTCCCAATCACTATATATTCTGTTGGATAAGCAAAGCTATCTGCATCGCCATTTGAAGCAAATCTGCCTGTCTTAGCATCTCTATTTGTAGGTAAAATCTTTGAAGGTATTTCTCTTTTTATAATTCTATCTATTTTAAATCCTGAATATTGCATGCTTTCAACAAATACTTCAGCATTTAATATATCAACGCCTTTTAATCTAGTATTACCTATAACATAACAACATCTTCCGCCATTTTTCAAAATCCTGTAAGTTTCATCAAAACACCCTTGCATATCTACAAAAAAAGCTTCTACTTCGTCTGACATTTTTTTATCAACCATTTGTAGTTTACTTTCTATATCCTTACCAATCTGACTTTTTAGTATCCTAGTGCCATTGCTTTTAGCAGAAGTGCCTATAAATTCTTTTTTATATTCTTTTAAATCAACTTCCGGTTCAAGCCAAATAGTAGTCAACTGATGTAAATCGGCATATTCATAACTAGTAACATAGGGACTTGAGGTTATTTGAATATCAACGCTATTATTTTTGACTGGCTGATGCCTGGCATCCTGACGTTTTATTATTAAATATCTATTTATATCGCGCCTAACCTTCTCAGGCACAATAGCCCAAAAAGCCTCATTTCCCCTTATCATTCTTCTGACATGTTTCTTAAAGGCAAGCATGGGCTTTGTTATCTTTTTCTCTTTATCTATGGTTGGCTTTGTGCTACTCATTAACCAACGAGAACAAGTTTTAAGAATATGGCTAAAGCAGCATTTTAAAAATAATTTTACATCCTCATCTTTTTCATGATTTATCCTTGCCAAAATTATACCTAGTTCATCAATTACCCTTGGCTCAAACCAATATTCTATTCTCTCTATTTTTGATCTAGGAATATGTGGCTTGTATTTTTTGAAAGAATTTAATATTTCTCCTTCTAGAAAACTTAAATCGTTAATAAAATTGCCTACTTTATTCTTTAATACAGTAGGCTCTATGGGTGTACATTTAACCCTGCTAATAAGCTCTGCACTATAGTTAATATCTGTTCCGCTTGCAACATATCCTCTTGCGATAGCAGATACCAAAGTAGTCCCACTACCCATAAATAAATCATTAACATGAAATGAGCCGTAACCAACAATATATTCATCTAAAAGTTTCTCTACTAATTGAGGAATAAATTTGGCAGGATAACGATGATAACAATGAGTAAGCTTGGAAGTCTGACTTGGTGTAATTCCTTCAAAGCTCCACTCGTGAGAAATCTTTGTTTTTCGGAATATATCTAAAATCTTATCCGAGGTTAAAAGTTCATCTTTAGTCTTTTGAAATTTTTCCAGCGTTGTTGTTCCCATAAACATAAAAACCTCCGCCATTTCTAGCGAAGGTTTTAATTATTTTAACGTGGCAGTTCCCCCTTCGAAACATACCACTCTGTATTCAGTTTTAACTCTTGATTAAAGTTTACCATAAAACCTAACTTTGTCAATCATTTCCTGCCAACTAATTCATCTATACTAATCTGAAAAGCATCCGCCAATTTCATCATAGTCTGAATCGTAGGTCTCTTTGCAACACCTTGCTCAATCTTTGTTATGACATTATAAGATAAACCCGCTTTCTCAGCTAATTTCTGCTGGGACCAACCGGCTTTCTTCCTTAATTGTCTTAATCTTTGTTCTATCATTTTATCTTGACAATATGCTACAATTGGGATACCATATTACTGCTATGTCATTTCGGCTAACTATTAATGATATTTTAACACTACTTAGATATGAACTCAATCATTTTATAATTTTTTCGCCCCTTGATAATTTCTCTGAATTTGTAGTTTTCTTTGCCTCACAAAAGGCAAATTTTTGGTGCGGGAAAAATTTGCCTTTTGTGAGGAGTGCTTGAGCTGGCTCGGCATCACGCCGGGCATAGCGTTTTAGAGTGTTATTAGGCGAGATAGAGGACGAGCCCTTATTATTTACATATATGCGAGGACGCAGGCATCTGGCGGTCGGGTGGGGGCGACCGCCAGATGCCTGCCGAGCCCCGTTGGATTTTTTATTTTAAGGGTAAACCCTTAAAATAATTTCGAACAAAAGTATAAACGGACCACCAGTTCTAATTTTGGCAAAGCCAAAATTAGAATAGAGTAATCGAAAATAGAGAATAGAGAAATAGATATGGAATTTTCGATTTTCTGACAAATTAGCATTGTCAGAATATAAAGTTATTCGCGCGTATGGAAATAAAAAATAGGCCTATTGGGGTATTTGATTCAGGTGTTGGCGGACTGACAGTGGTGAAGCAGATATTTAAAAAACTGCCGCATGAGGAGATAGTGTATCTAGGCGATACTGCGAGGGTGCCGTATGGCGCAAAGTCTCCCGAGACTATCAAAAGGTTCTCCATAGAGAACGCGGATTTTCTTATGAGATTCAAGGTAAAGCTTATTGTGGTGGCGTGCAATACTGCCTCCAGCACCAGTATGAATGAGCTTATACAGCATGTTGATGTGCCTGTGATAGGCGTTATTAAGCCAGGAGCGAAAAAAGCTATTAATGTGACTCGGAATAACAAAATAGGCATTATAGGGACTCACACAACAGTTAAAAGCAAGGCGTACACGAGGGAGATAAAGAATATTTCTCCAAAAATAGACGTTATTTCTAAACCATGCCCATTATTCGTTCCGCTTGTTGAAGAGGGATGGCTCAAGGAAAAGGCTACATACGCTATTGCAGAAAAATATTTAGTGTCTTTAAGGAGGAAAGGCATAGATACACTTGTCCTTGGATGCACGCATTATCCCCTTTTGAAGCACGTTATAGCGAAGGTAATGGGAAAGAGGGTGAAGATTATTGATTCAGCAGGTTCTGTGGCTGAAGAGGCGCATACAATACTTATGAGTATGGGAAAACTTGCAGATAATAACAGAAGGCCAAGGCATAAATTTTTTGCGACAGATACTGTAGAGAATTTTGTTAGAGTAGGGGAGAGGTTTTTGGGAGAGAATATTAAGAGAGCTGAGAGAGTGAATCTGGAATGATATCCCTTGTCCCAGCTGTTTCGCTTTGCGAAGCAAAGCGGCGGGGACAAGGGGTTAAATTTTGTTTCGCAAAATTTGAGGGCAAGTTATGTATGAGATTCTTGTGAAGGGAGATTTTTCAAGTGCGCATAATCTTATTGGCTATAAAGGCAAATGCGAGGAATTGCATGGGCACAGCTGGAAAGTGGAGGCGAGATTTGAGAAGGGGTCCCTGGATGGGATAGGGATTGCTATAGATTTTACAATACTTAAGGCCAGGTTAAGGGACATATTAAAAGAGCTGGACCATAAACATCTGAATAAAGTAAGCGCCTTTAGGGCGCAGAACCCGTCTGCGGAAAACATTTCCAGGTTTATCTACGAGAGGCTGAAAAAAACAACCAAAGAAAAAGGCCTTATCCTGAAATCAGTATCTGTCTGGGAGTCAGATACATCCTGCGCTACTTATTACTAATAGACAATGAGAATCTTATATAATGCGGCGTTTATAATTTTTGGTATGTTCTACCTGTCGTTTTTCTTGGTAACAAGACGCTATAAATATGGCTTGAAAGACAGGCTCGGTTTTTTGCAGGAGAAAATAAAATCCATATGCTCAAAAAATAGAATTATTTGGGTGCATGCTGTAAGCGTGGGAGAGGCAAGGGTAGCTGGCATCCTCGCACCTCTTTTAAGAAAGGCTTTTCCTTCCCATGCGCTTTTATTCTCAACTGTCACTCACACGGGAAATAAAATCGCCAGGCTGATAGCCGCGGAAAACGAAGGCGTGTTCTATCTCCCGTTCGATCTAAGTTTTATAACAGACAGGGTTGTTAATACGGTTAAACCAGAAATATTTATATCTATAGAGACAGAATTGTGGCCTAATCTGATATATTCGCTGTCTAAATCAGGCGCGAGGATTGTATTGGCGAACGGGAGGATCTCGGGCAGGTCTTACCCGAGGTATAAAAGATGTAAATTTTTTATATCAAAGCTCCTGGAGAAATTTTCTCTTATATTAATGCAGTCGGATCAGGATGCCGAAAGGATTATCGCGCTTGGAGCGCATAAAGAAAAGGTCTCTGTGACAGGCAATATAAAGTTTGATATCCCATTGGAAGATTGCGGCTCTAAAAGAGCGGAGTTGAGAAATAAATTAAATCTTGGCGAAAAAGAAATTTTTATTGTGGCGGGCAGTACGCATAGGGGGGAAGAAGATGATATCATAGACTGCTTCGCAAAATTAAAGAAGGAATATAATAATATTAGGCTTCTTGTTGCTCCACGTCATATTGAGCGAGCACAGGAAATAGAGAATTTGTTATCTAAGTATGGATTTAAATCTACGAAGGTTTCTTTACTAAACCTGCAACCTGCAATCTGCAACCTGAAACCAGTTCTTATTCTAGATACCATGGGAGAGCTGAAATCTATGTACTGCGCGTCAGACATTGTTTTTGTAGGCAAAAGCCTTGTTAGAAAAGGCGGGCAGAATCCTATAGAGCCAGCGAGCCTTGGAAGGCCTGTAATATTCGGCAAGCATATGTTTAATTTTCAGGATGCAGCAAGGATATTGCTGGAGAATAATGCCGCAATAGATGTAAGGGATAAGGATGGCCTTTATTCAGTTCTGAAGCTTCTCATAGATAACCCTGAAGAAAGAAAAAAGCTTGGGGCGAATGCCAGGCAGGCTATTGATAAAAAATCAGGGGCTGCCCAAAAGACAATCAGCATGATTCTCAAATAAAAGCCTTACACCATTCATCTTTACAATTCCTATCCGATATATTATCATATTACATGCGAATAACTTGACACTTTAACATTGTTAGAGTGTCAAGTTAGAGTGTCAAGTTCCTAATATGCTATATATAAGATATGCCTAATATATTTAATATATGAGATGTAAAATGAGGGAATCAGATGGTTTTTAAGAAGATACTTTTTTTATTAAGCATACCTTTTGCGTTATTGTATTTTGTTATAACAGCCTTGCGTAATATTTTTTATAATTCTGGTATATTTAGAAGCCATAAAATTAACGCAAAGGTGATAAGCGTCGGTAATATTACGTGGGGAGGCACAGGGAAGACGCCTGTGACAGCGTTTATCGCAGATATGCTGGCTAAGAAAAATCACAGGGTAAGTATCCTGATAAGGGGGTATGGGAATGACGAGTCAGAGCTCCTCCCGAAATTAACCTCAAACGTCCCTGTGATAATTGGAAAAGACAGGGTGGCAACAGGCACAGAAGCTGTAGAAAGGCATATCTCAGACACTGTCATATTAGACGACGGCTTTCAGCACAGGCGGCTTAAAAGGGACCTGGATATTGTATGCGTGGATGCTGTGAAGCCTTTTGGGAATGGATGGGTGATACCTGCGGGGATATTGCGCGAAGGCATGGGCTCACTTAAAAGGGCGGATATATTTTTAATAACAAAGTCTGACCTGGCCTCTGGCAGAGATTGCATAGAAAGGCTGGAAAAAAAATTAAAGGCCATAAAACCTGGGGCAGTTATCGCAAAGGCCATACACAGGCCATTGTATCTGTATAAAATTTTAGATGAAGAAAAGGTAAATATAGGCGAGCTGCAAAATAAGGAACTGGCCCTTGTTTCAGCAATAGGCAGCCCTGGGAGTTTTGAGAAGACAATCTTGCGCCTGGGGCTGAAGGTCAATAAGCATTTTGTTTTCAGGGATCATTATTTGTATGCAAAAGAAGACTTGGTTAAGATAGACGATTATTGTAAGAAAAATAATCTGGATACCGTAGTTACTACGGAGAAAGACGCTGTTAAGCTAAAAGGCTGTCGGCTTTCAGCTGTCAGCCTTCAGCTGTTGGTTCTAAAAGTAAGACTGGAGATTACTGAAAATGAAGATGGATTCTGCGATAGACTTTTTGGGATTTATAGCAGTTAAGTCCTTTAGCGTATTTTTACGGTGCGTTCCCATAGGGCCTGCTTTGTGGATAGGCAGGCGCGCAGGGGATATCGTATATCACGCTAATTTAAAGCGCAGGATGATCGCATACGCTAATTTAAAATCAGCTTTTCCGGAAAAATCCTCAAAGGAACTGAAAAGGATAAATAAGGCCCATTTTGAAAATTTAGGCATGAACGCGATAGAGCTGTTGAAGCTGCCTTTTATGGGCAAGGGTTATATTGCCCGGCATGTGAAGCTTGAGAACGCGGGTATGTTAAAATCCAGCCTTGAAAAAGGGAAGGGCGCGCTGGTCCTTACAGCGCATTTTGGGAATTGGGAGATCGCGTCTATATCTGCGAGCCTGAATGGTTATACCATGTCTGTATTTGCCCGCGAACAGAAGTATGAAAGATTAAACAACCTGCTGAACGATTTCAGGCAGTCAACAGGCTGTAAGGTCATAACAAAGGGTTTTTCAGTAAAGGATATTATTAAGACCCTGCATGGCAACGGCTTAGTGGCCATGCTCTCTGATCAGGACGCTGGGGCGAACGGGGTGTTTGTAAAATTTTTCAACAGGCCTGCCTCAACCGCCCCTGGCATAGTGGCCTTTAGCCTAAAGACAGGCGCGGAGATACTCCCTTCGTTTATCTGGCGGGTAGGGCATGGAAGGCATATAGCGAGGGCTGGAGAAGCGCTTCAGCTTATAGATACAGGAGATAAAGAAAATGACATGAAGGAGAACCTGCAGAGGATAACAGATATCCTGGAAAGTTATATAAGGAGGTTTCCTGAGCAGTGGTTGTGGGCTCATAAGAGATGGAAGAGCACTCCTCAGCGCGACATACTGGCCTTGACTGATGGCAAGGCAGGGCATTTTAATCAGGCGCTGGCAGTGGCGGAGATGATAGAAGAGGCTCTATGCTCTAGGCTCAAGGCTCGAGGGATAGAAGAAAAACCCATCGCTAAAATCCATACAGCAGAAATAAAATTTAAGAATAGATTTACGAAAATGTTTTTAAACCTTACGAGTATTTTTGCTTCTGCAAGATGCCAGGGGTGCTTGAGATGCCTTAAGTTTTGCCTGACAAAAGAATCTTTTGAAAATGTAAAAAACAGATACGCTGATATTATCGTATCGTGCGGGTCTAGCCTTGTCGCAGCCAATATATTTTTAAAATACGAAAATAACGCCAGGAATACAGTGATAATGAAGTCTGGGCTCGGGAGGGATAAAAAAACAGATCTTGTCATCCTTCCGCGCCACGATTCAGGGCGCAGGGTTAGGCCGAATATGTTGATAATCGAAGGCGCGCCAAACAGGATCACGGATGCGGCAATGAAAGAGGCGGTGTTGAGGATTAAGAACTTAGAACTGAGAACTGAGAACTCGAGAGGAGTGGGGGTGCTTATAGGAGGGGACGCGAAAGGGTTTAGACTGGAAAAGGATTCTATGGAGAAAGTCTTTGGGGGTATTTTAAGGATATCAGAGGAGAAGGGCCTTGATATATATGCTTCTACATCCAGGAGGACATCTCAGGCGATAGATAGGCTGGCAAAAGAGAAATTAGAAGGGAATAAAAATTGCAGGTTTTTGGTGATAGCTAACGAGAAGAATGTAGAAGGCGCTGTGCCTGCGATATTCGGGCTAAGCGATATTGTAATAATATCTCCTGAAAGCATCTCTATGATCTCTGAGGCTGTAAGTTCAGGGAAATATGTGGTTGTTTTCAGGGACAAGGGACATCCCTCGACTTCGTCCCTCGACAAGCTCGGGACTTCGCTCGGGACAAGAGGGACAAGGGACAAGGTAAAAAAATCCAAATATGATAGCATGGTTTTAAATTTGGAAAACCAGGGATATCTATATACTGCCCAGCCTGATGAGATATATAGTAAGATAAAATTAATACTGGAAACAAGACCGGGGATTAAGAGGCTGGATGACAGGCATGGGATAGTACAAAAAATAAAAGAATTAATTTAGAAATAGGGCTCTCAACTTTCAGCTGTCAGCTGCTGATAGCTGAAAGCCCATATCATAAAGCTATGAATATATTGCAAATTCTTCCAAAACTTGACGTAGGCGGGGTGGAAACAGGCACTATTGATTTGTCTAAAGAGCTGATCAAAAGGGGCCATAAGGTTATTGTTGTGTCTGGAGGAGGGAAGTTAGTAAAAGATCTGGTAGAGATGAACGCCAGGCATATAGAGCTTCCTG
>Ga0172375_10008699_pt1 | contig 13579 bp, 15 predicted proteins | sample LakKiv1m_FD_114537 | JGI IMG/M metagenome (GOLD analysis project Ga0172375, IMG submission 114537) | Freshwater microbial communities from Kabuno Bay, South-Kivu, Congo - kab_092012_11.1m | ecosystem: Environmental > Aquatic > Freshwater > Lake | place: Democratic Republic of the Congo...
TAAGGCAATTTTCCCTTTTTTCTAACAATAGAAATTCCTGCACCCAATTTATAGGCAACAACTCCTGCTAATAAAAATCCGCGTGCGTCAATACCCACAACTTTATCAATTTTTTTATTTTTATAAGGCAAACAAAGTTCATCTATTACGCTTTTAAAAACTTTTTTATTTTCCAAAAGAGTGGTAATATCTTTAAAATTTACACCAAATTTTGGCCAATTAGGAACTTCGCGAATATATTTTTTAAAATTCATAAAATTAAAATCTAAAATTTAAAAACATTATTTATTGTTTAGATTTATTATTAAAATTGTTTTGACTTTTGAATTTTGAGTTTTAAGTTTTTATTGCCTTATTGGCATTATTAAATATAAATAATTATCTTTTTTATCCGCTTTTAAAACCGCGGGGTTATTGGATGACATCATTTCTAAAACAACTCGTTCGCTTGTTAATTTTAATAAACCATCTAAAATATAATGATAATTAAAAACTATATTATTTTCTTCGCCAATTATTTCACAATCAACCAGAGCTTGATTCTCGCCTAGCTGACTATTGGCTGCTTTAATAAACATTTTGCCTGGTTTTTTAAATTCAAACGCAACATCATAAATTCCTGTTTTAACAAATAAACTGGAGGCTTTAACAGCGTTAATAACTTGATTTTTATCAAACACGACTTTTGTTGTATGTTTGATGGGAATTATTTGTGTATAATCAGGATACTCACTATTAATTAAACGGGAATTTAGCTCCATTGTGGAAGTAGTAAATAAAATCTGGTTTTCCTCCCAAAAAATATCAATATGCTCTTCATCGGCGGATTCTGCTAAAATTTTTTCCAACTCTTGCAAGGTTTTTATTGGCACTATAAAATGTGATTTGTTTTTATACTCCTCTGATAAAATGGTTTTTTTTTCTGCCAAACGATAACTATCAGTGGCAGCTAAAGTTAGTTCGCTGTTTAAAATCTTAAAATACCCTCCGGATAATTCTGGTCTTGATTCGTTGGTTACTGCGGCAAAAATAGTTTCTGAAAGCAATTCTTTCAATTGTTTAATTTTGAGTTTTAACGTGTTTTCCTTAGCTACTTCTGGAATCAAAGGATATTCTTCGGCTGATTGGGTTTTAATTTTTGTTTCCCATTGACCAGAAAAAATTTTAATTTCAGTGCTGTTTTTAAGCCACTCAAATTCAATTTTTTCTTCCGGCAGATAGCCAACAAATCCTGCTATTGTTTTGGCTGGTACAGTTATTTTGCCCGGCTCTTCTATTTTACCTCTTATTTTTATTTTAATCCCTATTTCAAGATTGGTGGCAGAAAGATTTACCCCCTCATTTTCTGCTATGATTAGAATATTGTTTAAAATAGGCAGGCTTATGTTTTTACCCGCTGTTCTTGCTACAATATTAACCCCTTTAATTAAATTGTCTTTAACGCATGTGAATTTCATATTATTATTATTTTAATTTTAAATTATTTTTAATCTTAATAATTATTGTGGATATGTGAATAATTTTTATAATAAGCGCTAAAAAATCCTGTTTAATAAGTTTTAAGTTTAAAAAATTATATGTTGATAAAAAGTTATTAAAGTCAGGTAAATTTTTTCAAAATATTTTTTGTTAACTTTTTTTGCTGATAAAAGATTATTTTGTTCACAGAATGATATTTAATAACTCACAATTTGTTAACTTGTTATTCATTATAAATTTTTTGTTTGATTAAAATAATGTCCTGTTTTATTTTATCATTTTCTTGACAGATTTTTTTGATTTTTTCGTGTGCGTGCATGGCAGTAGTGTGATCGCGTCCGCCAAGCTCATGGCCAATATTGGGAAAAGATGCCCCAATCTCCTCCCTTATTAGATACATAATAATTTGCCTCGGCTCCACTAACTCTTTTTTGCGCGATTCACCAATAACATCATTAATAGTAATGTCGTAAAAATCAGCCACAATTTTTATGATTTTTTTGGATGTGATTGAACTTTTGGGTATTTGTAAACTAATAGACTGGACAATATCTTTAATTTCGCCCAAATTCATTTCTCTGCCGTCTAAATTATGATAAGCTATTACTTTATTTATCACACCTTCAAGCTCTCTGATGTTTTTTCCTAATCTTTCAGCTAAAAACCGCACCTCATCATTACCCAAAGAGAATTTTTTTTCCAGAAGTTTAGCCTCTATAATGGCAATTTTTGTTTCTATGTCAGGCTCTTTGATATCCGCTATCATACCCCACTCAAATCTTGATTCTAATCTTTGTTCTAAATCGGGGATTGATCTTGGGGTACGGTCAGAGGATAAAATAATCTGCCTATTTTCTTGGTGTAAATCATTAAATGTGTGGAATAATTGTTCTTGTGTCTGTTCTTTGCCAGAGACAAATTGAATGTCGTCAATAATTAAAACATCTAATTTTCGGAACTTTTGTTGAAACTCTTTTGTTTTGTGAGAGCGAATGGCAAAGATAAATTGATTAGTAAACTGTTCAGAAGTAACATAAAGCACTTTTTTTTCTGGCTGGTTTTTAATTATTTCTTGTCCTATTGCTTGCAAAAGATGGGTTTTTCCCAAACCAGCTCCACCATAAATAAATAATGGATTATAAGCACGACCCGGGTTTTTAGCCACCGCTCGGCTGGCCGCATACGCCAACTCATTGAATTTACCAACAATAAAATTGTCAAAGGTGTATTTAATACTTAAACCACAAGGGTTTGTTTTTTCTATAGATTCTTCAATGGTTGCCAGGTTATTTTTTATTGACTGTTTTAAAGAAGAAATTTGTTTTTGTGGTATTTCTGATTTATTGGTTACTTTGTAATAAATTTCATTTAATTGACTGTGGCTGATTTTTTTTAAAGCTGAGATAATTGCTTTGCAATATTTATTTTCTAACCATGTTTTAGTAAAAGCATTAGGCACAGCCACATAAATTTTATTATCTTCCTGTGATAAAATAAAAGTGTTTTTAAACCAAGTTGTAAAATTGGCCTTTGTTAAAGACACTTCTAATTCTCCAAGTATTGCTTGCCAGAGTTGCTCGTTGTCCATGTTATATAAAACATTATTTATGATAGTTTAATTTTATCAACAAAATAAAATAGTTGCAATAATGCCAAAAGTTGAAACATTGGGCATAACAAGTGGAAAAACCAATTGACAGGGTTTGAATTATAAATTACAATTAAATCGTTATAATTTTTTATTTTAAGCTTTGTTTTAACTTATAATAGTATGCCAAAAAGAACTTTTCAACCATCAAAATTAAAAAAAAACAGGGACCATGGTTTTTTAAAAAGAATGTCCACTAAAAACGGTCGCAATGTTTTAAAAAGACGCCGTGCTAAGGGTAGAAAAAGATTAGTTTTTTAAAATTAGGCTGGGTTTTAAAACCTAGCCTAATTGTGGTTGTTGTTTTTTATGATATCTTTGCGTCAAAAGTTAGATTTTGAAAGGGTGGCAAAAAGGGGCCAACCCATTTTTACAAATGAATTGGGTTTTAAAATTTTGAAAAACAATTTAAACTATAATCGTTGCGGAATTGTCGTGAGTTTGGTTATTGATAAAAGAGCTGTTATCCGTAATAAAATTAGGCGCAGGATCAAGTTTATTATTATACAAAACGAACAAAAGTTAAAAAAAGGATTTGATTTAATGTTTCTAATGCGTCCAAAAATTAAAGAGCTTAGTTTTAGCCAAATTAAGGCAAAAATTGAGTATTTATTTAAAAAAACCAATTTATTTTTATGAAATCTATTATTTTAAAATTAATCAAAATGTATCAAGTTGTTTTATCTCCGGACCATGGTTTAATGCAATATTTTAAACCTTTTGGCACTTGTAAGTTTAGGCCGACTTGTTCTGAATATATGTATACTGCTATTGACAGATACGGTATTTTGTTTGGCAGTATTAAGGGAATTAAAAGACTTTTACGTTGCCGCCCGTTTTCTTGTGGTGGTTATGATCCTGTAAAGTAGGTTTTTGCTAACTTTTTTTATTCATACTATAATTAAACAAATTACACATTATGTTGTACCAGATTTATTATTCTATTCTTTACCAGCCGCTGTTTAATCTCTTGATATGGTTCTATAATATCGTTCCTTTTCATGACATTGGTTTAGCTATTATTCTTATTACTATTATTATTAAAATTTTACTTTATCCCTTTTCTTTAAAAAGCATTAAAGCGCAAAAAGTCTTGCAAGAGCTGCAGCCTAAAATTAATGAGTTAAGAGTAAAATATAAAGACAATCAAGGAGAGATGACCAAAGCCACTATGGCTTTGTATAAAAATGAAAAAATTTCACCATTTTCTTCCTGCTTGCCCTTACTTATTCAATTGCCTTTTTTTATCGCGGTTTATAGTGTTTTTAGAAAAGGTTTAACCAACGGCCAGAGTTTGGATATTCTATATTCTTTTGTAAAAAACCCAGGACCAATTAATCCGTTTTTTTTAGGGTTAGTTAATTTGTCCCAACCAAATTTGATTTTGGCAATTTTAGCTGGCGTTTCCCAATATTGGGTTTCTAGAATGTTAGTCACAAAAAAACAGCCAAAAATTGAAGGAGCAAAAGATGAGGACTTGGCGGCAACAATGAATAAACAAATGCTTTATTTTATGCCCTTGATCACAATTTTTATCGGACTGTCTTTACCAGCCGGTTTAACACTTTATTGGTTTATTACCACTGTTTTAACCGGACTGCAGCAGGTGTATATGTTTAGAAAAATAAAAAATTAATTTTTTATGAGAATTTCTAACAAAAAAATAATTGGTTTAAAAGTAGAAACGCAATCTGGTGAGCGTATTGGCCAGATTAGAGATTTTAAGATTCAAATTGATTCGCAAAGCGTTATTGAATACTCAATCAAACCGGCAAGCTTTCTAAAAAGTTTAGCGATTGGTGAATTAATAATTAACCGTGGCCAAGTGATTGATATTACAGAAGAAAAGATGGTCGTTGATGATGGCGCAATTGATTCTGGTTTGAAAAAAAAGATAAAAGATTTGGAAAAAAATAAAATAACAGCAGGAGTAGCAATGAAAGAAAAGGAATGGTAAATTAAAAATTAAGCTTGGTTTTAAAACCAAGCTTAATTTGTGTTTAGTGTGAACGTCTCGCTCCAGCGCGTTATTTAATCGCGTCAATTCACTTAGATTTTTTAGAATTTTCTTTCTTTCCCCACAATTATTTTTAATTTTTCAGTTGAAACCTTGATATTAAGAGGGGGTTTTAATACTTTAAAATTGTCCACTACCACAGAGCCTGATTTTTGATCCAAGTTTTTTATTGCTATCTTTTTGACTCTAAAAATACTTTCAGGCAATTTTATTTTTTCTTTCTTAAACAAAGAATTTAAAAAAAAATTAAGAATTTTTTCGTTTTTTGATTCAACTACAACTTCCAAAAAATTGTCCTGCGGATTAAAAAATTTTTTTGATTTTAAGTTTAGTTCAACGGCTGGAGAAAAATTATAGACACTAATTAAATTTTTATTAGATAAAGGAGTAATCGTAAACTTATCATTGCATTCCAGCACTAATTTTTGCTCGTAAATTTTAATTGAATTGATAAAATATTCATTATTAACCTCTCCCAAATTTAATGTCTCTATTTTTCTAGCTGAAATTATTTCACAAGCTGACATTGGGTTGTTAATGCCTAAAAAATCAGCAATAGAATTGTTTTCTCCAAGAGGAATAATTCCAAAAACCACATTTTCACCCACAATCAAATTAACCACTTTATTAACAGTTTGGTCATTGCCAACCGCCACAATTGTGGAAGCACCTTTACGCAGGGCGTCTGCCACTAATTCTTTAACGCTTTTTAAAATTGACATTTTAATAATTCTGTCTTTGATGCCAAGGTCCGTGATTTTACTTTCTATTTGCGCTAAAGTCTTATCATATTTTTTGTGGCTTAAAAAATGATCGTAGATATAGTAATACATAATAGAAACTCAAAACGCAAAATTCAAAACTCAAAATAAATTAAAAATTTAAAAAATTAATTTTTTAATATTTAAACCAAATCCTCATGCTTTGAATTTTTGATTTTTTATTCATTTTTATATTTTTCTTCAAATACTTCTGATGTTTTCTCCCCCATTTTAACCATCCCGTTTATTTGCGCGCCAGTTTCCATTGTTAAAATTTGCGCTTCAATATCTCCTTTGATTTTTGCATTAGCGGCAATTTCTAAATGATTTTTAATGTTTAAATTTCCTTCTATAACTCCGCCAACCCAAGCATTTTCTGCTTCAACTGATGCTTTAATTGAGGCGCCTTCCCCAATACGCAACCCTTTTTTGGTTTTAAAACTACCAATTACTTGACCTTCAATAATTACATTACCATCAGCTTTGAAATCACCCTCTACCTTGACTGTCGGACCAATAATTGTTTCTACTTCTTTAAAGTTTTCTTTAGACATAAGAAATTTCATTAGTTTATAATTTATTCTGTTTTTATTTTATTATTCTTTTGTTTTCTTGTAAAGCAGTGATATTTATTATAGAATTTATAATAATGCCCTTGTAGCTCAATGGATAGAGCAGACCCGTCCTAAGGGTAAGATGTATGTTCAATTCATACCAAGGGTATTAGTGGATAGTGATATTTTGGGTTTCACCTCCATGGGCGATGTCTCGCAGGGACACAATTCCATCTAAGGACAGATTTAAAAAGTTTACTTATTATGGGCCAGTAGCTCAGTTAGTAGAGTGCCACATTCGCATTGTGGAGGTCAGGGGTGCGAGACCCCTCTGGTCCAAAAATATAGAAAATTTAATTTTATTTAATATTAGCCAAAATTTTTAAAAAATGTCAAGAATAGTCTACACATTTTGTTAAAAAAGTGTCAAGACCATCCTTGACATTTTTATTTTAGAAAAACATAAAAATTTAAATATGTCAAACGATGAATTTTTTTGGAAAAATGACCAAAATGGCTAATATTAGAAAAAAGGGTCTTTTTTCCAAAAAATTTCAATTTTTTTGGCTAAAATTGCTGTTTTTTCTAATATTAGCTAAAAATCACAAAAAATAGCCATTTTCCATAAAATTTCAATTTTTATGGAAATAGGTGTTTAGCAAAAAATAGATTACTAAAGTCAAATGCCAAATAATTTTATAGCATAAAAAGTATCTAATTTTTGTTAATGTTCTTTAGAGGACAATTTTATTTTATAAATTTTGTCCAGACCTGTGTAGACAAAATGTGGAAAAATCATTAAAAATACCTGTTTTGGTGGATAACTATTGCAAAAATGTTTCATAAGGCACTTTTTTGTATTATTAAAAAATGTCTACAATAGTGTAGACAAAATGTGGATAAGTGAACCGAAAAAGTGATTTTGGTGGATAAGTGATTACATCACAAATAAACGGCAAAAAAACTAAGGTTTGTTTTTCTTTATTTTTCTTTCTTCTTTCTGATCATATTTTCTGGCTGATTCCCATGCTAATTCATAAAGTTTTGAGATGGCTTCAGCAATATCTTTACTCTCAATCATTACTGCAAATCTTTCTTTGAATGAATTAAAAGCCACTTTATTATTATAAATATAGATTTCCAAAGACATGCTAAATTTATCCTTTGGCACTAATTTTATTTCACGCAAATATTTATTCTGCACTTTTTTAAGATAAATTCCATAATCATCAGTTGGTACAATTGCCCTGATATAAATTTTATTTTTTGCTCTTTTTTGAAAATATTCTTCTGCATACCCACCAAGCGTTTCTTTTAATTTTTCTGTGGAAGTAAGAGATTTTATCATTCCCTTCGCACTCAAGCTATCTTCATAAATGGTTTTTAAACCATCAATTCCTTCATAATATTTAACTTTTGGTTTAATTCCAACTGGATTATAAATTAATTTGATTTGTGGCAAGGCATTTTTTGCTTTTTCTACTCTTTGATTCCACTTGCTTTGCTGTATTTCTAAAAATTTAATCAAATTTTCCGGCTCTTCGGCTATAAACATAGTTTTATGGCCTTTTTTTGATTGGGAAACCAGTCTCTTGTTAATTAAAGCATCTAAAATATCATAACCCGTGGTTCTGTTAATGCCGGCTTTTTTAGCTATTTGCATAACAGAAGAATGTCCTAATTCAAGCAAAGCCAGATAAACATCTGCTTCTTTGGCAGATAAGCCAAATTGTTTAAAATTAATATCCATAATTTAATTATAGCAAGAATTTTAAAAAGTGTCAATAAATATCCACATTTTTATATTTTGCGAAATACAAATGGCTAAGATTACTTAAAAAATAAATTTTTTATGTGGACGATTAGTAACATTTATGTTATTTTTTTATCAAAATCAAAATTTGAAATTTAAATCTAATAATAGGAGTTACAAAAATGGACAACAAAAAATTTTCAAAAGAAAAATATATCGGCTTGGGTCATGTTCCTGTTGGAATAGGAGCAGTTATCAAGGGCTGGAATGTTACTGAAGAACATTTTAGAAATCTTAAATTTTTACCAGTTGTAGATTTTTTTGCGATGACCAATGCTTGTCCTCATGATTGTTTTCATTGTTTTACAGAAAAAAACAAAAAAACTCTAACACTTAATGAAATAAAAAAAGTAATCGCCCAACTTGCAGAAATGAAAACAACAGCTATTAACTTTGATGGTGAGGGTGAGCCGACAATAGATAAAGACTTTTTTGAGATTATTGAATATACCGCAAAAAAAGGCATACAGCCAATTGTTTTCACTGATGCCGCTACAAAATGTAGAGATAGAGCTTTTATAAGAAGAATAAAAAAATCTGGTGCTTGCGTTATTCCTAAATGTGATAGTTTGTGGAATAAAGACTTTCAAAATTGGGTAGTTGGCGATAAAACAGGAACTTTTTTTGACCAAAGAAATGAGACAATCAAAATTTTAATGGAAGAGGGTTTTAACAAGCCCCAAAAAGACGGAACAACCCGAATGGGATTTGATATGGTTGTATGTAAAAAAAATATGCATGAAGTTGAGAAAACTTTGCGATATTGCAGAGAAAACAATTTATGGGTTGTATTCGCTTTTTATCTTCCTTGCGGCAGAAGTGGTAAAGAAAATTTTGATAAATCTTTAATGCTCACGAAAGCAGAAAAACAAAAACTCAAAAAAATCATAAAAAAAGTAGATGAAGAATATGGGTTCAAACATGAGATCATCAATAATTTTTTAACTTCCAGATGTGTTGAATTTTTGTGTATTCATGGCGATGGACGAGCATGCCCATGCCCGGGAAATGAATCGATTGTCGGAAATGTAAAAACTCATACTATAAAAGAATTGAGAAAAATGATTATTGATAAATTTCCTTGCCATAACCCAAGCACTTTTGACGGTAATTGTTGTTATAGGGAAAGAATATAATTTTAGTTCTAATACCATATTGGGTAATAATTTTTTAGCACTCAAACCGGTGGCATATTGCGCCACTGGTTTTTTAATCCATGCTTTTTATTGTCCGACCTAATGGTCGGAGTTACAAAACAAGGCAAGTCTTTTTATTATTGTTTTTGTGTTATTGTCAAAATATTATATCCATTCCACCACCTTGCTTTTTTGCCTTGTTTGACATAATAATTTTCTAAAATTTTAAATTCTGCTTGGCGCAGGATTTTTTTTAATTCAGCCAATGTAAAAGCGTGATAATATAGAGGAAATTTATTTTGCCAAAAAATGAGAATGTCCTTATGTAATATGTTGTTTAATTTGTTAAACACAGGATTCCTCGTCCTTCGACAGCGCTTCGCTTGTCGGGGTCCTCGGAATGACATTACTCCTGACCAAATACTTTTTTTGGCGCCAATTTGCCATAAATTCCAGTTGGTCATAATTAAAAATCCGCCTGGTTTTAAAATTCTTTTTATGTCTTGCAAAAGTTTTTCGCGCAGTTTTTTGTTTGGAATATGATGAAAACTCGCCACCATAAAAACAACATCAAATTTATTGTCTGTAAATTGGGATAGGTCTAAGATATTGCCGCAGATGAAAAAAACGTTTCTGGATTCTCGCTTTAACTTGCCGTTTGGACAACTTAAAGCTTGTGGAAATGACAAAAAAGGCGCTTGGGATGACAAGAAAGAGGATTGAGCTTTTTTAATGAGTGCGCTACAATTATCTAAACCAACATAAGAAAAATTTTGTGTTTTTTCCAATGATTTTAAAAGTCGGCCATTGCCGCATCCAAGGTCTAAAATTTTATTGCCAGGTTTAATATATTTTTGCACTGCATTTTCAATTTCTGTCCAAGGAAAAAAGCGTGTTTCAGAAAATTGCTCTGCTATTTTTTCATAAGAGTTTTTATTAAGTTCAATAAGTTGGTTGGCTTTGTTTGAATCCATTTTATGAATAAAAATAATTATAAAAATTTAATTTTTGATTTGATAAAAAGTGGGCCTCAAACAGAGGATGAGGTTTTAATTTTAAAAAGAAAATTTGCTAAGGAAAATAAAACATCTTTGGTTACTAATTCTGATTTGCTCTCATTATATCGTAAAATGGTCAAAAGTAAAGAAGTAAAAGAAAATAAAAATTGGGAAAATTTACTCTGCAAGCGTCAAATTAGAACCCTGTCTGGTGTGGCACCAATCGCTGTCCTAACAAGACCATATCCCTGTCCTGGTAAATGTATTTACTGTCCTTCTGAAAAAAATATGCCAAAAAGTTATTTGTCTAATGAACCAGCGGTGATGCGCGCTGTGCTTTGTAATTTTGATCCGTTTAAACAAGCGGCTTTAAGAATTTTGGCTTTGGAAAATAACGGGCATAATACTGATAAAATTGAATTAATTATTATGGGCGGCACCTGGGATGCGCTGCCGAAAAAATACAGGTTATGGTTTGTATACGAATGTTTTAGGGCTACGAATGAGTTTTGTCATTCTCGCATAAGCGAGAATCCCCCGGCATATAGCATACCTAAAATAGACGGGATCCCCGCCGGAGTTTACCCCGTGCCGCGACACGGGGCGGGGATGACAGAAAGAAATATATCCTGGCAGGATTTATTTTATGAACAAAAAAAGAATGAAACAGCAAAACACAGAATTGTGGGTTTAACTTTAGAAACAAGGCCAGATTATGTGACAGAAAAATCAGCTTGGGCTATGCGCGAATTTGGCTGCACGCGCGTGGAGATCGGCGTGCAGCATATTGATGATAAAATTTTAAAGTTAAATAAACGCGGAGCAACTACTTTTGACACAATTCGTGCTACTAAAATTTTGCGTAATTTTGGTTTTAAAATTACTTATCATTTAATGTTAAATTTACCTGGATCAAATATCAAAAAAGATTATCAAATGTTTAAGAAAATTTTTTCTGATGAAAATTTTCAGCCAGACCAAATTAAAATTTATCCTTGCGTGGTGAATAAATATGCCAAACTTTATCGTTTATGGAAGCAAAGTAAATATAAACCTTATACTACTTATGAGTTAAAAAATTTATTGATAAAAATCAAAAAAATATTACCATATTATGTTAGAGTAATAAGAGTGATTAGAGATATTCCAGAAGAATCAATCGCGGCTGGTAACAAAATCACAAATTTGCGCGAATTTTTGGATGTAAAATGTAAATGCATAAGGTGCCGGGAAGTGGGACACTATGATAAACTCAAAATTCAAAAACTTGTCCTGAGCGAAGCCGAAGGATCAAAATTCAAAAGTAAAATTAAAAATTTAAAACTTTTTATAAAAAAATATAAAGTCAGTGATGGCATAGAATATTTTTTAAGTTTTGAGTCAAAAGATAGAAGAATTTTATACGCGTTTTGTCGTTTGCGAATCCCTGACAGGAAATCAAAGATTGATAACAATAAATTACTAATTATCCCCCCGCGTGGGATCTCCCAAAGGGAGACTAATTACGGATTACAAATTCCTATTATTCGAGAGCTGCATACTTATGGACAATTAGTGCCTGTTGGTGCTAAGATAGAATCAGCTAATCAACACAAAGGTTCGGGTAAAAAACTATTACTTGAAGCAGAAAAAATTGTTAGACAAAACGGTTTTGATAAATTAGCAGTGATTGCAGGAATTGGCGTGCGGGAATATTATAAAAAATTTGGGTATAAATTAAAAAATACATACATGATAAAAAATTTATAACAGGAGAAAAATATGAAAGAAGAAATAATCATTACTAACCAAACAAAAATGTCACAAGTAATTCAAGCCATAACCGCAGCTGGTCCGGATAAATTTCATGTGCTTTCTGATTTTGATCGTACTTTAACTAAAGCGTTTGCACAAGATGGTTCAGAAGTACCTTCTCTGATTTCTATTTTGCGTGATGAAGGTTATCTGACGCCAGATTATCCAGAAAAAGCCAAAGCGCTTTTTAATTATTATCATGCCATGGAAATTGATTCCAAAATTTCCAAAGATGACAAGAAAAATAAAATGGAAGAATGGTGGAGAAAACACTCTGAACTTTTAATTGCTTCGCATCTTAATAAGAGTGATGTGGAGCGGGCTGTTTTGTCGCAGAGGTTACAATTTCGCGATGGTGTAAAAGAATTTTTAGAATTTTTGCAGGTGCGAGAAATTCCTTTGATTATTATGTCATCTGGTGGGCTTGGTAAAGAAGCAATTTCTCTTTATCTAAAAAATCAAAATTGTCTTTTTGAAAACATTTTTATTGTTTCTAATGAATTTATTTGGGATAAAAATGGTTTTGCAGTTGCTGTTGAGCAACCGATCATTCATTCTTTAAGCAAAGAAGAGACCACCCTAAAAGATTTACCATTCTTTCCAAAAGTTGAGCCAAGAAAAAATGTTTTATTACTTGGCGACAGTATTGATGATGTGGACATGGTGGTCGGTTTTGATTATGAAAATTTAATTAAAATTGGTTTTCTGAATAAACCCATACCAGAAAATCAAATTGCTTATCAAAAAAAATATGACATTTTAATTTTGAATGATGGCTCGTTTAATAAAGTTAATGAATTATTGCGGCAGATGTTTGAATAGGCAACAAAATTACAGCCCTTGCAATATCAAGGGCTTTCTTTTTTTCTTGAAAAAAAATTAAAGTATGGTAGAATAAAGTCAAGATAATTAAAATTAAAAATAAAATTTATGGACCAATTCAATGCAATTTTAAGCAATCAACCTTTATTTTTATTGGTTCTAATTTGGAGTTTAATTTGGAAAGGATTGGCGCTTTGGCGCGCAGCAAGAAGAGGAGACAAAGTTTGGTACGTCGTGATTTTAGTAGTGAATTTGCTGGGTTTGGTAGAAATTATTTACCTTTTGGCAACTAATAAAAAAGAAGAGAAAAAGACAGAATAGTTGTATTAAGTTATTTGGATTTTGAGTTTTGAATTTTCCCTTTTTGGGGATTGCGGTGGCCTTGGTGAAGCGGTTATCACGCGAGATTGTGGCTCTCGCATCACGGGTTCAATTCCCGTAGGCCACCCCAGACGGTATCTAATATAACTGGCAACAGCTTGTTGGATGCCATTTGGTCCGGGGATTTATCAGCCAGTAATGGCCGGCAGTCATCCCTTTGTAGATTTTGCACAAAA
>Ga0172375_10008700_pt1 | contig 13576 bp, 9 predicted proteins | sample LakKiv1m_FD_114537 | JGI IMG/M metagenome (GOLD analysis project Ga0172375, IMG submission 114537) | Freshwater microbial communities from Kabuno Bay, South-Kivu, Congo - kab_092012_11.1m | ecosystem: Environmental > Aquatic > Freshwater > Lake | place: Democratic Republic of the Congo...
ACCGGATTACCCCGCTGGGTGGAGGACCACTGGAGCGGGTCTTGACATGCTGACGATGATGCCTATCGCAAACCGGGGGGAAAGTCAAGAGTTTTCTCGCCTTTAAATCGGTTTTATTACCAAGCGTTACGCCATTAACCTCAAGCAACATATTATGTTTTAGGGGCTCCAGCTTCATTTTGCCGATCTAGTCGTGCCAAATATCGGCAAGCCCAAATCGTTAAGACATTTTATCACAAAATATCCATTTATTATAGTAATTATCTAAACCACGCCCCCGGACCGCTCACCAACCTATTTCCCCACACAGAACCTCTCGAATATCCGCTCCAAAATCCCGTCCTCCACACGCTCCCCAGTGATCTCCTCGAGAGGCTCCAGCGACCTCCTAAGCTCCAGCGAAACTATTTCAGGCCCGATTCCACCGGCTTGCCGCAACAGCTCAACAATCTCTCTCACGGATCTTTCAGCGGCTTCCAGCAGAAGTAGGCCTCTCCTGGTGAGGCTACCTCCGGAGGATTTCCCCTCTTGTGAAAGATCAGCCCCCAGGCGGCCAAGCAGTACCGCCAGGTCAGCCGTACCTTGGCCGGTCTTCGCGCTGGTAGGAAGCCGCGGGACATTCGCCGGGCCCAGCCTTTGGTCTGAAGGATCCACCACCAGCCCCAGGTCCATCTTGTTCAGGACGATCACCGTGGTCTTACCAAGGCATTCCTCAATAATCCTGTAGTCTTCCTCGTCCAAGGGCGAGCTCCCGTCAATCACGGCAATCACCAGGTCCGCGTCCTGTATCCGATTGAGACTCCGCCGGATACCCTCTTCTTCGATGGGTTGAGGATCGCTCCTGACTCCGGCTGTGTCCCAGACGACAAACCTGTTGCCTGAAATCAGCAGCTGTGCGTCAACCGGGTCGCGGGTGGTCCCGGGATATGGAGTCACGATCACTCTGTCCGTTCCCAGGAGGGCGTTGAACAGGGACGATTTTCCCACGTTGGGTTTACCCGTGATTACCGTATTGATTCCTTCTCTGCAGAGCCGCCCCGATTCGCCGGCTGTCCTGAGTTTCTCCATCCGTGCCAGTATTTCATGCAGCGCTGGTTCCGGCTGCGGCGGAGGCATCTCGTCGTCCTCATCATGATCGAGAAATGCCTCCAGTTCCGCAATGAGGTCCTTTACCGCGCCGGAAATCAGCCGTATCTCGGCGGAAAGGCCCTTGTCCAGCCGTGCCCTGGCGTCTTCCGCGGCTGAGAGACTTGCGGACTCTATCAAGTCAATGACTGCTTCGGCTTGCACAAGATCGAGCTTGCCGCTGAGGAAAGCCCGCCGGGTGTATTCCCCCCGCGATGCGGGGCGGGCACCCATCCTGCAAATCAGCCTTACCACGGCGTCCAGCACCACCGGACTGCCATGGAGGCTGAGTTCCACCACGTCCTCGCCCGTGTAGGAGGACGGACCTCTCATGACAACAGCTATCCCGTCGTCGAGTATTCTCTCGTTGTCCGGGTCCTCGACCGAACCATAAAGAGCGGTACGATCGGCGAACGAAGCATGTGATTTAAGGAGCTTGAATATCCTGGAGAGGATCGGCACCGATTCTGGGCCGCTCATGCGGATCACTCCTATGCCCGAGTATCCGGGGGGAGTGGAGAGCGCTACGATGGTGTCTGTGGGATCCATTGCGGCCGGCACGGCTCAAGTGAGGGGTTTCTAAAGAGATGATTCCGGGGGCAAACTTTCTTGCAAAAAAGTCTTCCCCCGGACCCCCTTTCCAAAAACTCCCAATATATCGGCGACTTCCGCTGGTCGCCGCAAATTCCCTCTCCCTCTGGGAGGGCAGGGGCGAGGGGTCTTTTCTCGATCTTCGTTTGGATAAGATCTTCTTCTCTGATCCCGGCCATTACCGTCTGCGGCGTTTGTTGGCAGTGCCCCGCCTGGGGTAGACGATTATCCTGCGGAATTGTCCTTCGCCGTAGCTTTTTGTATAGACTTCCCGGTCATCGGCCAGCAGGAGGTGGACAATGCGTCGCTCATACGCCGGCATGGGGTTCAGGGAGACCGGTTTCAGGGTTTTCCTGGCCTTCTGGCTGACCTTGAGGGCCATCTCCTTGAGGTTCTCGTGTTTACGAATCCTGTAGTTCTCGGTGTCTACCACTACCTCGATTTTCTCTCCGGGAGGATTGCTCTTGTTGATGATCTTGTTCACGATGTACTGGAGTGCGTCCAGAGTCTGGCCCTTCTTTCCGATCAGAAGGCCTGAGCCGTCCCCTTTGATGTCAAGAAGGATGGCGGACCCTGACATGGAGGCCTCGACTTCCACCTCCATCTCGAGTCGTCCCAGGATGTTGCACAGGACGGCACGGGCCTCGTCCATGTGCGGTGAGTCCGGCACCGCTTCAGCGGATCCTGCGAATTCCTCGTCGGGCTCCCGAGCAGGTTCCGGTTCGGCATCCGAGAACTGGTCATCGAAGTCCTCCGCTTGGGCAGGAGGACGACCTTCCTCGGTTTTTTCGGGAGGTGCCGGTTCCACCTCCATGACTTCCTTTAAAATGTCCCGTTTTCTTACGCGCACCCGGGCGTCTTTGTGTCCGACTATGCCAAGGAAACCTCTCGTGCTTTCTTCCAGCACTTCCACGTCCAGAAGCGCTTCATTGGTATTGAGCTCTTCGCAGGCTTTGGCAACGGCCTCTTTCACGGATTTTCCGGTGAATTCGTAGACAGACATGCACTATCCTCTCACTTTGCCAGTCTGTTTGTGATGAGCTGCTGTCCTATGGTCAGGATGTTGTTGACCAGCCAGTACAGGACCAGACCGGATGGGAAGCTCAGGAAGAGATACGTGAACACCACCGGCATGAGCAGCATCATTTTCTTCTGCATGGGATCACCGCCGGACGGGGTCATCCACTGCTGCAGGACCATTGATCCGCCCATCAGTATGGGTGTCACGTAGTATGGATCGGGACCCGCAAGGTCGTTGATACACAGGTAAATCGAGGGTACGCAGAGGAATGCCGCGTGCCGGAGTTCTATGGCGTAACTGAGCGCCTGGTACAGACCTATGAATACCGGCAGTTGCAGCAACATCGGCCAGCAACTCCCAAGCGGATTGACCTTGTGTTCCCTGAAGAGCTCCATGGTCGCCTTGTTGATGGCGGCCTTATCGTCCTTGAACTTCTCTCTGGCTTTGGCGATCTGGGGCTGGAGTTCCTGCATCCTCTTCATGGATTTCATGCTCTGATGGGAGAGCGGTATGAAGAGGATCTTGATCACCACGGTAAGTATTATGATGTCCCATCCGTAGTTTCCGGTCCCCGGGATCCGCACTCCACCTATCTGGAAGCCCGAATTGCAGAAGCGCAGAAACTTCATGAGGTACTCGGACATGGTCTCCAGCACGATGTTGTTGCTGTAGAAAAGTGCCTCGGACAGATTATGGCCGGCTTCCTTAAGCGCTTGCCTCTCTTTGGGGCCCAAGTATACGGACAGGTTCGCGTCAGAGGATTTACCCGCGGGCAGGTCCACGGAACCGTATCGCACCCAGATCTCCGCCACACCGTCTTTGGGATTGGGCTTGAACAGAGTCACCTTGCTCGCGGAAGTCTTGCCGAATACCAGGGCCCTGAAGAAGTACACATCTCCCAGTCCGGCCCATTCCACGTTGCCGGACGGTTCCTCGTCCCCTTTGATGTCCTTGAAATAGTAGTCCTTGAGCTGGCCGTTCAGGAGAATTTCCGCGCTGTTCCAACTGAAGCGGTCCCCCCCTTCGCCCTGGTACAACTTTCGCCACGGGAACGTGACCAGATAGTTCAGGGGCTCACTGGAACTGTTTGTGAAATTCACGGACAAATCCACGAGGTAGCTTCCCGCGGAAAACGTGTAGACCTTGGTTATCGTGAGACCTGTGGCGGTAGTGGCTTTGAAAGTGACGGCCTTCTTGGTGCCCTTTTCCTTGAGAGTCACCGATTGGTCGCCCGATTCGCAAACATAGGTCAGATTGTAGTCGCTAAAGGTCTCGTCCCTGCGGGTGAACATTATCGAAGGGCCCGCGGTGTCTGCGCCGTTGGCTTCAAAGAGATTGACCAGTTCGCTCCCATCGAGGTTCTTCTTGTAGTCCTTGAGTTTGAACGAGACTATCCTGGCACCCGCGGAGGACATGACGGCCTCGTACGAGGGCGTGTCTATCTTGATCCGTACATCTTTCGCCGGCGGTGCCGCATCAGGGGCCGGTTTTACCTTACTCGGCTCCGGCAGCTTCTCCTGAGCACGCTCTGGAGCCGCAGCGCGCTGGGCTTCTTTTTGCTGCGGGACGGTAGGCTCCGTCTCTTTTTGCTTTTCTGCTGCTACAGGCTGCTTCTTTGGGGGCGGAGGAGAAAAAGCCTTGAAGAAGTATTGGAATACCACGATGATAACAATGGAAATAACGATTGCCAGAATCAGATTGCGGTCCATTACATTCTCCCCCGTTTGGGGCGTTTGAGACGGGAATAATATTCAGCGTCCACAGTTCTGCACTTGTAAGCATTCAAGGGACGGGATCGAAGCCGTGGGGGCCGAAAGGCCTGCATCGGACCAGACGCTTTGCAGCCAGAATAACGCCTCTGACCACGCCGTGGGCCATTACTGCCTGCATCGCATACTCGGAACAGGTGGGGTGGAACCGGCAAGACGAAGGGAAAAGGGGCGAAATCAGTACCTGGTACGACCGAATCAATCCCAGCAGGGCATACCTGCTCACACGGACGCTTCTTTCTCGAAGAATCGGTCCAGCTCTGCGAAAAGCTGATATGTCTCCAAAGAGGCCGTCCCCGGGAGGACGATTACGACAACATCCGTTTCGGGAGGAATTTTGTCCCGATTCAGTCTGAAGTACTCCCGGAGCCTCCTCTTGATCCGATTTCGTTCGCAAGCCTTCCCAGCTTTCCTGCCGATCGCGATCCCCAGCCTGGTCCTTCCCGGCCGGTTCCCAAGCATTCGGATAAGAAAATGGGTCGTACGGTGTCGGACGCCTTGCTTGATCACTCTCCGAAAATCGGAGGAGCTTCGGATTCTATCCTCTTTCGTCAGCCTGAAACGTGTCGTCTCAGACGCTGAGGTGCTTGCGTCCTTTTGCCCTTCTCCGCTGGAGGACGATCCGTCCACTTTTTGTCCTCATCCGAATGCGGAATCCGTGAGTTCTTTTTCTAGAGAGATTGCTCGGTTGATAAGTTCTTTTCACGCTGGATCCCCGACCTGCTCGTTAAACCTCTAAAAGGGTCATCTAACCAGATGCTCTGCCATAAGTCAAGACCATTTTTTTCAGAGACGCGCCACCGGCGGCTTAAAACCACTTGAAAGGTTCCCCGGCCTCGAAATCCGGAGCCCCCAATTCCTGGGATTCCATTTCCTGGACGAATGCGTTCGCGAACCCCATTTCCCACACAATGTCCACGGCCCGGTCGTATTCCTCACTCGTTAGCCTCCTGTCCAGCGGTGGGAACTCCCGACTCCTGTGAGCGGGCGAATACTGAGCCATCAGGGATACCGTAACGGAAGACGAGAGATTGTCCCGTATCCAGGAAAAGGTGTCGCGCACCCCTGAAAGCTCTCCGGGCAGCACCAGATGTCTTATTATCATCCCTCCGGCCGCCCTGCCCTGCGTATCGACCACCAGGTTTCCCACCTGCCGGTGCATCCTAAGGACAGCCTCCCGGGCGCGCTCCACATAGTCGTCGCAATCGGAATATCTGCCAGCCATCTCCCCATCCGCGTACTTCAGGTCCGGCAGATATACGTCCACGACTCCATCCAGGAGTTCAAGAGTCTCCAGGGATTCATAACCGTTCGTGTTGTACACCACCGGCAGATCCAGGCCTCGGTCCACAGCAAGAGCCAGCGCCTCCAGAAGGACCGGCAGATGGTGGCTCGGCGAGACGGGCTCCACGCACGAGCAACCAGCGGACTGGAGTTCCATAATCTTTTCGGCAAGAATCCCTGGAGACATTTCTGACCCGATGGGCCCCTGGCTGATCTGGTGGTTCTGGCAGTAAACGCATCGAAGGTTGCAGCTGCTAAAGAATATGGTTCCCGCGCCGCCTGATCCGCATAGGGGGGGCTCCTCGCCGAAGTGCGGCAAGATGGCGGCCACCTCAGCAGCCGGACCGGCCCCACAGTAGCCCCGTTCCCCGGATGTGCGGTCCACGCCGCACCTCCTCGGGCAGAGCCTGCACTCGGAGAGCAGTCTTCGGGCTTCCCGGGCTCTTTTAAGAATTTCCGATGATTTCAATCGTGGCGACACCTATTGATTCCTTTTGCGCAAATGCTTCCGGGGGACAACTTTTCCGCAGCCCTAGTTACGCGACTCCTTTACGAGTGTCGTTGCGAGGAGCGAAGCGACGAAGCAATCTCGAACCTGTGAGCCGTCAACCCCATGAGATTGCTTCGCTCCTCGCAACGACACGCTCTTCCTCCCTTAACTGAGGCGCCATGGTACCCTTTTCTTAGACCTTGACTTATTCTCAACAACAAGAGACAATCTACCATAGGGCTTCCGGTTTGGACACCAACCAGGATCCCGAACCTACCAAAGGGGGGGTGATGTGCACGGCGCCATGCTCGAGTGCCTTCAGTCGTACTGCAGGTCGCTTGCGGTCTCAGCCGGACAAGCGACAGCGATCTCAATCGCTCACCTGATTCAGAGCCAACCTATCGGATCTTAGCCTCGGGGGCCTTACAGAGAGTCCCGGAGTATGTCCAACGCGGTCAAACACAAAGGAGGGGGTAGAAATGGCCAAAGGAATCGCTTTGACTATCGGCTTGAACAAGGTGGATCCCAGCCATTACGGCGGCTGGGACGGTGAACTCAACGCTTGTGAGTACGATGCCAACGATATGGCCAAGATAGCTCAGGCCAAAGGCTTCTCCGTCACGAAGCTGCTGACGGCCCAGGCCACACGGGAGGCGGTCTTCAGAGAAATCAAGAAAGCTGCTTCGGTGCTGGAGGGGGGCGACATCTTCATGTTGTCCTACTCCGGGCACGGCGGCCAGGTGCGGGACTGTACAGACGACGAACCGGACAATGAAGACGAGACGTGGTGCCTCTACGACGGTCAAGTGCTGGACGACGAGCTTTACGTCACCTGGGGCAAGTTCAAGGAAGGCGTTCGGATCCTCGTTTTTTCAGACAGTTGCCACAGCGGCTCGGTGACAAGAATGGCCAAGGCCTTTGCAGCGCTGGGAAGACCGGAAGCCATTCTTACCTATCAACCGCAACCAGGCAAGGACGCCCCAAAATACAAGTACATGCCGGTGGATGTAACTGTTCGCACCTATCAGGAAAACCAGGAATTCTACGACAACCTGCAGAAGGCCTTGCCCAAAGCGGCTTCAGTGAACGTCCGCTCCACTGTGAGGCTGATCTCGGGATGTCAGGACAATCAAGTTTCTCAGGACGGAGCGTTCAACGGCCTCTTTACCGGAAAGCTTCTGCAAGTATGGAATGACGGCGCTTTCGACAAAAGCTACAGTGAGTTCCATCGCTCCATCGTTTCGCGAATGCCGCCTGATCAGACGCCCAACCACTTCATTGTAGGAACCCATAATCCGGCCTACGACTCCCAGGCGCCGTTTACAATCTGAGAGAAGGCCCTACAGATGCCTTTCAGCGAGCACCCTCATTCGGCCCGGTTCGAGAGGGTGCTCGCTCCCACATGAAACTGAATGCTTGCTTCCATCGTAAAAGGGGGATGCCAGAGGGACTCGTTTGCGGTATTATACGGCCGCCCTTCGGGAGCCGCCGCGGAATACTCGCAGTCACAGTCACCGGCTCTCGAAGAAAATAGTGCCCAAATCCGGAGGAAAGTCCCCCAATGAAATTGTCCAGCCTCCTTGTTCCAACTCTCAAGGAAGATCCGGCTGATGCCGAGGTCATAAGCCACCGGCTCATGATGAGAGCCGGCATGATCAGGAAGCTCACCGCAGGCGTCTACTCTTATCTGCCCCTGGGTTACCGCTCGCTCCGCAAGGTCGAGCAGATAGTGCGTGAAGAAATGGACCGTGCCGGTGCTCAAGAGGTCTTCCTGCCTATGGTTCAACCCTCGGAGCTGTGGAAGGAGTCCGGCCGCTGGGACGTGTACGGCAGCGAGCTCTTGCGTTTCAAGGACCGGCACGACCGGGAATGCTGCCTGGGCCCGACCCACGAGGAGGTAATCACCGATCTGGTGCGTCGTGACGTTCGCTCGTACAGGCAACTCCCTTTGAATCTTTATCAGATTCAGACCAAGTTCAGGGATGAGATCCGCCCCAGGTTCGGGCTCATGCGGGGCCGGGAATTCATGATGAAGGACGGCTACTCCTTTGACGCGACCGAGGAAGGCGCCGAGGAATCTTACCGCAAAATGTGGGATGCTTATTGCCGAGTCTTTGCACGCTGCGGTCTCAGCTTCAGAGCCGTCGAAGCCGACAGTGGGCCCATCGGCGGGAGCTTCTCCCACGAGTTCATGGTTCTTGCCAACACCGGCGAAGACACCATCGTGTCCTGCGATTCTTGCGATTACGCGGCCAACATGGAAAAGGCCGAAATAAGGCCCGGAGAAGCAATCCACTCGGATGTCCGGGGAGCATTCCGAAAGGTCGAGACCCCGCGCATGAGCACCATCGAGCAGGTTTCGGCATTCCTGAAAGTGGAACCTTACCAACTTATCAAGACGCTCATCCTAAGGACGGACCAAGGCCCCGTCGCGGTGCTACTGCGAGGAGACCACGAGCTCAACGAGGTCAAGGTAAAGAATTTCCTTAGAGTCTCAGAGTTGGAGCTCGCGGACGAGCGCACCATACAGGAAGTGACCGGCGGACCGCTTGGATTTTCCGGTCCCGTGGGATTGAACACCGTCAAGATCCTGGCGGACTTTGCGATCAACTCAATAGATAGCGCGGTTGTGGGCGCAAACGAACAGGACGCTCACCTGGTCGGCGTGAACCCGGCCACGGATTTCCGGGTCGAGCATTACGGCGATTTCAGAGCCGCCGGGGAAGGCGACCCCTGCCCTCGCTGCCACGGGAAGCTATGCCTCGGCAGGGGGATAGAAGTCGGCCACGTGTTCAAGCTTGGGGTGAAGTACTCCAAGGCCATGAACGCGACCTTCCTGGACGCGGACGGGAAAGAAAATCCCATGATAATGGGATGCTACGGTATCGGCGTCAGCCGAGTCATTGCCGCGGCCATCGAACAGAACCACGACGACGACGGTATAATCTTCCCGCCTCCCTTGGCGCCCTTCACCGTCATAGTGACGCCCGTGGGAGCAAAGAGCCCTGAGATCGAACAGGCCGCGGAAAAGATCTACAACGAGCTCTGGGCCGCGGGCATTGATGCCCTGCTGGATGATAGGGACGAGAGGCCGGGGGTCAAGTTCAAGGACGCGGATTTGATAGGAATACCCTTCAGGGTGACTGTGGGGAAGAAAGCCCTTGCCGAAGGTAAGATCGAGTTCCGAGCGCGCAACACAAAGCAGGTTGCACTCGTGGAGCCGGACAAGGTCGTGGAGGCCGTCCGAAGCGGCCTCGAAAAGTGGTCCCTGTCCTGATCAGTACCCGTACTGGAAGTATGGATTGCCCGAGTATCCGCCTTGCTGATAGCCCTGCCGGCTTCCCTGCCGGCCTTGCTGGTATCCGCCGTACTGTCCGTACCCATAGCCATACCCGTATGCGCCCCCGTACGAACCGTATCCGTAACCGTCATATCCGTACGGATTGTAGACGGGCGGCGGAGTCGTAGGGCTCCAGGGGTTGGGGTAATGCTCCATGGGCGCGGACCATTTTACCGGATCGCTTGCAAGGACCGGCCCCGCAAGGATTAAACAGCTGATTATGGTAAACGATGCAAGAATTGCGGTTCTTTTCATTAAGGATAACCTCGTCTTAAGGGGTTTGGGGAAGGATGAACCTGGGGGGAAACTTTTTTGCAAAAAAGTTTCCCCCCGGACCCCCTTTCCAAAAACTCCCAATATATTAGCGGCTTCCGCTGGTCGCCGCTGCTTTGTCGTCCGGGTAGGATGCGGTGAACGAAGTGAACCGCATCTGTCGAGAAATGAATGGGAACTCATCATTTCCATTTTTCGTTGTGCCTTACCGGTTTCATAGCCTTTTCGCGGCCATAGTTTACCGTTTATCCACTTGAGATTCAATCCTGTTCTGGTCGGGAAGGTCATTTCGTGGCCACGGAGCCGGGATTCAGCTTTACCCTCGGCCGAACTACCGGCATAATCCATCCCATGAGTCGTTCAAAGAAATCGTCGAAGAAATCTTCATCAGCCGCCAACACGGAATCCGGCCGAAAGAAAGGGAAGCCGCGTCCCTCAAAGACTGCATCAGGATCAAGGACGATCCTCCGCGACGTGCTCCTCGGGTTGGTTGTATGTGTGGTCTTTTTTGCTCTTATCGAAGGAGCCCTCCGCGTCGTGGGATTCCCTGCCAGGGACCCGGGAGACGATCCTTTTGTGGGCTTCTCGGCAATTCGGCCGCTGTTCAAAGTCGTGGACGGTGTGGCCTCCACTGATCCATCACGGTTGAGCTACTTCAACCAGGTCTCCTTCCCTGCCAGGAAGCCGCCGGGCACTTTTCGGGCCTTTGCCTTCGGCGGGTCCACCACATACGGCCAGCCGTTCGACGGCAGGATCGCGTTTCCGAGGTGGCTCCATGATCTCATGAAGGCGTCAAGTCCGGAAAGAGATTTCGAGGTGATCAACGCCGGGGGTATTTCATACGCATCGTACAGGATAGTCCCTTTGATCAAGGAGACCCTGCAATACCAGCCGGACTTGATGATAATCTACATCGGCCAGAATGAGTTTCTCGAACGCAGGACATACGCGGGTCTGTTCGATCAGGGGCGGGCTCTCGTGTCCGCGCGATCCTTCCTGGAAAGCCTGAACGTATATCAAGCACTCAAGAATGCGCTGGAGCCTCTTCTGCCCCGTAGGGATGTCACGACCCGGCCCGTGGATGCTTCGGCAGGCAAAGGGCTTCAATCCGGTGAGCCCTCCGGAACAGGAGCCAAACCCGGCCCTCCTCTGCTGGATGAAGAAGTGAACGCGATCCTGGACCGCAGCGCGGGCCTGGATCTTTACCACCGGGACGAAGAATTTGCGGTCAATGTCTTCAGGCACTTCGAGCACAATCTCAGGGCAATGATCTCGCTGTGCAGTAACGCGGGTGTTCCGGTGATTCTGGTGCAGCCCGCGTCAAACCTGAAGGATTTCTCTCCGTTCAAGTCCGAGCACGGCACTGGCTTCACTGTCAAAGAAAAGGCGGACATGGACGAAGATCTCCGCCAACTCGCGGAAGCGGTGCGAAAGGGAGACCACGAGCAAGCCCTGCCGCAGCTGGACGCAGCCATAAGCAAAGACCCGCTCTTTGCCGAAACCTACTACTGGAAAGCAAAGGCGCTGCTCGGGCTCGGCCGGATCAAGGAAGCCAAGGAAGACTTCATCAAGGCCAAGGACCTGGATGTATGCCCTCTCAGGTGCGTCACGCCCATCGAGCAGGCCATTGACAGGATCGCGGCCGAAGAGCACGTGCCGCTGGTTCAGTTCCGTGCCGAGGTTGACCGCGTGGAGACCCGCATCGGGGACAAATCGGGCATTCCCGGCAATGATACGTTCCTGGACCATGTCCACCCCACGGTGGCTATGCACCAACGGCTGGCCGAGATGATCCTGGACACCTTGACCGGCCTCGGGATTGTTGCCCCTTCACAAAATCTGAGTCCCGAGGAACGGCAAAGCCTGTACAAGGGAATAATGGATGGGTTCGATCAGTCGTTCTTCGCAACCAGGGATCTGAACCTTGCCAAGCTCCTCAGATGGGCGGGAAAGAAGGACGAGGCCCGGGAAGTGCTCCAGCGAGCAGCCGGTGTCATGGCCGACAACCCGGAAGTCCACAAGATGCTCGGGAGCTATCTTGCGGACGAAGGTAGACACGGGGAGGCCGTTGAGGAATACCGCAAGGCGGTGCAGCTTGCGGGCAACGAATCCCGGATGCGTTTCGATCTCGCGGTGGCTTGCCACAGGGCTGGGCTGAAGGGCGAAGCCGCGGACATTTACCGGGACCTCATCGCTGACGAGAAATTCGCGGTGGAGGCGTACGCGAACCTGGCCGTGCTCTACCTGGAGCAAGGCAAAGCGGATCTGGCGGTCCAGACTCTGGAATCAGGGTTGAAGAAGTCCCCCCAGTCCTATTCTCTCTTCGGGCCGTACGGGCTGGCTCTGGCTGTCTCGGGCAAACCCGCGGAAGGAATTTCCTGGACTCTTCGGGCCGTGGAAGCTGAACCGGGCAACCCTCGAAATCTTTACAATCTTGCAGGGATGTACGCCCTCACAGGAAAGACGGAGGACTCTCTCCGGAGCCTGAATCGTGCCGTGGACCTGGGCTATGCCAATGCCGACAAGCTGGAGAAGGACCCTGTATTCGGGTCTCTCCGCAATACGCCGGAATTCGGCAAGATCCTGCGGAGGATACGGTGAGAGAGAGGAGACGGCGGATTTGCCGATGAGCAAGGCCGCTGCGCTTTCAAAGAGGCGACATCTACGCTGGTCGGTAGGGGCCGACCTGTGGAGTCTGTCTCAAAACCCCGGTAATGGCCACGATCGTGGCACGACCGCTTGGTCCGACCGGTGATGGACTATAGGACCGCGATTATACCGACATTGTAGGGCAAGCGAAAAGATGTTGTAGCGACTGTGTTTACTGTCAAGCAGAAACTGCCTGAAAGGGTCGTTTGTTTTTGATCATGGCGTTAAGAATGAGCAAGATCTTGCGCATACAGGCGACGATCGCGACCTTGAACGGTTTGCCCGCTTCTTTGAGGCGTTGATAGAACGATTTGATGACAGGATTGAATCTCCTGGCAGTGGAAGCAACCATGTACAGCGCGCATCGGACATCTGCTCTGCCTCCGGAAATCATGCGTTTCCCTTTCATCTTTCCGCTGTCCTTATTCAGCGGTGCAACGCCGACCAGACGGGAGATTTGTTGCCTCCCCATCTCTCCGAGCTCGGGCAGTCTTGCCACCAATGTCATGACGGTTGCGGCGCCTACTCCTTTGAAGGTCTTGAGGAGATCTTCCCTTTCCCGCCAGAGGGGCGATTTCTTAATGAAGTCATCTATATTGTTCTCGATGTCTCGGATCTCCTGATCGAGTGCCGCTATGACCGTCTCGATGCTATGCCGCACTCGTGTTGAACGGGCTTTATGGAGGCGATTCTTTTCTGATGCACGCAAATCAACAAGCTGCCTTCGGCGTGTCACGAGTTCCCTGAGTTGTTTTTCCTCCTCCGTTGACAGCGGCTGTGGCGGGGGCTCTGTTGTCTCTGCAAAGCGTGCCAGAACATATGCGTCCAGGGCGTCTGTTTTGGCGTGTTTCCCGAGGCCATGGGCAAAGTTACGCACTTGCCGAGGGTTGACGATGGCAACCGGTAGGCCGGCACATCCCAAATCGGCCGCCACGGAGATCTCATATCCTCCGGATGCCTCCATGACGATTATCTTGGGGTCTTTTTCCTGGAGACGGGTTATGAGGGATGCGATGTCTTCGGCATCATTCTTG
>Ga0172375_10008702_pt1 | contig 13574 bp, 12 predicted proteins | sample LakKiv1m_FD_114537 | JGI IMG/M metagenome (GOLD analysis project Ga0172375, IMG submission 114537) | Freshwater microbial communities from Kabuno Bay, South-Kivu, Congo - kab_092012_11.1m | ecosystem: Environmental > Aquatic > Freshwater > Lake | place: Democratic Republic of the Congo...
TAGGAGTTTTGAAGCAGAATAGCGTCTATATTGTAACCAGTCAGGCACAGGTTCGAGTCCTGCCCGGGGAGCCAAGGAACAGGGCATAAAGAATTTCAGGATCCTTAATAAAAACGAGCTTATGCACATTCTTGCAGAGGGCATTACACAGCAGGAAATCGATGCGCTTGTTGCCGGGGCCGTTGCCAGATGGAAATCTGGCTGGGGCAAGGGAAAGGCCAGAACCAAGGCAAAAGAATAAAATACGAATAATCTCAACGAACCTCCGCTGGCATTTGCTGGCGGAGGTTTTTTGTTAACAACTACTCCTATTCTCGCTCCCAACCAGAGAAAATAATTGACCGCTTTGCAATTTTTTGATAAACTTGTTATGAACATTTGTTCATAACCGCCAAGAGGGCTTTATGAGACCTAAAAAGACAAGATGGGTGAAATGCTTGCCGGGCGAGAGGTGCTTTAGGCCAAAATGTACGCCCTTGAGCAAGCTTGAAGGTGTTTATTTGAGTATAGATGAATTTGAGGCTGTGCGGTTAGCGTGCCTTGAAGAAATGAGACAAGAAGATGCGGCGGAGTTGATGAAAGTATCCCGCCCTACATTCTCCCGCATCCTAACGTCAGCCCATAAAAAGATTGCCGATGCTTTGATAAATATCAAAGCTATACACATTGAAGGCGGCTGTTGCAAGGTCATCGGAAAGAGAAAGAAATAAATGGAGCATATTATACATGAGGAGCGGAGGTTAAGCTTTTTTGAAAAATATCTTACTGGCTGGGTCATCTTGTGTATCGGCTTTGGGATAATTCTCGGCAAACTGTTTCCTCAGGTTGCAGTGGCTCTCGATCAATTCTCGGTTTATCAGGTTTCCATTCCCATCGCCATTTGCCTTTTCTTTATGATGTATCCGATTATGGTCAAGATTGATTTTGCTGAAGTCATAAAAGCGGGTAAAACACCAAAGCCGGTTATTTTGACTCTGTTTGTGAATTGGTGCGTTAAGCCATTTACGATGTTTGCGATCGCATGGCTTTTCCTAGGAGTATTGTTTAAAGGGTGGCTTCCGGGGATGGAGATTGTAAAAGGCGGGGCGCAGGTTGAGCTGTTTCGTTCGTATATCGCCGGATGCATTCTACTTGGTATAGCGCCTTGCACGGCCATGGTTCTGATCTGGGGGCATTTATCGAAAGGCAATGACGGGCACACGCTGGTTATGGTCGCCATTAATTCCTTAACCATGCTGTTTCTTTATGCGCCATTGGGCGGCTGGCTTTTAGGAGTCAACAAGATGCCGATACCTTGGCAGACCATTGTGCTTTCAGTGGTGATCTACGTGGGCTTGCCGTTACTCTTGGGTTATTATTCGAGAAAGTGGCTGATCGCAAGAAAAGGATTCAAATGGTTTGAAGAGCAATTCCTGCATTATCTGACGCCGGTTTCGATTGCCGCTTTATTGCTCACCCTGATTCTTCTATTTTCTTTTAAAGGCGAACTGATTATTAACCAGCCGCAGATTATCTTTTTAATCGCCATCCCGCTTTTTATTCAGACTTGTCTAATTTTCGCTATAACATACGCCTTGGCGAAATGGCTGAAGCTATCTTACCGTGATGCGGCGCCGTCAGCGCTGGTAGGAGCAAGCAATCATTTTGAGGTGGCTATCGCAACTTCAACGATACTTTTCGGGTTATCCTCGGGAGCTTCACTGGCAACAGTAGTAGGAGTACTTATCGAGGTGCCGGTTATGTTGCTTTTGGTTAAAATCTGCTTAAGGACAAAGTTGTGGTTTGTCCACGAAGGAGCGCACCATGGATAAAAAAAGAGTTTTGTTCATTTGTGTGCACAATTCAGCGAGGAGCCAGATGGCAGAGGCGTTTTTAAAGCATCTGGCCGGGGATAAGTTCGAGGTTGAGAGCGCGGGCCTCGAGCCGGGCAAGTTGAATCCGATTGCGGTTGAGGTAATGAAGGAAGTCGGGATTGATATATCACATAATAAGACCAAAAGTGCATTTGATTTCTATAAACAGGGTAAACAATATGATTATGTTATTACCGTATGTGACGAATCACAGGCCGGTGACTGTCCTATATTCCCTGGTAAAGGACAAAGGTTTCATTGGGGATTTGACGATCCATCCGGGTTTACAGGATCAAATGAAGAGAAGCTGGTTAAGACGCGAATAATCAGGGACGCGATAAAAAGTAGAATTGAGGAGTGGCTTAAATCTATTTAAACTTTTAAGCATTATAAAACCTTCGTTAGCTAACTTATTGCTGGCGGAGGTTTTTTGTTGTTTTCAAAAGCATAGCATTGTGGTATAATCCATAATTATGGAGATAAGGATATTGCGTCTGCCTAAATCACTACGAAGGAACATATGACTATCAAAAGAAACTATGCCAAGAAAACTACTATAGAGCTATCGGATGAACATTACTTCTTCCTGAAAGAAAAAGCCCTTGCCCTTCAGAAACAAAACAAGAACGCATCCATCGTTTCCATCATCCGGGATTTGATTGAAAAAGATCGTGAAAAATGGACGAAGGGACGTAAAATATGAGCAGTACGATAACTACACTAAAACAAGATAAAATTCAAAATAACAGGAAGCAAATGACAGCCGAACAAATTATCGAATTATTTAAAAAGGTAAAAATATCTTCAGATTGGAGTTTTGAAGGTACGACTCCTAGCCAAACATCCAAGCTTTCTCATTGTTACCATCGCTACCCTGCAAAATTCATCCCGCAATTAGTAGAAAAATTAATGGATGAATATCTGGACAATCATGGAACATTTCATGTCAATGATCTATTTATGGGAAGCGGCACAACCTTGGCGTGTGCAATTTCACGGGGCTATTACGCTAGCGGTACTGATATTAATTATAGCGCAGACTTGATTGCTCGGGCTAAATCTACACCCATAGAGCCAACCTTCTTAAAGAACAAAGTTAACAAGTTTCTTGCTGACCTAAGCTTTCTAAATGAACCAAATCTATTCTCTGCTAAAAAATACAGACCCTATATTCCAAAAGAAAAGATTGAGCGTATAGAATATTGGTTTGAACCTGATGCTATTGAGGAATTGGGTGTAATATTATCGAGAATCAATAATGAAAAAGATGCGCAAGTAAGAATATTTTTAAAATGTTGCTTTAGCCATATTCTGAAAACTTGTTCGCGATGGCTAATGAGTAGCACAAAACCAACGAGAGATAAAAATAAAAAAATAGCAAAGCCAATATGTGCATTTAGAAAACATGTTAACAAAATGATAAAAGGGAACGAATCTTTTTGGTCAGTTGTACCCCAAAATGTCAGAGAAAATATCGATAAATATCTAGTAATTAAAAGACAAGACGCGCGACACCAACCAGCCACTAGCAATTCTGTAGATATACAAATAACTTCAAGTCCGTATGTTACCAGTTATGAATACGCTGATTTACATCAACTGACTACTATTTGGCTCGAACCCAAAGTAGATTTAAAGGAGTATAAAAAGGAATTTATCGGGACATCGGCTAAAAGCAATGGTGTCCGGGTGTTGAAAAGTCATATAGCTCTCGATATTAAAAATAGGCTATATAAAGTTAATAAAAAAATGTCCGATGAAGTAGAAGCTTTCTTCGTTGATATGCAAGAATGTTTTGATGAAACACATCGAATACTTAAAAAAGGCGGAAGATGCTGTTATGTCATTGGAAACACTAAATTAAAAGGTGTCGATATATTAAATGCAGAAGTTTTTGCGGAGAGTATGCAATATGCCGGGCTTAAAATTGACAATATTATCAAGAGAGAAATCCCTTCAAAAATATTACCTACTACACGCGACGCTAAGACTGGACGATTTGCGACCAACCATGATGCCGATACCTTTGCTTACCCAACAGAATATATTGTAATAGGGAGGAAAGTATGACTATAAAAGATTTGATAACGCTTTATGAAAAAAAGAAGGAACAATTTGGAGAAAGTGCACATAACCATATCACAAGTTTGTTAAATGAAGCAAAAAAGATTCACAAAAAAGATTTTCTTCAAAGTTCTACTGCGAAACAAGCGATTGCAAAAGGAAGACAACCTGATCATGAACAATCATGGCGAGCTTTCAAAGGTAAAAATTTAGAAAAGCTCATTGTCCATATAATAAAAGATGAGGTTGAACGACTAGGCCTGAAAGTCATAGAAGGAAATAGCCTAGAAAGAACTAAAAGCTCAAATTTATCGAAGGAATTAAGTGCAATTAAGCGGAATCTTTTGGTTGATTATGGAGAGTTTGGATCACATTTACCCGACGTTGACATAATTATATATAATCCCAAGAATTATAAGGTTATCGCGGCGATTTCGAGTAAAGTCACCTTGCGAGAAAGAATAGCTCAAACGGGGTATTGGAAGATTAAGCTTGCGTCTGACAAGGTAACTGAACATATAAAAGTTTATTTTGTTACCCCCGATGAAGATAAAACATTATCCATTAAGAAACCCGCCAAAAAAGGCAGGGCGATTGTTGAAGTCGATACTGATGGCAGTTATGTTTTGAGTGAAACAGAAATTGAGGAAAGCAACAAAGTGAAAATGTTTAATAAATTCATCGAGGACCTGAAAGCCCTAACAAAGAATGATAAAAACAAAAGCTGAAAACAAAGAGTTGTCTTTACAAACAACAACTCTATGGGATTTCCCGAGGCAGAATTATGGCGATAACCCACATGGAGATAATAAGTTCAATGGCGTAACCCCCGCCTTTATAATCTGGAATCTACTTCAAAGATATACAAAGAAAGGTGATTTGGTAGTTGATCCAATGTGCGGCAGTGGCACTACCATAGATGTCTGTAAAGAGGAAAACAGGAAAGTTATAGGCTATGACATCGCCCCCCGCCGTAAAGATATCATCAAAAACGATGCTCGTAAAATTCCGCTTGGAGATAACTCGGTAGATTTCATTTTTATCGATTCGCCATATTCCGATAATATTAAATATTCGAATGACCCCGGATGTATTGGCAAGATATCATGTGAAAACGATGAATTTTTTATCGCCCTTGATATGGTTGCCAAAGAAATTCATAGGATATTAAAAACAACGAAAACAATGGCGTGGTTGATAGGCGACCAATGCAAGAAAAAAAAGTTTATACCCGTAGGATGGAAGTTATACGAAATTTTAACCCGATACTTTACTCCTGTAGATTTGGTTTGTATCTCAAGGCATAATCAAACTTCAAATACACCAATTTGGCATGAAAGGGCCCGTAGATTTAATTTTTATCTCAGAGGATTTAAGTATTTATTGATAATGAAGAAATCAAGCTAGGAAATAATATAGAAGAAGACAATCTGATGATTGAAGAAATCGATTTAAACATAACGATACCCGAGACAGGATTGTGTTTGGCCTATATGCAACCCTTTGTGGAATTGACTGGCACAGAACCATATAAGTGGCAACAGACGAAAAAGAATCAACAATTAGACAGAATATCAAGATTTATGAATATTGCTAAACAATACGATGGAAATGGGAAAACACATTTTACACTATTACCGGAATACTCTATTCCGGGATTAGAAGGTGTAGAACGAATTAATCAGATCCTTACGGACACTTCCTGGGGTGTGGAGACTGTAGTGGTCGGTGGAGTTGATGGATTAAGTAAAGATGAATATGCAACTTTATGCAATGATGGGGTATCCAATGTATACACAAATAATTCTCCAGATAGAATTCCTAACGGAAAATGGATAAATTGTTGCATTACTTGGGTAAAAGACGGGGACGGAAGCCTTAAGCGATGGATACAGCCTAAGCTAAGTCCGTCATGGGCAGAAAGAAATATTACACATAGTGAAATGCTTTGTGGACGCTCTGTTTATTTATTTACCGTAAAATTTACCAACAATACCCCCTGTAAATTTTTGTCGCTTATTTGTTTTGACTGGATAGGCATTATTAATGGTATTGGAAACGGTATTTCTGGAATCTTGAATCAGATCAACCAACTCTGGCAAGGGTCGGCCTCTAGAAAAGATATAAACATGGTTTTCATATTACAGTGTAATGAAGAACCGAATCATAGGAATTTCTTAGAAAATGCGCGTAACTTTTTCGAAGACAGGGCCTCTAATCAGTTTGTCGTTCGTGACCAGAGCATTTTACTTTTTATAAATACTGCTGGTATAGATAGGCCTGGCAAATCGGCCATATATGGATATAGCTCACTTATCGCTTCACCATCATCTCCTTATGACAGCGATAATTGTTGTCCTCCAAGTTTCTCTTCGGATACTTCAAAATTAAGGAATTCTAATAATCTTGGAAGATGTAAAGAGGCACTTTTTAGAGAGAACGGCGCATGTTATCATTTATTTAAGTTTCGTTCTCCATCATTTATTTCTGCCGGTCCTAGTAGCAGGTGTTGGTTTTTAGATGAAGCAAAAGTATATCCTATGGATGATGGCGTTGTTGATCCTAGAGCACCAGGAGGTCCTGTAGCGGCGTCCATTAAGTGGGTTAACGATGAAATCGATTCTATCGAACCAATTCTATCTCACGAGAATCGAAATCCTATTAGAGACGATGTCGCAAGATCGCACAATATTATTTGTGGAGACATAAGAAAAGCTTCCGGGGATTTTTTATGTGAATATATAAGATATTCTTTCTCTAAATATAAAAATTTTTGTCAAGGTTCAGCTTCTCTTATTCATTTTGTGGATAAATGGGGAGCAGAAGAAAAAGAGGGGTTACAAACAGTTGTTTATGCATTAAGTATCATAGGAACGTGTAAATCTATCAGTATTTCAGATGCTGTGGCGCACGCCACTATGATCATCGGCTCTAACGTTATAGACATAATTATTGTCCATGGAGGCAATACTCACGAAGAGTGTTTTGAATATGCTAAAGCGTTTCTGAATAGTCAATCACGATATGGAATTGTTATTACAAAAGATATCCATAATACATCGACTGACGCAAAAATTAATAGATCAATACTCGACATTCAAGAGCCTATAACTGAAAGAGGGCCGAATATTAAAAATCCAGATAGCAGATTTATCTATCGTGGTTATCAAAATATTCAGACTTGTTGTTTTTCTGCTACTAGTGTTGACAATCTCAGAGACCAAATTGATCGTCTTTTGGGAGTTTAGATATGGATATCCCGTATGACAAATTAAGCAATCTTTTAGAAAGCCTGCTTAAAGATAGACAACCTAAGATTGAACCACCCCAATCAAATAGCTACCCTCTATTTTTAATTCTCGATATCATTCCTGATTTAGTTTGTTTTTCATTATTAAACGGAAAAGCCGATGAGGATATTCCTGATACAATCCAAAAGTTTAAGAATTTATATTCAGTAAATTCTAACAAATGGGTTGATCGAGATTTGGCCCTTGTTTTTTGTAAAAGCGATATCAGCAAAATTAGTGACGAGCAATGTAATAGGATTATGTTAGATCCCTATTTCTGCCGTAAATTCGTAATCGATTTGAAAGAAGACTTAAAGACAGAACTATCCTCACTGCCATTTATTCCAATATATGCCGAGGGTATTTTGGGCTATCAAAGACCGATAAGCGCAAAAACATTTTTAATGAACCATGGGGTAAATGCCACTCTTTCGAAATACTTGGTGACCCCACACTATCGGGGCGAAGATGGCATTGTTCAAGATTGTATTCAAGGAGCATTAGGAGAGCCAGCGTATTTAACGACTATTGAAAAACAGGTTTACTCTATAAAAGAGGATTCTAAAGCGGAGATTCGCTTAAAGGATTTTGAATTGTCTAATTTTCGCGCTTACCACAATTCATATAAATTTAACCTCGACGCTGATTTGGTGATACTTTATGGTCCTAATGGGTTTGGAAAGACTTCTTTCTTTGACGCTTTAGACTTTGCGTTTACAGGCAGTGTTGGAAGGTTTGAAAAAAGATTTCCACGAGATACGGCCAGAATGTTATCGACCTTGAAACACCTTGACGCCCAGATAGAAGATTCATTTACAAAAGCAACAATTTGCATTGACGGAGAAGATTTTTTACTTGAAAGATTCATGAAAGACAGAACCCAGGCTTTTCTGAACAATCAAAATATGGATAGAGCAGCTATTTTGATGAAACTCATCGGATTATCCGAAGAACCGCCTGATCTTAGAATTGATAATTTTGCACGTCTTTTTCGTGCAACCCATTTATTTGGACAGGAATTTCAATCAATTGCCTCAGATTTCCATAGCGACTCGAAGCTAGACGACGATACCGTTTCGCGTATGCTGGCATTACAGGATTATGTTGAAGCAATAAATAAATCAAAAAAAGTCCTTGATGCGCTAAGGAAGCAAAGCCGGGAATTAAAAGAGAGCATTGATTTAGCGAAAGAGAGTCTAAAATCAAAAGATGCCGAGTTAAAACTGATGAAGAATATCGATAAAACAGGCAAGCGCGTAGATAGTGTTTCTTCAGTTGTGAAGAAGATAGCATCAAAGGCTAATGAGCAGTTTCCAGAAATACCAATTAAAGCTTCTGACAAATATGATTCATCGGTTATTAGGGATTGGAGGGGCAAGCTAGATGTGGTAATAAATAAAATCAATCAACAGCTCAAAGATATATGCGAATTAGAAAAAAGATTCCCCGGATTCCTAAATAAGATAAAAGCATTGAAAGACTTGGAGGTGAGGCTCAAGAGCAAAAAGGAAGAATTTGGCAGGCTCAATGTGGAATTTACCGATGGAAAGAAAAAGTTAATGCAACAGGAAAATCGCATAAAGAGCTTATTATCAAAAGAGCAAGAACTACATCTTAAAAGAGACAACCTTCTATGGTTGATTAACAAAATAACGGAATGCAGCGACTTAAAAAAAGACTTTCAAACTAACGAGAGCGATTTGAAAAAGCATTATTTACAGCTTAGCGATGTAACATCGAAAATGGAGGCATTGAATACAGATAGCATAGACGCATTGAAAGAGATAGACGCTGTTAATCTAAATATTAAAAAAACAGAAGATATGGCAACAAAATTAAGTGATATATATAAAAAGAAAGAAGAGATTAATGTATTAATCAAAAAGCAGAAAGACACGCAGGAGAATTTAAAAAAACTTGACGAAAGTATCACAAAGATTAAATCAGATTTTAATACTCAAACGAAGAGTTTAGATGATATTGCGCAACAATATGAAAAGCAAAAAAAGCATGTGGAGTACCTACAGCGCGACCAAGCCGAGTTAGAGACGCTACTTGATAATATAACCCGGCATATATCTGATAGGTTATGTCCGGTATGTGGGACTTCGCATGAATCAAAAGAAGATTTAATCGAAAAGGTAAAGATTCGACGCACAGCTCAACCTCAAGAGATTAAGATTGCTTTAGAAAAACTTGAAAAGCTGAATATCGAAGTCAGGGGTCAGAGAGCAAAGGTTGCTAGTATAGAAAAAACAATAAAAGATATCCAAGGTCAGAAAAATAGCGCAAGCGAGGCCATCTTAGCCATTGAGAATTCAATCAAATTATTTGAAGAAAACATTAAACAATTTGGATTAAGCATATATGATGAGAAAGTATTTTCTTGCATTGATATGAGAAAAAACGAATTTGTGGTTGGCGTTAAAAAGTTTCGGGATGAATTAAATAAGCTCAAAGAGCGCGATAAGAAGATAAAGTTAGAATATCAGGCGCTCAAAGAGTCACAATTAAACATTAATAAAGAGATTAAGGGCAAAGAATCTCGGAGGCAGAGGAATAAAGAAGCCATTGAAAAAATAAAAAATGAAGCTCTTATTCGCAAAATGTCAATTGAGATTGATCCTAATGTGGCTAATGAGGAATTGATAAAGGTAAAGAAGGAGATAGGGGAGCTTAAGGATACCCTTAAAGAGCAAACAGATGTAGTTAATAAAGAACAAGCAAAACAGGGTATTCTTAAGAAAAAAATAGATGATATCACGATTGATGAGAAGGCCATTAATAAGGAAAAGGAAGGGATTGATATATATGTTGAAGAAACCCAGGGCCTTTGTAAACTTTTTAAATTTACAATAGAGACCAAAAGCGATGAAATTAGCACTTGTAAAAGAGAGCTTAATGAAAAGTTATCACAGGCGAAAACACTGAAAGAAGAAATTGTAGATTTAGAAATTATATTAGATGCCGCGCAAACAGTCGCAACCGTAGCAAAACTTCAGGATGAAATAAAAAATATCCAGGATAACCTTGAAAAAATAGAAGGCGAGCAGAATAAGCTAAGGAAGTGGACAACAACTTTCAATTTCGCCAATAAAGACCTTCTAAAAATTAAATCAGATACCTTTGAAGAATACATAAACCAGTATGGTCCGTTAACATCAAACATCCAAAGGAGACTGCGTTCAGTATATGGTTTTGGTAGTATTAAATTGATTCCTGAGAAATCTGGTATTGAGGTGAAGGTAGCAAGAAAAGGGCAGGAAAATATTACTCCAACAGATTATTTTAGCGAATCACAAATACAGATTGTTCTCCTCAGTCTATTTTTAAGTGCTGGGTTAACTCAAACATGGTCGTCTTTTGCGCCGGTCTTATTAGATGATCCCGTTACGCACTTTGATGATTTAAATGCCTATGCTTTCCTTGATTTTATAAGAGGAAATATGATAGGTAGGAAAAGAAAAAGCCAATTTATCATATCAACTTGCGATGAGAGACTTTTTCGCCTGATGAAACAAAAATTTAACAAAGCACCATTTAGCACTATATTTTATACTATCGAGTCTATAGGAGAAACTGGGCCTAAAATAATCTGTCAAAAATCTCAAAGCTAACTGCGAAGGGCACTGCGCAGTCTGTAGATTTTGTTTTTAATTAGGGCTGAGGGGTAAAACGGGCATTTAAGACCACTTTCGGTTCCCATAAGAGGGTAGCATGGTAGTTATCAGGCTATTTATAGTTTTTCTTAAAGTCGGCTTGTTTACCATTGGTAGCGGCTATTCGATGCTGGTTTTAGCTCAACGATATGTCGTTGATACGTATCAGTGGTTAACTCTGCAGGAATTTACTGACTTGGTTGCGATATCAGAAATTACTCCCGGCCCGATAATGGTAAATTTGGCGACGTTTGTAGGCGCAAGGACAGCGGGATTAAAAGGAGCAATCTTTGCAACCCTTGGTCTTATAATTATTCCGTTCATTGCGCTCTATATCATTGCATTAAATTATACTCAATTTAAGAATTACCCTGTTATTCAAAATTTGCTCAAGATAATCAGGCCAATGGCCATAGGATTCATTACTGTGGCGATCTTAAAATTATTCAAGACTTCAATTACAGATTTACATACGGCTCTCATTGCAGTTGCCGTTATTTTGCTGACTGTAGTATTTAAAATCAATCCTATCTTTACTGTTATCGGAGGAATAGTCCTGGGTTTTTTTGTCAAGCTCTAAACAGGAAATAATATGTCGTTTGAGGCAATTATATTATGGATTGCGGTATTGATATTCGTGAGTGTTATCTCAAGCAAGCTCTCGCATAGATTCGCAATTCCAGTATTACTTTTGTTTTTGGCGATCGGGATGCTTGCCGGTTCAGAAGGAATAGGCGGGATCTATTTCGACAACGCTCAGTTAGCCAAATCTATCGGCATTGTTGCGCTGATTTTTATCATCTTCTCCGGAGGGTTTGACACCAACTGGAAAGATGCCCGTCCGGTAGTATGGCCGGGAGTCGTACTTTCAACCGCAGGGGTTTTATTAACCGCCGTTATCACAGGTTTTTTTGCCGTTCGTATCCTAAAGTTCTCTCTCCTGGAAGGGATGCTCCTTGGCTCTATTGTCTCTTCGACCGATGCCGCCGCTGTTTTTAGTATTTTAAGATCAAAACGTATAAGCCTAAGAAGCCCTTTGAAGCCGTTACTTGAGCTTGAATCCGGCAGTAATGATCCCATGGCTGTGTTTCTAACCGTGGGTCTTATCAGTCTTCTGACAGTAAAAGATGCAAACATCGCCTCCTTGGTTCCCAGATTTGCGCTGGATATGGGGATGGGCGCCCTCATAGGCTATTTAATGGGAAGGTTCATAATATTTCTGATTAAGCGCTTGAACCTGGAATATGAAGGGCTTTATCCGGTACTGATGATCTCGCTTGTTTTACTGACCTACATAATTGCAGGTTTCTTAAAAGGCAATGGTTTCCTTGCGGTTTATCTTGTAGGATTATTGTTAGGGCAGGTGGATTTCCAGAACAAAAGAATGATTATGCGTTTCCATGACGGTTTAGCATGGCTTATGCAGATTGCTATGTTCGTGACATTAGGCCTGCTTGTTTTCCCTTCCCGCATTGTTCCGTTAGTAGGAAAGGGCTTATTAATCACGCTTTTGCTTATGGTAGTTGCTCGTCCTGCCAGCGTCTTATTGTGTCTTTTGCCATTTAAAATGAATTTACGAAAAAAGGCTATGATCGCTTGGGTAGGGCTTAGAGGAGCAGTACCTATTATCCTGGCAACGTTTCCGTTTATGGCTGGTATCCCTCAGGCAGACACCATTTTTAATATCGTATTCTTTGTCGTTATCGCTTCAGTGTTTATTCAAGGTACGTCAATCCCGCTTGTTTCAAAGATATTGAAGCTGGATGTCCCGATGGTCGATAGAAAATCTTACCCTATAGAATTTGAAAAGGTAGAAGGCATTGATGCGGAATTGACAGATATTATCGTGCCATATAACTCAGAGGCTATCGGCAAGAAGATCAGCGAATTAAATGTTCCCGAAAAGTGCCTTATTATGCTTATTTCCAGGAATGATAAATACGTTATTCCGGCCGGGTCTACAGTTATACAGGGTGGGGATGTTTTACTGGTACTGGCTAATGCCGAAGATTTTTCCATTCTTTATCAGACGATAGGGCATATTGATAAAAGAGAAGAATCTTAGGTCTTTGGCAACAGGCGTTCAATCTCGTTTTGGCGTTCTTTCTCGGTCTCAATAGCAGATATCTTAAGGAGCCTCTTGCCGGAGAAGGTTTTGAGCAGACTTTGGTCCTTGCATTCCCCCATCTTCTCTATGAAGTCATCCGGGAGCTTTTCAAGGATGGTCATGAGCTGGGATATACGGGCCCGGGTGACCCCGAAGTGGTTGCCTGCGGCAGTCTGTGTTCTTTGAGGGTTTTCAGCGAGGTATTCGTTCACCTTGATGGCCATGGCCACGATATTCTTATAGACCGGCCTGGGTTTTTGGGGTATACTGGGCAATGGGTCGTATAAGCTGATGGCTGTGCCCTTGCCGCGGCGCCGAAACATTTTCACAAGTATATGTATTTCCTTGCACTTAGAGAGGCGCCCCCTGTAGTGTTCTGCGTCTGTCGTGGGGAGAAAGAAAATATACTCTTTTTCATATTCAGTTAAAATGGCTTTTCGACAAATAGGACATTTAATTAGATTCTTATCCACGACGCATGACCCCCTCCCCTAAAACTGTGCCACTTCCAATGGGAATTATGGTAATATAATAAACCTAAACTGGAGGTGGGTTATGAGAGGCAAGCGGTTTAAAGAAGACCAGATTATCGGTGTCTTAA
>Ga0172375_10008703_pt1 | contig 13573 bp, 9 predicted proteins | sample LakKiv1m_FD_114537 | JGI IMG/M metagenome (GOLD analysis project Ga0172375, IMG submission 114537) | Freshwater microbial communities from Kabuno Bay, South-Kivu, Congo - kab_092012_11.1m | ecosystem: Environmental > Aquatic > Freshwater > Lake | place: Democratic Republic of the Congo...
ACTCATAAGCCCTTGGTCGGGAGTCCAAATCTCCCCCTCGGCACACTGACCCGCCAATTGGTGGGTCTTTCTTATCGCCAGGCGGAATTGCGTTCGAATCGCCCTTGACGCGCGTCCCCCGCGAGCATATAATCTTCCAGTTGGATGTAAAATCCGGTAAAACATAGCAAGCGCTTGAGAAAATACTCTCAAGACGCTTGCTTTTGTCTGTCTCTTGTATATGCCGACTATACGCTATGCAGAGACGCACCCGCATCGCAATCATTTTAGTTGGATTAGGAGAGGACCAGTGGAAACCAAGGGACTGACCGCACTCCGTATCAGCCTTGCCTCACCCCAAACGATCATGTCATGGTCGTATGGTGAGGTGCTCAAACCTGAAACCATTAACTACCGCCGCCTGCGCCCTGAGAAGGATGGTTTGTTCTGTGAGGCCATCTTTGGCCCCACCCGTGACTGGCAGTGCTATTGCGGCAAATACAAGAACCCGCGCTATAAGGGAATCGTCTGCGATAAATGCGGTGTGGAAGTCACCCGCGCCGCGGTACGCCGTGAGCGCATGGGGCATATTACGCTTGCCACGCCCGTTGCGCACATCTGGTACACGCGTCGTATTCCATCGCAGTTGGGCATGCTGCTTGACATCTCGCGCCGCAACCTTGACCGCGTGCTCTACTTTGCACAATACATCGTCACCTACGTGGATGAAGAGGCCCGCAAGAAGGCCTTGCAACGCCTCGAGGATGAAATCTCCGTCTCCGAGCGCGAACAGGCGGCGGGGGCCAACGCGAAGATCGCCGAGATCAAGACAAAGCGTGATCACAAATTGACCGAGATCAAGCAAAAGCAGGCGGTTCTCGAACAAAGCTATGACGAAAAGATCGCCGAGGAAATGGATCCCATCATCAAGGAAGGCCAGAAACTCGAAAAACTGCTTCAGGGCCAGATGGGCGAATCCGCCAAAAAGACGGTCATCTTCGAATTGACCGGCGAGAAGATTCTCGATGCTGGCGACAAGGTCAATTCCAAACATATCACACACGTGCAGAAGAGCGCCCAGAAAAAACTGGAAGCCCTTGAGAATGAACTGAAGGATAAGAAACAGCGCGAACTGGACGAACTCAAGACCCAGGGAGCGACTGTCAAGGCCCTCGCGGACCAGGAAATGGAAGGCCTGCGCGGCGAACTGGAGGCTCAAACCTCCGTTTCGTCCAACCAGTCCTCGCGTATGCGCGATGAACTATTGGAACTTCGCCCCTTTACATTTATCAGCGAGGTCCGCTACCGCGAATTGAAACAGCGCTGGGGGCAGGTCTTCCGCGCCGACATGGGCGCCGAGGCATTCTTCGACGTTCTGGGCCGCCTCGATCTCGATAAACTTTCAGAGGAACTCTGGCACGAGGTGCGCACAACCAAGAGCAAGCAGAAGCGCAAGAAAGCCACGACCCGTTTGAAGGTTGTGGAAGCCTTCCGTCGTTCGGGCAACCGTCCCGAATGGATGGTGTTGACCGTTCTCCCGGTCATCCCGCCCGACCTGCGCCCGATGGTTCAACTGGATGGCGGACGTTTCGCCACCTCCGACTTGAACGACCTGTATCGCCGCGTCATCAACCGCAACAACCGCCTGAAGCGCCTGCTCGAACTCGGCGCACCGGATGTCATCATCCGCAACGAGAAGCGCATGTTGCAGGAGGCGGTGGACAGCCTGATTGACAATAGCCAGCGCGGCAAGGCGCTTTCCCGCCGCGGCCGCCGCGAACTCAAATCGTTGAGCGACATGCTCAAAGGCAAAAAAGGACGCTTCCGACGCAACCTGCTCGGCAAGCGCGTAGACTACTCCGGCCGTTCCGTGATCGTGGTGGGTCCGCAGTTGAAACTTAATCAATGCGGCCTGCCCAAGAGCATGGCGCTCGAACTGTATCGTCCGTTTGTGATCGCGCGCCTCGTGCAGAACAATTATGCCGCGAATGTCAAAGGTGCGCGCCGCCTTATCGAGCGAAACAGGCCCGAGGTCTGGGAAGCGCTCGAAGGCGTGATCGGCGAGCGTCCTGTTTTGTTGAATCGAGCGCCCACGCTGCATCGTCTCGGAATCCAGGCATTTGAGCCGATCCTGATCGAAGGCTCCGCGATCCAGTTGCATCCGCTCGTCACCACCGCCTTCAACGCGGACTTCGACGGCGACCAGATGGCTGTGCATGTCCCGCTTTCACAAAAGGCCGTGCAGGAAGCGCGTGAACTTATGCTTGCTTCCAAAAATTTGCTCAAGCCTGCCGATGGCGAGCCGATCATTTCCCCATCCAAGGATATGGTGCTCGGCGTCTATTACCTGACGATGGCGCAGAAAGCCGCGCACAAGGGCGACGGCCGGGCATTTGCCGACATGGATGAAGTGGAACTTGCCTATGCCCTCGACCAGGTGGAAGTGCACAGTGAAATCAAAATGCGCGCAAAGACCTGGTATGACGACAAGGGCGACCGCCTGCCTGAGGCCGAGTACCGCGTCATCGATACAACCGTCGGCCGCGTGCTCTTCAACCGCGTTCTGCCCGAACAGGTTCAATTCGTGAATGAAAAACTTGACAAGGGCGGCGTGAAGGACCTGATCGCCGAAGTCTATGAACTGTGCGGACAGGAAGTGACCACCAATGTAGCCGATAACATCAAGACCATTGGTTTTGAATTTGCCATGAAATCCGGCACCACACTGGCTGTGGCAGATATTTCCATCCCGCCGGAACGCAAAGGCATCATTGAGGAAGCGCTCAAGGGAGTGGAAGTGGTCCTGCGTGATTTCCGCCGCGGTCTGCTTACTGAGCAGGAAAAGAACGAACGCGAGATCCAGATTTGGCAGGATACGACCGAAAGAGTGGGCGATGCCGTCAAGCGGCACATGGACCCGGACGGCAACCTCTCCACGATGGCAACTTCCGGCGCGACGAAAGGCGGTTTCTCCACCATTTCCCAGTTGGCTGGCATGCGCGGCCTCATGGCCGATCCTTCCGGGCGCATCATTCCCATGCCGATCCGTTCCAACTTCCGTGAAGGACTCACCGCACAGGAATATTTCATTTCCACGCACGGCGCGCGCAAAGGCCTTGCCGATACCGCTCTTCGTACAGCAGATGCCGGTTATCTCACCCGCCGCCTCGTGGATATTGCACAGGACATCATCATCAACGAACACGATTGCGGCACACATGATGGCGTGTGGATTCGCAAGGCGGACGATGTCGCCGGTCAATCCATGGCCAGCCGCATGTACAGCCGCCTTGCAGCCGAACGCGTGCTCGACCCAAAGACCGGCGAAGTGCTGGCCGAATACAACGATGAGATCACGCACGAACTCGCGCGCAAGATCGCGGGCGCCGGTGTGACCGAATTCAAAGTCCGTTCGCCAATGACCTGTGAATTGACGCACGGCATTTGCGCAAAATGCTATGGCATCGATCTTGGCCGCGGCGATATGGTCGAACTCGGCTCCGCTGTCGGTATCGTAGCCGCACAGTCCATTGGCGAGCCTGGCACACAATTGACCCTGCGGACCTTCCATACGGGCGGCGTGGCCGCCGGCGGCGCAGACATCACAACAGGCCTCCCGCGCGTGGAGGAACTATTCGAGGCGCGCAAGCAGCCGAAAGGTGAGGCAGTGGTTGCCGAGATCGGCGGCGTGCTTCGTGTAGTCATGTCCGAGAAGTATGCGGATTTGCGCGAGGTTCGCATTGAACATTCCGAAATGGTTCACGATGAATATGCCATTCCTGAGGATTGGAAATTCATCGCAAAGGATGAATCCGAGGTCAAAGCCGGTGACATCATTGCCACAAAGGAAAAAGCGACCATCACAGCCCAGCACGGCGGACGCGTGGCTGTTGAAAAGAAAACACACAAGATTGTCGTCTCTTATGAACAACGCGAAGAGAAGGTCGAGGAGATTCCCACCACTTCGCGCCTGCTCGTCAAGGACGGCGCACACGTCGAAGCGGGACAGCCGCTCACCGAAGGTTCACTCAACCCGCATCGTGTGTTGAAGATCCAGGGACGCGAAGCCTGCCAGATGTACCTGATGACCGAAGTCCAGAAGGTGTATCGCTCGCAGGGCCAGAACATTCACGACAAACACTTCGAAGTCATCATCCGCAAGATGTTGAGCAAGGTGCAGGTCACGCGCCCCGGCGATACCAAATACCTGCCCGGTGACCCGGTGGACCGCCTTGAGATCCGCAAGATCAATGAGCAGTTGCTGGCCGAAGGCAAACAACCCGCCAAATTCAGCGAAGTGCTGCTGGGCGTTACAAAAGCATCCCTCAGCACCGACTCATTCCTCTCAGCCTCCTCGTTCCAGCACACCATCAAAGTCCTGGCGGGCGCGGCCATCGGTTCCACCACCGACCCGCTCTTCGGCCTGAAAGAGAATGTGATCATCGGCAAGTTGATCCCGGCCGGCACCGGTTTCATCCCCAATCGTTTCAAAGACCTCGAGGAACGGGAGGGGTCTTCGTCCCAGTGGACCGAATTGCCCGACGCAACTGCGGGTGATTAGCGGTCAAATCGATCGAAAGAAGGGACGCCGGAAACGGCGTCCCTTTTATAATCGGAAATGCCACACAACGTTTCAAGGAAACCGGTGGGACAAGCCACCCGCGGCAAAACCGCATCGAACCGGCTTCGCCGGGTGGATAACTTTATCCTGCTTTATGAACCGTCGCTTCTCACGCGGACCGACAGCCTGTTTCCGAATTCCTTTTTTGTTGACCTCGGCTATGGGTTCGATCCCCGCACCACGCTCGAATCGGCCGCGCGTTTTCGCCGCCTGAACCCAAATCTCCCGATCCTCGGCGTTGAAATCGACCAGCAGCGCGTCCATGCGGCCCTGCCCTTCGCAGACGGGATCACTCACTTCCGTCTTGGCGGATTCAATTTGCCTTTGCGTTCCCGCACCTTCGATCCAGCCGGAACGAAGGACGCGGGGCTGGCAGGCGAATCGGTTCGCTTGATCCGGGCCTTCAATGTTCTCCGCCAATACGAGGAAAAGGATTTCCTCCCTGCATACGAAACACTGGCGCAACACGTCCTGCCTGGTGGATTGATGATCGAAGGCACATCCACGCCGTTTGGCCAGGTCTGGGCGGCGAATGTTGCCAGGAGAATGGATGATGGGGGATGGGATTTCGAAGCGCTGGTCTTCAGCACCAACTTCCGCCTGGGTTTTGATGTGGATGAATTCCAGACTGTTTTGCCCAAGAACCATATTCATCACGTCATCAGGGGCGAACCGATTTACGATTTCTTTGAAGCGTGGAAAAAATCCGCCGCTGAGACATCCGCCGCGAAGGTGTACGGACTCAGACAATGGTTTGTCAATTCTGCCGGGGCGCTTGCGGAAAAAGGCTACAGGATCAACCTTCAAAGGAAATTTCTGTCGAAGGGCTGGCTGGTTTGGAAAACACCTTGACGCCTTTTCCCTTTCCCCGTAAGATAAGCCGAATATAGAACAATTTTTCACCACGGAGCGCACAGGGAACACAGGGATTCTTTCTTTGTTTTCTCCGTGATCTCCGTGTTCTCTGTGGTGTAAAGAGGAATTAATATGGAACTCGGCCTCGTCCGCAAAATAGACATTGACCGCGAGATGCAGCAGGCGTACCTCGATTACGCCATGAGCGTGATCGTGGCGCGCGCCCTGCCCGACGCGCGCGATGGGATGAAACCCGTCCAGCGGCGCATTTTGTACGCGATGTACGACATGGGCATCCGCGCGGATACGCCCTACAAAAAGTCCGCCCGTATCGTGGGCGAGGTGCTCGGTAAATATCACCCGCACGGCGACTCGTCCGTGTACGAAGCCATGGCGCGCCTCGCGCAGGATTTTTCGATGCGGACGATGCTCGTGGATGGGCAGGGCAACTTCGGCTCCGTGGATGGCGATCCGCCCGCGGCCATGCGTTACACCGAAGCGCGTCTCGCCGCGCCAGCCATTGACATCCTCGCGGACATCAACAAGAACACGGTGGATTTCGTCGGCAACTTCGACGACACGCTCGAAGAACCGTCTGTCCTGCCTGCGGCGATTCCCAATCTGCTCGTCAATGGCGCGACGGGCATCGCGGTGGGCATGGCGACCTCCATCCCGCCGCATAACCTCAGCGAAATAGTGGATGCGCTTGTGTACATGCTCGAACGCTGGGAAAAACTCGATGATATCGACGTCGAGCAATTGATGGAATTTGTGCAGGGACCCGATTTCCCGACAGGCGGGATCATCATCGAGGAAAAAGGCGACGAGGGCATCGAGTCCGCCTACGGTTCCGGGCGCGGCCGCATCACGGTCCAGGCCAAGGCGCACATCGAGGAGATGGAGCGCAGTAAGAGCCGCATCATCGTCACCGAACTGCCGTACATGGTCAACAAGTCCAGCCTGATCGAGCGCATCGCCGAACTGGCGCGCGACGGTCACCTGGAGGGGCTGTCCGACCTGCGCGATGAGTCCGATCGGCAGGGCATGAGAATCGTGCTCGAGATGACGAAGAACGCCGAGCCTGAATCCGTGCTGCGCGAACTCTACAAACGCACGCCGATGCAGACCACCTTCGGCATCAACCTGCTGGCGCTCGTGGACGGCGAGCCGCGCACGTTAACCCTCAAGCAGGCGTTACGCGTCTATATCGAGCACAGGCTGACGGTCATAAAGAGACGCGCTGAATTCGACCTGGATAAAGCCAGGGCCCGCGCGCATATCCTTGAGGGATATTTAATCGCCCTGAAGAATTTGGACGAATTAATTGGGATCATCCGCTCCGCGCCGGACGTTGAAACTGCGCGGGCAAAACTGATGAAGCGCTACCACCTGACAGAGTTGCAGGCCACCGCGATCCTCGACATGCAGTTGCGCAGGCTGGCCGCGCTCGAACGCAGGAAGATCGAAACCGAATACAAGGAGGTCAGCGCGGTCATCAAGGAATTGACCGCTTTGTTGAAGTCGCCGAAATTGATGCGCGGCGTGGTGGCCGATGAATTGCTGCGCGTGAAGGCCGCGTATGGCGACCGCCGCCGCACGCAGATCGTGAATCTTAAAAAAGGCAGGGCTGCCAGGATGCTGACCGCCACCGACCTGATGCCCGACCAGACCGTGTGGGTGGGTGTGACCGCGGACGGCATGATCGCCCGCACGCACGACGACAAACAACCGAAACATTCCGGCAACGACGCGCCGCGCTGGCTGGTGAAAGCCTCGACGTCGGACACGCTTTATCTGGCCGCCGAGAATGGCAAGTGCGCGGCAGTCGCGTTGCACGTCATCCCCGAAGCCGAAAAATTGAGCGAAGGCGTGCCTTATTACAAAGTCTCACCGCTGCTGGAGGAGGATGCGCTGGCGGCCATGTTCTCCCTGCCCGCGCGCAAATCTGAATTCCCCGAGGAGACCTGTGTCATCACCATCACGCGCTTTGGCATGGTCAAGAAGAGTCTCGTCAGCGAACTCCCCGGTCCTTCCGCACAGGCATTTACGCTGGCGAGAGTCAACGAAGGCGACAAACTCGGCTGGGTGGGCTTGACCGACGGTAAAAAGAAGGACGTCCTGCTCATCACGTCGGGCGGCATGGGCATCCGCTTCAAGGAGGATGACGTGCGCCCGATGGGACTCATCGCGGCGGGCGTGAACGGAATTAAATTGGACGATCACGTTGAAGTGGTCGGCGCGGAGATCCTGCCCGCCGAGGGTGAAATCTTCATCCTTGCCTCGGATGGCAAAGCCAAACGCGTCAGTGAAAAGGACTTCCCGTCGCAGGGACGCTACGGCAAGGGCGTGCGCGTCTGGGACCTGCCGAAGAGAGTCACGATTACCGGCGCGGTCAGCGGCAAGCCGAATCACATGGCGACGATCATTTTGGCGAGGGGCGCGCCCAAGTCCACGCGGCTGGATGCGGCCGGTGTGAGAAAGCGCGCCGCCACAAAAGGCGATGGCATCGTCGAGATGAAAAAGGACGAAGTGATTACGGGTTTGTCCGTGGCATGGACGGTGGAGAGGTATGTGAAAGTGGGGAAGGGGGAGGAGAAGACATCGTCCCCGAAGGGGAAAGAAGAAAGCGCCGACCTGAGGCTCTCGAAGGGAGGAAAGAAGACCACTTCTCCCAAAAAGGCGACTGCGAAGACGAAGGTCGCTCCCATGAAAGGGCAAAAGAAGGTTGTGAAGAAAAAGAAGTAGGGCTATACTTACCCTATGAGATTTTCGTGGGATCCTCGTAAAGCCGACAGCAATCTTCGTAAACATGGTGTCGCCTTTGATGAGGCAATCACAGTTTTTAGCGACCCGTTGGCTTTCATCTTTGACGACACGGCACATTTTTACGAGGAGCACCGCGAAATCATCATTGGTTTTTCCACTTTGCGCCGAATTCTTCTTGTATGCTTCGTAGAGCGAATGGATGATACCCTCCGAATTATCAGCGCCCGTCGCGCAACGAAAGTAGAAATCAAAGACTATGAAAAAAACGCCCGTTACAAAGCCTCGTAAGGTGGCCGAAATGGCGAAGGAATATCGCTTTGATTACAGCAAAGCGAAACCCAACCGTTTTGCGAGCCGCATGAAAGACGCGCCTTTGGTCGCGGTGATTGACCCCGATGTGGCGAAGGTATTTACCACAGCGGAACAGGTTAATAACGCGTTACGCGCCTTGATTTCAGCTATGCCGAAGACAGGAGACGTTCAAACATAGTCAATTCGTGGCATGGACGGTGGGAGAGGTATGTGAAGGTGGGGAAGGCGGAGGAGAAGAAAGAGGAAAGAAAAAAGAAAAAACGCCTGTCAAAAAAACGGCAGCGAAAGCCAAAAAGCCCGCGGTAAAGAAATCCGCCGCGAAGGGGAAGAAAAAGAAGTAGTGCGTATTGCGTAAAAACTCCCGCGCCGAGATGGACGCGGGAGTTTGTTTTAATGAAAACCAGGTCGAGAACCTTCGTGAGAATAGCCCCGATGTTGATGTCGGCGGCGGGGCCCGGGTGTGAACCACGCGCCTCGGGCAGGATTCGTCCCCAACCGCGCGGCCTGTGCAATCACGCGCCGCGCGGCGATGGGATTCGCACGGGGCAAATCCCCCGTGCTATTTCTACGAAGCCTTTCTGGCTATTGGCGTCAATGAAGGCGTGAAACCACGCGCGTCGCGGTCGGCAGGCTGGTCATTGACGATGAAGATTGTATCGGTCATGCGGAGTCCTCTGTGGGGATTATTCGCCCTTTCGGCCAAAATCAGGTCTTTTGTTTGAAGGTATAATCGCTTTATCCTGGAGTAACTTATGTTTACAAAATATATTCACGAAGCGATGAAACTCGCTAAATATAAAATCCTTGAAGACGGCACATACTACGGCGATATTCCCGGCTTTCGCGGCGTGCTGGTCAACGCGGAGAATCTCGAAGAATGCCGCGATGAATTGCAGGAAGTCCTCGAAGAATGGCTGATCTTGGGATTGCGGCTTGGACACGACTTGCCCGAAGCAAACGGAATTCGCCTGGTTGTGGCGGAGGCCGCCTGATGCCGCGATTCGGTCCCATCCGCAGAAAAGATTTGGTTCATTTCTTGAAAGAACTTGGCTTTTCAGGTCCGTATTCCGGCGGCAGGCATGAGTTTATGGTTCGGGAATCAGACCGTTTAAGATTGGCCATTCCCAACCCGCACAGCAGGGAAATCGGGAAAGCCCTGCTTGCCGAAATATTGCGTGAGGCGAATATCTCGCGCCAGGAATGGGAAAAATTAAAGTGAAATAAAATTCCGAGTTATGAAAGGCCCGGAGTGTTTATTGTTGGGCGGTCAACGGGGTATTCTTCCACGTCAACCGAAAGACAAGCCTCACTTGCCTCCCGGGCATTTTATTTTGCCGCAGCGCTGGGCGCGCCAGAACAGGCAACTATCGGCGCGCTTGAATGGTATCATTGCCCGCATGACCCCGATCCAGAAACGCGTCCCTGCCATCCTGCTTCTTATCAGCGCGGTTTACTTCTCCATCTTCATCCTTCCCAACAACACCGGCGCGAAGGACCAGATGATGATCTCGCTCTTCGAGCCGGACGAGTTCGCACAGTACCCGGTTGTGACGAAGATGCTCACGCCGCGCGAAACACTCGATAAAACCATCCTTAACTTCGTTGCCTACCGCCATTATTATTACGGCTCACCGTTCTATTTTTCGAGCGCGCTCACCATCCTGCCGGTCAGGCTGGCCGAGGGCCTTCGCAATACGCAACTCAACATGCTGCTCCTGCGCCAGGTCATCAGCGTGCTTCCGATGCTTGGCGCGCTGCTCCTGCTCACCTACACCCAAACCAAATTTCAATCGTACGCGAAATCCATTGCGCTGTTCGTCCTGCTCCTTTCCGTTTCGGCGGTGGTCGAAAATAACATGTGGTGGCATGTGGACAGCCTGGCGGTCTTTTTCACCGCCCTGACCTTTTTCCTGCTCGACAGGGATGACCTGCGCTTTGGGCGTGACTTTGCCCTCGCCGCCGCATCCACCGGGCTGGGGGTTGGCACCAAGGTAATCGGCCTTTTCTTCTTCCTCGCGATTCCCACCTACCTGCTCGTCGGAGTGACTCGCAAAAGGATCACGTTCCGCACGGCGGTGATTCGGGGCGCGGCCTTCATGGGCATCATGGCCGCGGTGATTTTCATCAGCAACCCGTTCCTGGTCTTTCCGAGCCAGTTTGCGCGCATGATCCGCATCATGACCCAGCAATCCGATGCCATGTCCGCAGGCTGGACTCTGGCCTACGCCAAAGGCCCCGCGTCGTGGCTTTCCATTCTCGAGGAATTATATGGGCGGCTGGCTTTCATCGCGTTGGCCTTCATCGCGCTCGGCCTCGGAATCTGGCGCGGCGCGAACAAAACCATTCACCTGCTGATCGCAATGTGGGCAATACCGTTCGGGCTGTACGTGCTTTTTGCGATTGCCATCAAACCCACCCATTTCTTTTTGCCGATCCTATTGCCTGTGTTCAGCAGTCTTGTTGTGTTGTTCGAATTTCCACCCTTCACGGGTAAAAAGCCGCGTTCCATTCCAGTTTGGGTCATGGGCGGGCTGGTCATCGCTGTCATCGCATATCAATTTGTCGTTTACGTCCGGAAGGACGTTGAAATGGTTCGCGAAGTATTGGCGCGTGAGCGGCACGAAGAGTCCCTTGTTTTTTACGGCATCCTCGAGCGCGACGTCCTGCCGCGCATTCAAAAGGATGAACAACTCGTGGTCTTTCGCGATGTCCGCATGTATTTCCCCGACGATTCGCGCTGGGTTGTACGCAGTTACTGGAACAGCAATTACAGCACAATCGAGGAGATCAAACCCGATCTCATTATTCTCTGGTCGCAAAGGATCCTGGATTACACCCAGGCGGGCGCGCAGGAGAGCGCGGTCGACCCGGCGGAGTTCCAGGATACCTACCAGTTCTACGTGGACGCGGATAACGACCAACTGCGCGGCTATCGTCTTCTTTATCGCGATGCCGAGGGTTTGTTCTTTGCCAGCGACGCGTTGTACGCGCAGTTTTTCGAATAGCGTGTCGCTGCGATGACGGGTTATTGATTCTTTAATTCCTGCAACTTCACCGCCAGTTCGGCCTGAATGGCCTTGTAATCCTTCTTCCCGGCAATATTCTGTAATTCATACGGGTCATTGACCAGGTCGTACAGTTCCACTTCGCCGGTGCTGTATTCCGTGTATTTCCATTCCGAAGTCCGAATCGAATAAAACTTGGGAACCATCGAACCGACTCCCTCCTCCGTGGGCCAGTGTTCGAGCAGGATCTCTTCGCGCCAGGCGGAGGTTGCATCCTCGAGCAAGGGAACCATGCTCATGCCGTCCACGTCATCCGGCGTTTCCGCGGCGGCCCAATCCAGGATGGTGGAGGCAAGGTCGATATTCGCGACGAGGTGTGAATCGGTGCGCGGTCCATAGTATCCCGGCGCATGGACGATGAACGGCACTTTTATACATGCCTCATAGGGACAGTTTTTCGAGGCGCCGAAGCGGTGATCGCCCAGGGTGAGGCCGTTGTCGGAGGTGAATATGATGACGGTATTTTTGCTGAGTCCCGTTTTTTCGAGCGCGGCCAGGATCGAAGCGACGCCGTCGTCCACGGAAAGCAGGGAGCGCAGGATCTGTTTATGAACGGTATCCACCTCGGTCTCGGAAAGAGGCGACAGGTCGCCAAGGTAATCCGGTTTATCGCGAATGTCCTTTTCGTTGAAACTGGGCGGACGATATTGCACCCAGTCCCAATCCGTGCCGGAGCGGAAAGTTTCCCGATGACGCGGGGCGGGCATGTAGGGGGAGTGCGGGTTGTAGTATCCGACCATCATGAAGAAGGGCGTGTCACGCGAGTCGCGGATGAAGGATAGCGCCTCGTTGGTAACCACGTCCGCGCTGAAATTATCCTTTGTTTTTGGATAGACCACATTTGCGCCGTTCTCGGACATGCTGAAGTCAAAATAATATTGCGCGTTGCCTTTGTCCTCGACCTGGGTGATGTTTTTACTCAGGAACGCGTTCCACACATCCCATCCCGGAGGGACATATCCGAGAGGGGTGAGTTCTTCATAGTCATTTAGATATTTTCCAAAATAGGCGGTTTCATATCCAGCCTCCTGCAGCCAGATCGCGAAGCAGTCGGAGTCGTCATATTTTGGCGCGCCTCCCAGGGGCATGCGGTTGGTGTAGACTTCGTGGTTGTGGACGTATTGCCCGGACAAAATGCTCACGCGGCTCGGACAGCACAACGGTGTGGTGGTGAAGCCGTTTTCAAAGACAATGCCGTTTGCCATGAGTTGTGTTTTGACCGTCGGCATGTAATCCACGGTATGGAAGGGTTGGTCGTCTGTGAAGATCAGGATGATGTTGGGCCGCGGGTCGCTGAGGCGTTCAATGGACGCGGGCGATTCAACATCCAGGTCGAATATGGTGGGGGGATGGTTGACGATGGGGGTGGGCGGGCTGTACGGTGTGGATGTCCCGGGCGCACAGGATGCGAGAAGCGCCGCACTTGCGAGCGCGGCAGGGATCATTTTCATGGTTCGATTCATTGCAACTCCTGTTTGTGATTGCGAGGAATCGCGAAATTGCGGCGAAGCAATCCCCCATTAAGGAACGCGTTGTTCAATGGGATATTCCCGTCAGGATGGGGATTGCTTTGCCGGTAAACGGCTCGCAACCCTGTCGAAAGCAGGCGGGGCAATGGCATGGTTATTGAACGTTTCCCACCAGGCCCAACTCTGGCGCGATCTTTCGCATGGCAAGGATCACATTGCCGGTATGTTCCCAGATATCCACGCCGAAATCCCGGGCGGCTTGTTCCATCTCGGAGCGGTCGGTGCCTGCGGCGAAGGCTTTGTCCTTCCATTTCTTTTTCACGGACGAGGCTTCCAAATCCAGCAGGGAACGCGAAGGGCGGACGAGCGCGACCGCGGTGACGAGTCCCGTGATTTCGTCGCAGGCATACAGGGCCTTGCGGCGGAGCGTGTCGCGCGGGACGCCGGTGTCCACGCCGTGACTCAAAATATCCTGGATCAGATCCTCGCTGATGCCGCGTTCGCGC
>Ga0172375_10008704_pt1 | contig 13573 bp, 10 predicted proteins | sample LakKiv1m_FD_114537 | JGI IMG/M metagenome (GOLD analysis project Ga0172375, IMG submission 114537) | Freshwater microbial communities from Kabuno Bay, South-Kivu, Congo - kab_092012_11.1m | ecosystem: Environmental > Aquatic > Freshwater > Lake | place: Democratic Republic of the Congo...
AAAATCGAAAAAGTTGCTTCAGACGAATCAAAAACACATAATATAGACATTAGAGGAATGGTAAAGGTTGGAAACATCTTTTCATCAATAAAAGAAACCGCCGAAACATTAAATTCTACTTTTGTTGTTATGGGAACACATGGTATTAAAGGAATGCAGAAATTAACCGGAAGCTGGGCATTAAAGGTTATTGCGAATTCGACCATACCCTTTATTGTTGTTCAGGGAAAACCCGAACGCGACGCTTTTGCAAAAGTAGTTCTACCAATAGATTTTAGCCAGGAAAATAAAGAGAAACTCAGATGGTCGGCATATATTTCAGCATATTTTAAAACTAAAATGTATTTGTTTATCCCGTTTATTTCTGATGATGTTTTGTTACGTCGAACTAAAGCAAACTTGACTTTTGCCCGAAATTATTTAGACGAACGCGATGTACCCTACGAAATAACAGTTTCGCAACAAAAAGGAAAGTTTTCAGATCAAACTATTAAATATGCTACCGATATTGATGCAGATGTAATAATGATAATGACAACCAAACAACCACGTATAACCGATTATATTTTTGCTGCCGACGAACAACAAATAATTGCAAATAATGCAAAAATTCCCGTAATGTGTATTAACCCACGTACTGATACAAAAAAAGATACAGGTTTCCATTGACTTTAAAATGAATTAATAATCAGAAAAAAATAATAATGAAAAAAGGAATAGTTTTAATTAGTTTAATATTGCTAATTAGTTTTACACAGAAAAGTTTTTCGTGTACAAATTTACTTATTACAAAAGGAGCTTCAGTTGATGGCTCTACTATGATTTCGTACAATGCCGACAGTCATGTTTTATATGGCGAATTATATTTTACGCCAGCTGCCGATTATCCCGAAGGGGCTATGCTTGATGTTTACGAATGGGATACCGGAAAATATTTAGGAAAAATAAAACAAGTACGACATACATATTCTGTTGTCGGAAATATGAACGAATTTCAACTTGCTATTGGCGAAACAACATACGGTGGACGAGAAGAATTGCACGACTCAACTGCAATTGTTGATTATGGTTCGTTAATTTATATTACTCTTCAGCGTGCAAAAACAGCCCGCGAAGCGATAAAAATATTTTCCGAATTAGTTAATGAATATGGTTACTATAGCGAAGGTGAATCGTTTTCTATTTCAGACCCAAACGAAGTGTGGATTTTAGAAATGATTGGTAAAGGTTCGCCTAAAAAAGATAAAAAAGGAAAAATAGATTATAGTAAAGGTGCCGTTTGGGTTGCAATACAAATACCAGATGGATATATTTCTGGACATGCTAACCACGCACGCATAACTACCTTTTCGTTTCAAAAGAAAAATAATTTTTTCGATACTAAACAAACCGTTTTTCATTCGCCCGATGTAATTTCGTTTGCACGTAAAATGGGATATTTTAAAGGAGAAGACAAAGACTTTAGTTTTTCTGATATTTATGCACCGCTCGACTTTGAAGGTGCAAGATTTTGTGAAGCACGTACTTGGGCTCAGTTTAACAGAGTTTGTAAAGATATGGCTAAATACGAACAGTATGCAATGGGATACGATTTAAAAAACAGAATGCCTTTATATGTTAAGCCAGATAAAAAATTAAGCGTGCACGATGTTATGGAACTTATGAGAGATTACTATCAGGGAACAAAAATGGACATGACTAAAGATTTTGGTGCAGGCCCTTATGGTTGCATTGTTCGTTGGAGACCACTTACATGGAAAGTCGATTCTGTTACATATTTTAACGAACGTGCTGTTAGTACACAGCAAACAGGTTTTACATTTGTTACACAAAGTCGTTCGTGGTTACCAAACCCTATTGGAGGCATTAACTGGTTTGGTGTTGACGATACTTACTCAGATGTTTATTCGCCTATGTATTGCGGTATTACTAAAGTTCCCGAATCGTATGCCGTTGGCAATGGCTCAATGATGGAATTTAGCGACAACAGTGCTTTTTGGGTGTTTAATCAGGTTTCTAACTTAGCATATACAAGATATAGCGTAATTATTAAAGATATTCAACCAGTTCAAAACGAACTCGAAACAAAATATATTAACGAAGTTCAAAATATCGATAAAGAAGCATCAGAAATGTACAAAAAAGACCCGTCTAAAGCTATCGAAATTATAACAAATTATAGCGTAAATACCGGTAATTCAACCGTAAAAAGATGGAAACAGCTTTATGGGTTTTTATTTACAAAATACGTTGATGGAAACATTAAAGTACCAGTTCAAAATCAGCGTAATCCAAAAGTTTCGCAACCTGGATACAATAAAGAATTTTATAAAGCAATAATTGAAAATACTGGTGATAAATTTAAAGTACCAGAGCAAAAAAAATAATATTTATAGTTTTAATTAACTAAACCAATGTATAAAACAGAATTCGAAGAAATAAGACCATTTTACGATTCTGAAATAAACGGTGTTTTACAAAGCTTAATAAAAAATCCGTTTTTTATTCAGATTTTAAACGGTTACTTTCCAGCCCAAAAACACAGCCAGATTATAGAATTATTAAAAAATACTAATACAGCTTATAGTTTCCAGTGTTCGTTTATGGACCAAATTATAAATAATGTTATTCAAAACACAACTAGTAGTGTTACATCATCGGGAATTGAAGTATTAGAAAAAAACAAAAAATATCTTTTTATTTCAAATCACCGCGATATTATTTTAGATTCGGCTATTTTGCAAAAAATATTATACGAAAACAATTTTGAAACTACAGAAATCGCATTTGGTAGTAACTTAATGTATGTGCCTTTAATAGCCGAACTTGGCAGGGCAAATAAAATGTTTATTGTTAAGCGAGGTGGAAATTTACGCGAAATTTTACATAATTCAAACGTGTTATCTTCGTACATTAGAAAAAAAGTTGCCGGTAAACTTTCGTCGGTATGGATAGCACAACGTAACGGTAGAACAAAAAACGGAGACGATAAAACCGAAATAGCATTGCTTAAAATGCTTAATTTAAGTGGGAAAAAATCGATAAACGAAAACATTGCAGAACTCAATATTGTACCAATTTCTATTTCTTACGAATTTGAAACCTGCGATGCCGAAAAAATTTACGAAGTATATTGTTCGCAATTTGCAAAATACGAGAAAAACGAAAACGAAGATACACACAGCGTAATAAAAGGCGTTACACAATTTAAAGGAGCTATACATTTGGCTTTTGGTAAACCGTTATCCGAAGCCGTAATCAAACTAATACCATCAAATTCAAATGCAGAATTTTTTAAGCAGATAGGACAAAAAATTGATGAACAAATATATAAGAATTACCAACTAAACCCCAATAATTATATAGCATACGATATTATTTTTAAAACAAATTCATTTGCAGATAAATATAACAAAGAGCAAGTAGATAAATTTTTAAATCATAAAAACGAAAGCTTAAGCAAGTTGCCCGACTATAATAATGAAATAGAGGAACTCTTTTTAAAATTATACGCAAATCCGGTGATTAATAAATACAACTTACATAATAATTAATTTGTTTTTTTTGTTAAAATAAGTGTTGATATTATTACATAATTCATTTTTAAATAATTTTAAAAATAATTACTTTAGACAAAAATTCTAACTACTGATAATAATATGTACATTAAAATAATTTCATTAATATTTGTTTTAATATTGGCTATTACTTCATCTTATTCGCAAGAAAACAATACGCCTACCGATACATCAAAATCTAACTTCAATACACGAATTTTAGATACCGAAGATTATAACGCCGAAATATTAAACAATTTGTTATTAAAAGAAATTAATAAATACCGACTAAAACAAAAAGCTGATACACTCACCTTTGAAACAATTTTAAAAAATGCTGCCGACGACCAAGCAGCATACATGGCTCTAACTGGAAATGCAGTTTACGAACAAAGTGGCAAGAAAAAAACAACCGGACAACGGATAATGCTTTATGGTGGCTCAAACAATGGCGAAGAGCTTGTTGTTAAAATGCCCGTAAAAAAAGGCACAGAATTATTTTCCTACGGCAAAGTTGTCGACGATATTATGTTTAAATGGCTAAGCGACAAAAAAGGAATAATTATTTTAAACGACCCCAAATACATGTTTTATGGAATTGGCTCTGTGCTCGACCCCGACCACAAAAAAGTTTATGTGTCGGTTGTTTTTGGGAATTACAGCTCGTTTAACACTGGAAGCACTAAAAGAAACGAACTTGCTATTCCTTTTACAACAAAAAAATACGGATTAAAAAAAATTGACGATAAAATATGTAGCAGATGCAATAAATTTAGAAATTTAGAAGATTTGCAAAAAGCATTATACGTTAAAGATGGCAATGTTTATTTTAAATACAACGATATAAAGTCGTTAAAAAAACTATTTAAAGACCCAACAGATGGCTTTGTTGTTGATGTAATTCAACGCAAACAATACACATGCAATTCCGATAACATTATAAACAACAACCTTGTTAACAAAGGTATAATGTTTAAAAGATACAAGTCGTCGAAATTAGAAAAGAAAAATTTAATTAAAGACGAAAAAGAAAAAAAGAAAAAAGTTGACGTGCTGGTAGGTCCGCTGCCTAAAGGATTAGAAGACGGTTACGAGTTAAATTTGCTAGTTGTTATTGGCAAAAGAGTTTGTAAAACAATTTCGCCCTCGTATAGCGAAGAAGGCGGAGTTGAGTATGCCAACTTAATTGGACTTTTAGCCGACACAATAATAACAGGCGAAACAGAATATAAACCAACGGCCGAAAATTCGTCATTAGAATTTATTATTCCATTTGAACGAAATAAATCGAACTACAAACCCGAAGACATTGAGCCGCTAATAAAAAAATTAAAAGAGCCCGATTTTATAATCAACAATTTGTCGATTAACGCTTTTTCGTCTATTGAAGGTACCGACGAAACAAATAAAATTCTTCAAAAAAATAGAGCTGAAAGTATAGTCGAAGCTTTAAAATCGCGTCAAACAAAAAAAGTAGAATATAAAATTACAACCGGCGATAATATCGAAGATTTTAAAAAAGATGTTCAAGGAACTGAATTTGTTAATTTAGCAAATATGCAAATAAGTGAAATTCAGGAATATATCCGAAAGAATAATCTTACAACTAAGCTCGAACCTATTTTGCAAAAGCATCGCTACGCAAAAATAACAATGGACATAACTTATGATATTGGCGGAAAAAAAGAACAAGCATTCGTTTTAAGCCGGTTTAATAAATGTATAAAAGAAAATAATCTTACAAAAGCACTTTCGATTCAGAAATTTATTTTTAAAAAAGTTTTAAAACACGAATACGATTCTTTAGCGGTTATTGGGCAAGAAATACCCGAAACACCCGAATTTGCAGGGTTACTATTAAACAAGCTTTGGCTCTCGGGATTGTTAATGAATAAGTTATGGTTGCAAAAGTTTATAAATAATGAAGATATAAGCGAAGAATATTGCGAAAAAATTAGCAAACTTCACGAAATGTCGCCAGATAATTACTACATAACATACAACAGTTATTATTGCAAAATTCTTCATCAGGAATTTACGGGCGATAAAAGCATTATCGATTTTCAAAAAGACGTAAGTAATTTGTATTCATCTGGGCTAACTAAAAAGGTTGTAGATTTATTAAACCTCGAACTTCAATTTAAAATAATTCAATATTTAGACACGTTAGAAGTGCCACCGCAGTTACTTATCGCAAGCTTAGATACCATAAGGGCTATATCAAAATTAACAGAATCGAATTGGCAAAATTCATTGAAGTTAGCATATATTTTTGTCGGTCAAAAAGACTACGATTTTGCAGCACGCTTGTTAGAACCATATATACTAAGCGATAATCCTTTTGACGAGCTGATTTTTTCGTATATTGCAATTTGTAGCCATCTGCCTTATAAATTTGGCTCGCCTCGGTTTACGTTAGCCATGAATAAAGCCAAAGTGCTTGATAGCGATAGATTTTGTAAGCTATTTAAAAAAGATAAACTAACCATACAAGCACTCGAAAACACAAAGGTTAAAGACACATATTGTAAAAACTGTAACAAATGACAAAATATTTGATAATATTATTGTTAAATGTTATATGTTACAACAAATTGCACTCACAAAACAAAAATTTTAATTTAGAACTCTACTTTAACCGTACAATAAGCGACGATGACCGAAAAAAAATTAAAGAAAACATTTTCGAATATTCGCAACAAATTAAAAATAGTCCCTCCAATGCTAAGCTATACATAAACAGGGGCGTTCAGTATGCTTATTTGGGGCTTTATCCCGATGCCATAAGCGATTATAACAAATCTATTAATATCGACTCTACAATAGCCGAGGCATACTATAACAGGGGGATTGCACAATCGCGTTTCGCTTTCACAAAACGAAGCTGTATTGATATAAAAAAAGCATACTCGTTGGGGCTAAGTCAAGCCAAAACATTATATAACAATAAATGCGGCATTTATAAATCGGTGCTGGGCGAACTGAAATAATAATTTAGAGTTAACACATGAAAAAGTGTATATTGTTATTTTTGTTTTATTGTTTTTTTATTAATGTGTTTTCACAAGAAAAAGACAGTTTAATATTATTAAATGCAGATGAAAAGAAGTTAGTTGAAGTAGGTAAAATTGCTCCTGATTTTAAATCAATTAATAATTTTAATGATTCTGTTTCATTAAAAGATTATCGAGGGAAATATGTTTTACTAAATATTTGGCAAACAAGTTGTGGTCCGTGCATAGAAAACATTCCAAATGTTGATTCATTACTAAGATGTTATAACAACTTGATAGTTTTTAATATTTGTACCGATGAAGATTCTACTCGATGGTTACAAATAATAAAATCGAAGAATTTTAAAGGTATTCATTTAAGATTTGACGAATACGATATCCCAATAAAATATTATATTTTAAATAAATATAAGTATAAAAATAAGGAAGGGGCCATAATAGGTACTATATATCCGCACTATGTTTTAATTGATAAAAGCGGGAAAATAATTTACAATAATTCTTCAAATATAAATCCCAAAAATTGGAAACGATTTAACGAAATATTAAAAAATTAACATTTATGAAATATTATTTAATTATTCATTTATTTTAACAAATAGCTTTAAAAATTGTTCATGACCAGCTTTATCTCCCTAAATCAAATGCAACTCAAGAAGAAATTTTATTAAAGCAAAGACAATTTGAAACGCAATTTCAATTTTTTACAAATTTTGGTATAACTTATACTTTTGGCTCTATATATAATAATGTTGTTAATCCCATGTTTGGTGATTAAATAATTTCGTTTAGAATTAAACATTAAACAGATTATTTTTTGCAATATTTAGTTATTTTTGCCTATTAAATATTTTAAAATTTTGCCTGAATTATTAATCTAAAATACAACTAATTTACAATTGATTAAGTATTTAAACATTAGGGAAGAAGAACTAAAAAACAAAGTAGCACAAGATTATTTTTGGATGTACGATTGCTCTAAAATAATTGGTAATGTTGACTTTTGTGTATGTGTTCATCAAAAAAATATTGAATTATTTGAGCAAGAATCTTTACTGTGGGCCGAAGCAAAAAAAGGTTCGTCTGATATTTACAAATCTATTGTTCAGCTTATACTTACAATTGGTAAGGCAAGAACATTTGACAAGTTTTTACCGCCGGCAATGTTGGGGGCTTTTGATTGCGAAAAAATTGCTTTTGTTCCTTATAACAACATACACGAAATCTTTTATTTAAACGATTTTAATTGGAACGTAACGCCATCAAACCATGATACCAAAGAGTTTAAACTTGTTCTCGGAAAAGTAAAAAAGATAATCGAAAGTAATGCTCTACTCTTTAGCTTTGTTAACGACGATAAAGAACTAAAACAATTTATTAAACAAAATTTTGTTATTGGCAAGCTTGGTGTAACCAAAACCATGATTGATAAAAACAATTTTATAATTATCTATAACAAATGGCTTCAAGCTGTAAAACCAAGTATAGGATTAAAGTGGGATGTATTAAAAACAAAAGGTATAATTGATGGAGATTTTTACTTAGCAGATTTATTGTCAAGCGAAAACTTAAGTTTTAAAGAAAAACTTTTTGTTTATCTGAAAAAGGATCATTATGAATTAGAGCGAACGATTGATGATATGGGAATGTTTCAGTTAAAAAAGGCATTCTTTCTTGATCAACAACTTGCACATACCCAATTTTGGAACAAATACGACCGACCACCCAAAGAAGAATATTGGGACTACATTGTAGAACGCCGCGATTTGCTCGTGCCACAAGATGTGCGCGAACGCAAAGGTAGTTTTTTTACTCCACAAATTTGGGTGGAGCTTTCGCAAAAGTATCTTACAGATGTTTTGGGTGCAGACTGGCAAGACGAATATTATATTTGGGATTGTGCTGCCGGAACAGGCAATTTGTTACACGGACTTACCAATAAATACAATATTTGGGCTTCTACTTTAGACAACCAAGATGTTGAAGTAATGCACGACCGTATAAAAAACGGTGCAAACCTGCTTCACGACCACGTTTTCCGTTTCGATTTTTTAAACGACGATTTTAATAAATTGCCTAAACCATTGCAAGACATAATAAACAATCCCGACAAACGAAAAAAGTTAGTTATTTATATTAATCCGCCGTATGCCGAAGCTACAACAGCTAGAACAGTAACTGGCACAGGTGAAAACAAATCAGGTGTTTCGACAAATAATAAAATAAACGAACATTTTAAACCCAAAATAGGAAACGCCTCAAACGAGATATTTGCTTTATTTATGGCTCAGGTAGTCGAGAAAATGCCTAATTGTTTTTTGTGTCAATTTTCTAAATTAAAATTTATTCAAGGTACTAATTTTATTAAATTTAAAGAGTATTTTAAAGCAAAATATTTAAAAGGTTTTATAGTCCCTTCTATTACTTTTGATAACGTAAACGGGCATTTTCCTATTGGGTTTACAACTTGGAAATTAGAAACTTCCGAAAAAATTAAAAACATTAAATGTGACGTTTTTAATGGTGAAAATAAAAAAATAGGAAGAAAAACATTTTATGGTAACTTACCTAAAAGTATAAACAAATGGATAATAAAATTTGACAAAAAAAATTTAAACAATATTGGATTTATGGGAAATCCTTCACCAGATTTTCAACACAATAGTCAATTATATTTATCTCACAAAAAAGGAATTGAACACTTTAACTTTTGGAACTTTGATATCAGTAATATTTTTGTAGGAGTTATCTACTTTGCGATAAGACAATCTATTGCTGCCACATGGATTAACGACCGCGACCAGTTTTTATATCCAAACAAAAAATGGGAAAAAGACCAAGAGTTTAAAAACAACTGTTTAGCTTTTGCTTTATTTCATAGTCAAAACAGAATTTCGTCTAAAGATGGTACCAACCATTGGATCCCTTTTACCGAGCACGAAGTAAACGCCCGCGACAAGTTCGAAAGCAACTTTATGAGCAATTTTATTAAAGGTAAAATAAAGCCCAAAGAAGAATCGATTGACGTTTTTTCGGTTTTGTTCGAACCTACTGTGCATTACGAAACTCCTTTAGTTTTTTCGGCTCAAGCAAAGGCAGTTTTTAATGCAGGTTGTGAGCTTTGGAAATACTACCATGCTCAGCCCAACTGTAATGTAAATGCCTCACTTTACGATATTAGGGAATATTTTCAGGGGCGAAACGAAAAAGGCAAAATGAACAATAAAAGCACCGACGAAACCTACACTCTCCTTATTACCAATCTGCGTGAAACATTAAAACAACTTGCAAGTGTAATAGAACCTAAAGTTTACGAATACGAGTTTTTAAAAGAATAAAAATTAGTAAGCAAAATTCAAGAGATATTAGAAACTTATAATTGCTCACATTTTATTAACCATTCTTGTTCTGTAAGCGTCTGCTCTTTAAAAACTTTGGTTATTAAAATCTTGAAAAATCAAACATTAATTAACAAATACTATATAATTTGTAAAATATAACAGTCTTTCGTATTGTTAGCGAAAAAACTTTAGTGCGAAACTTAACTTTATGAAAAGTATTAATAACTAATTACCCGATACTGTTTTTGGCTTCTCTACTACTGGTTTTAAATCTTTCGAAATTTGGTCGTACTGAGCAAGTGTGTACGATTTATTTTTAACGATTAAAGTTGTTACATTTAACGATTCTAATAGTGGAACAATTAAATTTTTGTCGGTAGTTGTAAGTTTTAAAATAGCAGGATAATCGTTGCCAACCTTTGGTGAAGTTTCGAAATAATTAACAATTGAATTTGATTTCATTTTTGTTTTAAAAGTGCTTAATTCAGCATCGGAACTAATACCCGAAATTTGTAAAGGAGCCGAAAATAAATTATTTTCTTTTGTAAAAACACGATTGTCTTTTGGCGAAAATTTTAAAGTAACGCCTGTTTGTGCACTGGTTATTACAAACATACCAATAAAAAGGAAAGTAAAAAGAAATAAATTTTTCATAATTATTAATTTAAAATTTTACAAATATAAAACTATTTTTCGATTTTGCAAATATTTTTAATATTATTTATAAATTTAAAATATAAATTTTTAAACTCTAAAATCAATCTTTGGTTTTGTTTAAAGAAATATCGTTTTTTTTATTATAAATTTGCTTACAAATAAATTAATTGTTGTAAAATAAATATGGTTTAAATTTAAAAATATTTTTAGCAAAAATGAAAGGTAAAATTGTAATTGTTGATTATGGAATGGGAAACTTGTTTTCGGTCAAAAAGAAATTAGATTTTTTTAAAACCGAAAATGTTGTATCAAGCAATTATAATGATATTGTTACTGCCGATAAAATTATATTACCTGGTGTAGGCCATTTTAAAAAGGCAATAGAGAATTTAGAAACATTAAATTTAATAGAACCTTTAAACGAAGCTGTTGTTATAAAAAAGAAAATGATTTTAGGAATTTGCCTAGGAATGCAATTAATGGCTCTCGATAGTGAAGAGGGAAATGTTAATGGACTTGGCTGGTTTAATGCTAATGTAGTTAAATTTAAAACAGAGTTTCCTGTAAAGTATAAAATTCCGCATACTGGTTGGAACCAGATTAATATAGAGAAACAAAGTAACTTAATGAAAAATATTTCGAATGGTACTGAGATGTATTTTGTTCACTCATATCATTTTATTTGCCATGAGAAACAAGATGTACTTAATTCTACCGATTACGAATACAACTTTGTTTCGGCAATTGAACAAGAAAATATGTTTGGAGTTCAATATCACCCCGAAAAGAGTCATTTAGCAGGCGAGTTGTTATTAAAAAATTTTATCGATTTATAATTTATGTTCCGTCCACGAATTATACCTGTGCTGCTACTAAAAAACAACTCGCTTGTAAAATCACAAAAGTTTAAAAATTACTGTTACATTGGTGACCCAATAAATGCAGTTAAAATATTTAACGATTTTAATGCCGACGAGTTAGTTTTTATGGACATTACTGCTACAAACGAAAAAAGAACAATACCGTTAGAATTAGTTAAAAAAATTGGCGAAGAAGCAAACATGCCTTTTGCAGTAGGCGGGGGCATAAATTCAATAAATGTTATAAAAGATATTTTACATGCCGGTGCAGAAAAAGTCGTGATAAATAGTTATGCAACTGTAAATCCACAATTTGTAAAAGAGGCATCTGAAGTTTACGGCTCCTCTACAATAACAATATGCATAGATGTTAAAAAAAATTATTTTGGTAAATACAAGTGCTATGTTGCAAGTAATAAACAATATACTAAATATTTACCAATTGATTTTGCTAAATTAATGGAAGAAAAAGGTGCCGGCGAAATAATTATTCAATCGGTTGATAATGATGGTACAATGACCGGTTACAATGTTGAGCTTATTAAATCGATTGCCGAAAATGTTACTATACCGGTTGTTGCACTTGGTGGTGCTGGTTGTATAAACGACTTACAAAATATTTATCGAAACACTTACGTTACGGGTTTAGCTGCTGGAAGTATGTTTGTTTTTAAAGGGAAAAACAAAGGCGTACTTATTAATTATCCCGAAAAAAATGAAATAAATTTGTTTAATAAAAGTATTTAAAAAACTAAACAAAAGCACAGTCGCCATCGCCGTCGCAAACAAATTCAGGAGTAGTTTTAAAATTCGTTGTTGTTAAATATTTTCTGATTATATATTTTTTATATACACATCTTAAGTTTTTAAAAACGTTGTTATAACAATTGTTATAGGTTGTAAATATTTTTATGTTATTTTCGATTATAACATTGTTTACTAATGCTAAAAGTAAATTATTGTTAATTTTGTTCGAAAACAAATAAGGAATTTTTAAATGAGAATCGCGTATTGTAAACATAATATATGTTGTTATAACATTATCATATTTAATAGTATAACATATATTAGAAAATTGTTTTGCTTCTGACGTAAATTGGTAACGAGAACTTGCATCTGAAATTTCTTTAACCTCATTAACCCATTTAAAGTTTAAAATCCAGTTAAGTTCGTTGGCAAATCTTTTAAAAACACTATTTGAATTTTCTGAAATAAAATTTTCTAATTCGTTGTTAATGTTTTCGGTTTTTTCAATAGTATAGTTTTTAAACTTGCTTAAATTGTTTTTTTTATAAAACAGCTTAACAAAAAAATTTAAAACATTATCGGTAAACTTAAAAAACGGTTTAAAAAGTTTTAAAAAATGAAATTTGTTAATTAAAACTTCGCTCAAATAAAATTGCCTAAAAACCCTGACACCATTTAAATTTACAAAATCATTAAAAATGTTAAGCTTTTTATATAGGTTGTAAGCAGTTGGTGTAAATTCTGTGGCAAAAATTTTATTATTATAATACTTGGCACTAAGCAAAGTTAATTGCTTTGCAATACCCATTCCTCTTGAATTTTTGTGAACCCATATACAACTCATCCAGCCAATTTTACAAACAGAATCATTTATAAAAATATTGTCGGGAATAATACCAAGATAGCCCGCTAAGTTCTGTTCGTTATAAATTAAAATCAATAAAACATCGTCGTCGTTGGCACGCGGATTATTAATATGCGAAACTGCACGTTGAAATGAAATTGGTAAATTTGGCAACGAATTAAAATTATCTGACTTTATAAATTCAGATAACGATTTTTTGTTTAATGTAACAACGTTCATTCAATTGTTAATAACAAATAACAAAACCTACAAAATATAAGAATGTTTACTCTTTTGAATCTCTTTTTTGCCCGGATATTTTTTTAACGCTTCAGAAAGAACCAACATGGCATTTTTTAAATCTTCAATTTTTAAAACATAAGCTAAACGGCATTCATTTTTGCCAATATTTGTATTCGAATAAAAGCCACTTGCCGGAGCCAGCATAACCGTTTTATTGTCGTAATTAAAATCAGTTAATAGCCATTCGCAAAATTTATCGGCATCGTCAATAGGAAACGAAGCAACTGTGTAAAAAGCACCTTTAGGCATT
>Ga0172375_10008705_pt1 | contig 13572 bp, 11 predicted proteins | sample LakKiv1m_FD_114537 | JGI IMG/M metagenome (GOLD analysis project Ga0172375, IMG submission 114537) | Freshwater microbial communities from Kabuno Bay, South-Kivu, Congo - kab_092012_11.1m | ecosystem: Environmental > Aquatic > Freshwater > Lake | place: Democratic Republic of the Congo...
TGAGGCATTTTTACCTAAGAAAAATTGTGTCAAAAAGCGGAGCAACGCACTCTTTTATTTGAAACATTTCTTTGTCATCAAACGTTGTTTTTTCTTCAAATAACGGATTTATTGTTTTCTCGGGCCTGAATTTTTGCAAAAAATATTTTTTAGCCGGTCTTATCCAATGAGCTATTTTGACAATGTCCTCTGTGGTGTGCTCTCCGGGCACCACGGTTGTCCTAAATTCATGGTCAACACCGCTATTTTTTAAAACATTTATTGAGCGTTCAATTTTATCTGTTAGATAATTCCCCGTTGCTCCCCCAAAACCAACAGCTTGGGCATATTTTTCTTTTGGGGCCTTTATATCCATTGCCACATAATCCACCAATTTCAACTTAAAAAGCTTTTCTAACATTTCGGGGGATGAACCATTTGTGTCTAACTTTATTTTGTAGCCCGCGTTTTTTATTTTTGAACAAAAAAGCGGCAGCTCGCTGTGAATAGTTGGCTCGCCCCCGCAAATAACAACGCCGTCCAAAAGCCCTTTTTTTTCTTTTAAAAAATCAAAAAACTCGCTTTCTTTTATTTCGGGCTGATACGCAATAAGCTTTGGCACAACCAATTCTGGCGAATAACACCAAGGACAGCGAAAATTGCATCCGCTTAAAAATACTGTGCAAGCCAAAGTATTTGGGTAATCAATCAATGTTAATTTTTGGAGACCTCCAATTTTCATCTTTAAAGAGAAACATTTTCCAAAACGTTTCTTATGGGGCTTGTTTCAACAATTTGGGGAATTTGAAAAGCTTTTCTTTCTTTAAATTCTTGGGCTTTTCCTTTGTGCCATTGCATTACCGGCCTAATATACCCAACTATTCTTGAATATACCTCGCAGGGCTGTTCAATGGTGCACTTTGGGCAAGTCCAATGTTCCCCGGATATATACCCGTGCGACGGACAAATGGAAAATGTTGGGGTTAGGGTGATATAGGGCAAATGAAATGTTTCAAACACTTTTTTTATCAAGGCCTTCATATTGGCGATGTCGGTTATCTGCTCTCCTAAAAACAAATGTTGAACAGTTCCTCCTGTATATTTACATTGCAATTCATCTTGAAGTTCTAAACTATGGAAAATATCATCAGTATAGTTAACGGGCAATTGAGAGCTGTTTGTATAATATGGCGCCTCTTTTGTGCCTGCCTGCATAATGCCGGGACACTTTTCTTGGTCTTTTAAAGCCAGTTTGTGGCTTGTTCCTTCGGCTGGTGTTGCTTCCAAATTATATAAATTTTCAGTTTCTTTTTGATATTCAACAATTCTGTCCCGCATAAAATCCAAAACCTCCAAAGCAAAAGCCCTGCCGTTTTTTGAACCAATATCCTCTCCCATAAAATTGAGTAAACTTTCATTAAGACCCAACAAGCCAATAGTTGAAAAATGATTGCCAAAGTATTTGCCTCTCATTTTCTCAATGCCCGATAGATAAACTTTTGAATACGGATAAAGTCCTTTTCTTATCAAATCCTCAAGGGCTTTTCTTTTTATCTCCAAAGAATCCCGCGCCACATCCATTACTTGGCCAAGTTTTTCAAAGAATTCTCTTTTTGTTTTTGTTGAATATCCAAGCCGGGGCAAGTTGATTGTAACCACTCCAATTGAATTTCCGCACCAGCTTACTTTTCCATTTCTTCGCACAAAAACTGTATGGTTTTCCACCTCGCAACAATAAACTTTCCCCTGATAAAAAACCTTTTTAATGTTTTCCTTCCTTAATCTGTAATGTTTAGCTTGTTGAACGCCCAAAACATAACACTTATTCGCAAAAATTTTTCTTCCTTTTATTTCAGAAACTCCCCCTTCTTGAACAGTCATAGTGCCCAACCATCCTAATTTCAAAATCACTTCTTGAAGATCGTCAGCCAACTTTTTAGAAACGGTCCAATAATTTATCTGTCCTGTGGTTTTCCTAATGTGGCCATCCCCTTTTACCATCCAATCAAAAAGTATTCTCAATTGTCTCTTGCTTAAATCCTTTATTTCCTGAGGAATAAACTTATCATATTTTTTTCCAAACTGTCGCAAATAAGTCCAAAGTTGCTTGTTGCAAACAACAAAATTATTATTTTCAACATTATAATTAAACGGCAACCTGTCTAAAATTTCCCTTATTTGCGCTCTTTTCTCCTGATTTACCTGGGTAATCACAACCCTATAACCATGAGAAGGAGCGATATTTTCGTTATCAACTGAACCTTCAGCTAACCAAAATCCAAAAAACGCCAACCAATCATCCATTTTAATATTCAGAGGAGCAGTTTGATAGGTTGTTAGCGTTTTTTGGCCATAATTACAATTAGCGCAAACATTCAAAACAGTTGCTATGCTGCAATTAAAATCATTGGCTATGGCTTTATAAGCGCCTCCCTCTTCTCTCTTTGTCCTCATTATTTTTATTTCCTCTTCTGAAAAATGAGAGAGTGGACCGTTGCCTTTAAATATTTCAATAGATGGAAGAATAAATAAATCTTTTTCAAAACCATGCCAAATACTTTGTTTTGGAATGCGATGGTTGTTAAAATCAAAATCCTGCGCCTCAACAAATTTTCTCACCCTGCTTTGCGCTTGGTCCACAACCATTCTATGGTTGGGAGTAACTAATAAATCCAAAGATTTGGTTTTAAGTTGATACATTTCACCGCTATAATCATATGAAAAAATTTTATTGGGCCTGTGTAATTCAATAAAATTTTTATCGGTCAATGTAAAAACTTCGTCGCTTTTGGTTAAATCTTTAAAGAATTTCCAACCCTGGCCAGTTAAAATTTCAGTCTGATCGTCATAGCAACCAGTTAACGGATTTGCGCCAAAATACCCTCCTCCTCTTTTGTAAAGCTCTTTATTGTCAAGCCGAAGCCGACAGCACATGCTTCTCACATCCTCTGGCTTCATTTCTGACTGGATAAAATTTGTAAAATAGCTAATGCCATATTTAGCGGTTGCCTGCCACATTAAGTCCAACTTTGGATCGTCCCAGGGAAAATCCTTGGTTATATTTATTGTGGGAATGGGAAAGGTAAATGGCCGACCGTTTTTATCCCCCTGCATCATCACTTCAAAAAAAGCTTTGTTAAACATATTCATCTCTTCTTGAAATTCAGCGTAAGTTTCTTTTTGGGGCTTTCCTCCAATAATAACTGGCTGTTTTGCGAAAGAAAGAGAAGGATGAATGTCTAACGTAACATTAGAAAACGGTGTTTGAAAACCAACTCTTGTGGGCACAGCGCAGTTAAACAAAAACTCCTGCATTGCTTGTTTAACTTGAACGTAATCTAAATTATCATATCTAATAAACGGCGCTAATAAAGTGTCAATGCTTGATAAGGCCTGCGCTCCCGCTGACTCGCCCTGCATTGTATAGAAAAAATTCACCACTTGCCCCAAAGCCACTCTAAAATGCTTGGCAGGAGTGGTTTCCACTTTCCCAGCCACCCCCCCAAACCCTCTTATTAACAAATCATATAAATCCCAGCCATTGCAATACGTTGCCAAACAATCCAAATCGTGAATGTGCATATCCCCGGAGTTATAGACCTCCCTGATATATTTTGGATAAATTTTGTTCAGCCAATATCTTTTTGTTAAAACAGAAACAGCGTAATGGTTTAACCCCTGCAAAGAATACGCCATATTGGCGTTTTCTTTTACTTGCCAGTCCATTTCGCCAATATATTTTTCAAAAATTTCCACTGCCTCGTCCGAAGCAACTTCTGTTTCCCTTAGCACCCTTCTTTGCTCTCTGTAAAGAATAAATGACTTGGCCGCCTCAACCAACTCCTCTAACATTAAAACCTCTTCAATAATATCTTGAATTTGCTCAACCTCGGGAATTTGATCTTCTTTAAACCTTCTTTGCAAAAAATCCACAACTTTATTGGAAACCTTTTCCGCTGTTTCCTGGCTTTCTTGTCCGCTTGCTGATAAGACCTTGGCAATGGCTTTGGTAATTTTATCTTGCTCAAAATCAGCTAAACTTCCATCTCTTTTGCGAATTTTTTCAATTGGTTTGGAAAATTGGATCATATAGCAATATTATTTTAAAACCTTTTTTTAATTTAGGGACAAAAAACCTGTTAGAAGCTTCTTAAATTCAATAGATAATTTTTAGAAAACCTCTAACAGGTCTTTTGGATTACTTAATTATATTCTTTAACAAAATTTGAGCAACCTGTGGATAACCCTTCAACTCGCTTCGCTCTCTCAGGGCAAGCCATAACAAAATCTATCCCCTGCTTGTGGCGATTAATGTAATTTTAAGCTCTCCGCTTTCTATGTGGCTGTCCTCTGAAACGCCAAAAATAATTTTGGCTTGAGGCAAGGCGTTTTTCTTTATAAAAGTGGCAGCCAAATTAACTTCGGTAATTGATAAATCATCTCCCCCAGCAATGTTTAGCAATATCCCCTGGGCATTTTTTAAAGAAAAATCCAGCAAGGGCGACTGCAAAGCAGAACTTGCGGCCGAAATCGCTCTTTTCTCTCCCTTGGCCCGACCAATGCCCAAAAACGCCCTCCCAGAACCAACAAGAATACTTCTTAAGTCAGCAAAATCAACATTAATAATTCCTGGCAAAGAAACTAAGTCCGATATACCCTTCACAGCTTCTCTTAAAATGCTATCGCAAACCCAAAAAGCGTTTTCAACGGTTGAAGATGGGCCAACCATTTTCAAAAGCCGGTCATTTTGAATTACCAAAAAACTATCAACTTTACTTTCTAATCTTTTCAGCCCCCAATTGGCTATATTTTTTCTTTGAGCCCCCTCAAAAGCAAATGGGAAAGTAACAACAGCAACTGCCAATGCCCCAATTGATTTTGCTATCTCCCCTAAAACAGAAATTCCAGCGGTTCCAGATCCCCCGCCCAAACCGCAAGTTAAAAAAACAAGCTCTGCTCCTTCAAGGGCCTGCTTTAACTCGTTGTAGCTTTCTCGGGCCGCTTTCTCCCCAGACGATACATCCATTCCAGACCCAAAACCGCCAGTGGTTTTTTTCCCAATTAAAATTTTTTTAGCCACCGGACAAATCTTAAGCGACTGGTCATCAGTGTTAACGGCAATCAACTCAACCCCAGCAATCTTTTCCTTGTGCATTCTAGAAACAGCATTCACCCCGGAACCGCCAATTCCCACAACTTTAATTTTTGGTATATTATTTGTTGACATAAATATAATGCAAATTTACAAACACCGAAATTCGTAGATTTGCATTATATTTATGGGAGAAAGGCCTTAAAAATTCTTTTTGCTTTTTTGCCAATCCCATGCGAAGAAGATGGCTTTCTTCCATCGCTTTCCATACTATCAAAACCCAATATCAAAACCCCGCAGCACGTGGCAAAACAAGAATTTTCTATCCCTTTTACTCCTCTTATTCCCCCAATCCTGCAAGGCAGTTTTGTTTTTTGCTTGGCAAATTCCACAATTCCCGGAAGCAAAGAACCTCCGCCCGTTAAAACAATTCCCGCTGGAGGCAAATTTTGCCCCGCAATTTTTTTAAGAATTTTCTGCGCCTCAAAAAATATCTCGTTGGCCCGGGACTCAACCACGCTCTTTAAAAACGCTTTTGAAAATTCCATATCTTCGTCAATTATTTTTATTTTATCGCCAGATGATTTTTTAATAGCGGTTTTTAAAGTGCCAAACTCTTTTTTTATGTTTTCTGCCGTTTGAATTTCTGTTCTCAATCCAATAGCCAAATCATTGGTTATATGCGAAGACCCAAGAGGAAAAACAGCAAAATCCACAACCTCGCCTTTGTTAAAAACCGTTAAAGACGTAACAGAAAACCCAATATCCAAAACCGCAACCCCAAGCTCTTTTTGTTCTTGGCTTAAAACCGCGCTTGAAACAGCTATTGGGGTAATAAAAGAGTCCAAAGAGTTTAACCCGGACAAGTTAATGGCTTTTTTAAATTGTTAATAACCGGAGAAAAAATGCAAGCTAATAAAACTTTTACCTCCAGCCGAATTCCCTTTAATCCCAAAATCGCAGATTCTTTTATGCCTCCCTCCCCGTCAATTATAAACTCTTTGGGAAAAACTTCTAAAATTTCATTATTTTTTGATTGTAAGTTAATTGCTTCCGCCTCTTTTTTCACTCTTTGAATCTCATCTTTGGAAATAATTTGATCGGCTCTGGCCACAGAAACAAGTCCTTGAGAAGGAACAGAAAATAAGTGCGCGCCCCCTATATTGGTAAAAACCTCTTTAATTTTAACCCCTGATGAATTGGCAAGTTCTTCTTTAACCTTTGTTATGCCAAGAGAGGCCTGCTCTGGATTAACAACTTCGCCATTTCTAATGCCCAAACAGGGCTTTTCAGCCACTGCTAAAATTTCTATTTCTCCATTTTCTTGATTTTTCTCGCCAACTAATCCTTTAATGCTTCCCGATCCAATATCTAATGCTGTTAAAATTAATGACTTCATAATAAATTCTAATTGACCTAATTTCTAATTTCTAAATAAATCCCAATTATTTAATAACCAACAATCAAATAAAAACGATGTTTTTTGTTCATTAGACATTTATTCATTGGGCATTATTTAGAAATTAGTAACTAAAAATTAATAATTTTAAATATATTTTTCTTCTTTTTGGCGCATTTTTTCGGCCTCTCTCCCTGGCTTTTCGTGGTCATAACCAAGCAGATGCAAAACCGAATGCGCGATTATCCAATTTAAAACTTCCTCAACGTTCTTTTTTTCTTTTCTGGCATTGGTCTGCGCTTCTTTTTGGCAAATAAATATTTCTCCAATTCTTTTTTTGCTTCCTTCTATTTCAAGTCCAGAAAAACTTAAAACATCAGTTGAAAAATTTTTCCCCCGAAATTTTCTGTTTAATTCTTTTATTTTAGCACAACCAACAAAAACAATGGAGATATCCCACCCCTTTTCCTTTTCTTCTTTTAAAACTTTTTCTGCAATTTTAACAACCAAATCATTTCTGACTTTCTGTTTTGTCAAATTGGTAACCTCAATCATTTAATTATTTTAGCAAAACTCTATTTTTTAGCAAACTGCGCAAAGCGCCTGATTTTTAAATCGCCTTCAAATCTTCAAATGAAAACATTAAAACAAAAACGCCCCAAATTTATCGGAACGGTTTTGTTTTAAAGTATTATTTTGATTTGGTATATCTGCCAAAAGTTTTGACAGGGGCTCCGCTTAATTTTCTTTGCTTGGCAAATTCTATCTTTTTTTCCAGCCGCCGCAAAGCTGAACGTTTTAATAATGGCTTGGATTTTGATTTTTTGTGAAATTGCCTTTTCCGGACTTCAAGCAAAGTTCCGCTCTTTCGGAGCTTTTGAGTGAAACGTCTCACCAAACTTTGTGTTGTTTCTTTTCCTTGTTTTTGAGCTGCAATTGGCATATGATTTCGGGGAGTTGTTCAATCGGGACAAAATTACGGTAATTCAATTTTGCCACCCGACAGTAAATGAATATGCAAATGGTCAACCATTTGCCCTCCTTCTCTTCCAACGTTAAATAATAATTTATATCCTGCGATGTTATCTCTCTTTATAATATTTTTGGCCGCTAAAATCAAGTCCCCAACAACATTTTCTGAGTTTTCTGAATTTATCGACTCAATATGAACTCTTGGAACTATTAAAATGTGAATAGGCGCTTTTGGGTGAATGTCATTAAAAGCTAAAACATTTTCGTTCTCATACGCAATATCTGCTGGCAATTCTTTATTTATAATTTTACAAAAAATACAATTTTCCATAATACGTTTTACGTTCTACGTCTAAATTTTATTTTTGAGTTCCTTTATCACCTTGTCTATATCCACAACTTTCTGTCGACCATTTTTCATTTCTCTAATGATAACCTGATTATTTAGGGCCTCTTTTTGGCCAATAATCAAGCTATATTTAGCTTTCATTGCGTCAGCCGCCCCTAATTGGGCTGACAATGAGTCCTTGTGCAGCCCCTCCCCGGCCTTAATGTTTGCTTGCCTTAATTGTTCAAAAAGCTTTAAGGCCTTTTTCTTGGCCAACTCGCCAACCTGGGTTAGGTAAACTTCGCAAGTTTGCTTTTCTCTTTCTTCTTGCTTGGCCTTTGCTTTTATTAAATTTACAACCCTTTCAACTCCCATTGCTCCCCCGCAAGCCGACGTGTCCTTTCCTCCCAAAAGCTTTACTAATCCGTCATATCTTCCTCCGCCCGCCAAAGATCCCTGCGCCTTGCCCTCTTCCGTGTCTTCAATTATTTCAAAAACAGTTCTAGTATAGTAATCCAAGCCCCTCACCAAATAAGGGTTTATGCTATAAGGAATTTCAAGCTCTTCTAAAAACTCCAACAAGCTTTTAAAGTGGTCGCTACAATCTTTGCATAGATAATCTAACACCTGCGGGGCGCTCTTTTTTACAACGCAACACTTTTCTTCTTTGCAATCTAAAACCCTTAAAGGATTTCTTTTTAGCCGATTGCGGCAGTCAGCGCATAAAGAAGAAACTCTTGAGCGAAAATAATTTGTTAAGGCCTTTCTAAAGGCCCCCCTACACTGCGCGTCTCCAATACAGCTCACCTCAATTAACAACTTTTTAAAACCTAAAGATTTTAGCAAGTTATAAAATATTAAAATTGTGATAGCGTCAATAATTGGATGGGCAGTTCCCAAGCTTTCAAAGCCAAGCTGGTTAAATTGCCTATATCTTCCGGCCTGCGGCCTTTCATGTCTAAAACAAGGCCCCACATACCAAAGCCGCACCGGCTTTGGCATATTCTGCATTCCGTGCTGGTTATAGGCCCTCACCACTCCCGGAGTTATTTCCGGTCTTAGGGTTAAAAGGTCTCCCCCTTTTGTTTTTAAAGAATACATTTCTTTTTCCACGATATCTGTGGAACCTCCCGTGCCTTTTTCAAAAATTTCTGAGAACTCCAAAATAGGCGTTTCTATTTTTTCAAAACCATAAAAATCCGCTATTTTTTTAGCTAATTGCTCTATTTTGGATATTTGCTCTAAATCCTTATGAAAAAGATCACGCATCCCAGTTGGCGTTTGGTAATTATTTTTTGCCATGTTGGTTATCGTTAACAAACCGCTAATTTTATTCGTAAAATTAACGGTAAATTTTACGATTTTTTACACCCCATTTGTATTCAAATTTTACCTCACGAGGTTAAATTCGCGCTAAATTTATACTTCGCTTATGGTCCAGCATTCGTTAAGCGCTTATTTGATATTGCGGAACAGAAAAAAGCGTTACGTCTAAAGGAGGCCACGCCCTAAAAACAACTCTGCCCACAATATCTTCTTTTTTTAAAACTCCCCAGCTTCTTGAGTCAAAAGAATGAGACCTATTGTCTCCCATTACATAGTATTCGTCCTTACCCAGTTGTAATGAATTGTTTTCCAAAACCATTTCCGATAAAGGCGTTGTAATGTATGGTTCGTTTAACGTTCTTTTATCCCCCATAGCTGTTGTAATAGTAATTCTGCCCGCCTCAATATCCACCTTCTCTCCCGGCAAACCAATAATTCTTTTTATAAATCTTTGGGTTTTGTCCAAAGGATATTTAAAAACCAAAACCTCGCCTCTTTCAGGAGTTTTAAACCTGTAACTTATTTCATCAATTATTAAATAATCTCCGCCGTGAAAACTTGGCTCCATTGACGCGCCCTTCACTATAAATGGCTGAAACACAAAAAAACGAATTGGCAAAACAATTGCCAAAGCAACGATAACCACCTGCAAAACCTCCCAAATAAAAGAAAAACCTGCTTTTATGCTCATATTTTTTACTTTTTAGTAAATTAAATTAGTGTATTTTAGCAAACTATTCAAAAGCAAGCAAGTTAATGATATAATTCAAAATGCAAAAGTCAAAATGCAAAATTTTAATTCAAAATTCAAAATTATTTTTATAAACTTTTTACTTTTGCCTTGTAATTTTGACTTTTAATTTTTGACTTTTAATTTTATGCTTCTTATTGTTGGTCTTGGCAATCCTGGCTTAAAATTCCGCAAAACCCGCCACAACATTGGCTTTAGGGTTTTGGACGCATTTCAAAAGGAAAATAATTTCCCCAAATTTAAGCTAAATAAAAAAGCAAAAGCAGATATCACCAAAAGCGAACTTAACGACAAAGTAATTTTTTTAGTCAAGCCACAAACCTATATGAATAACTCCGGGTTTGCGGTTAAATTTTTAATAAAAGAAAATGGCTTCACAGAGGATTCTTTGATTATCGTTCATGATGATTTTGATTTGCCATTTGGAGAAATAAAAACAGCGGAAAATTCAAGTAGTGGGGGCCATCGCGGAGTTCAATCAATTATTGATAGTTTAAAAACCCAGAATTTTAAAAGAATTCGCATTGGCATCCGTCCAACCAACAACAGCCCGGCCACCGTAAATTTAAAAGCTGAAGATTTTGTTTTAAAAAAATTTAACAAAGCTGAAGAAAAAAATATAGCCGACTTGTTAGAAAAAGCCAGCCATAAAATTTTGTCGCTTCTCTAAAATGCAAAACCGGGAACACACTCCTTGCGATTTTTTTCAACAATTGGTTTGCCTTTTTCGTCTTTTTTATCTTTGAGCAAATAAACCGATGTTGTCGTCACTACGAAAAACTCCATTTTTCTACCTCCTTCTTAACGATAATCAATAATAACGTTCTCTTGAAAACTCTTGCTAATTACCATACTATAACCATAATATGGATTTAGTAAGAGAAAAAGCGCTACAAGGCGCTTTAATTGTTGGCATCACCCCCTACTTCTTGGAAAAGGGGTTAGTTTGGTTTGAGGAAAATTTAGCCCACGTTAAAAAATCCCAAAAAGCCCAGGCCTTTTGGCAAGACAATACTTTGTTTTTGGAAACCAGCCAAAAAATATCCGTCTCTAAAGTTTTAAAAAAAATTGATGAAATGGGTTATGAAAAAGTTTTCAAAATTGACCAGCCCGGCGAGTTTTCCCAAGTTGGGGGAATTGTGGAAATTTTCCCCATTAATTCTTTTTTTGCTTTGCGTTTTGATTTTTTGGGCAACACCATTGAAACAATTGAAAAATTGCCAATTGAAATTTCAAACGAGCAAACAGCTAAAAACATTTTAAAGAAAAAGCTAAAATCCCAGAAAATATTCAGCGATTTGAAGGGATTGAAGCCCGGCGATTATTTGGTGCACCTTGACCACGGCATAGCCCGCTACACGGGAAAATCCGAAATCCAAAGTCCTAAATCCGAAACAAATCCAAATGACCAAAAATCAAAATTCAAAACAGAAGAATATTACATACTTGAATACGCAGGAGGAGATAAACTTTTTGTGCCTTTGGGACTTGAGCGAAAGCTCACGCGGTATCTTGGTTTTGTTGAGCCAAAATTGTCGCGGCTTGGCGGTATTTTTTGGCAAAAAACCAAACACAAAATAAAAGAAGACGCTGAAAAATTCGCCAAAGAACTCTTATCAATGTTTGCCAAAAAAGAATTGGCCACCCGTCCCCCTTATTCAAGAACAGAAATTTACGAAAAATTAGAAGCCACCTTTCCATACGCCCTAACCCCCGACCAATCCCAGTGCTTAAATGAAATTGAAAAAGATTTTAGCAAACAAAAACCCATTGACCGCATAATTTGTGGCGATGTTGGCTTTGGTAAAACCGAAGTGGCCTTGCGAGCCGCTGCATTGGCCGCTGAAAATGGAAAACAAGCAGTGGTTATGTGCCCCACCACCATTTTAGCCACCCAGCATTTTAACACTTTTCAAAAGCGGCTTTTTGGTTTGCCAATAAACGTTGCTTTGCTTTCTCGACTTCAAAACAAAAATGAAAAACCAAAAATTTTGCAAGGTCTAAAAGAGGGCGAAATAGATATTTTAATTGCCACCCACAGCGTTTTGTCAAAAAATATTGAATTTAGCCCGCCACCTAGGGGCTTGGGGCTTTTAATTATTGATGACGAGCAAAGGTTTGGCGTTAAACAAAAAGAAAAATTAAGAACCAAAAATCCTTCAATTGACATTCTTTATCTTTCGGCCACGCCAATTCCCAGAACTCTTTATTTGGCTTTATCATCTTTAAAAGAAATCAGCTTCATCCAAACTCCTCCCCATGGCCGAAAAGCCGTGAAAACTTTTATTTTGCCTTTCAAAAAAGACGTTGTAAAAAATGCCATTGAAAGTGAATTAAAACGAGGCGGACAAATTTATTTCTTACACAACAGGGTGGAAACAATCAACGCCTTTAAATTGCTTCTTGAAGAGCTCAACACAAATGCCAAAATCGGCATATTGCACGCCAAGTTGCCCGACAAAGAAATCATAAAAACCTTAAACGATTTTCAAACAGGAAAAACAAATTTGCTTTTAGCCACCACTATTATTGAAAACGGCCTGGATATTTCCAATGCCAACACTTTAATTGTGGACAACGCCATTCGTTTGGGCCTGGCGCAGGCCTACCAATTACGAGGCAGAGTTGGAAGAAGCAATGCCCAGGCCAATGCCTACTTTTTATACCCTAAAAATACTTTAAAAGGCCTGGCAAAACAACGATTGCAGGCCTTAAAACAAGCTGAGGAATTAGGTAGTGGCTATAAAATTGCCACGGCTGATTTGGAAATACGAGGGGCGGGAAATATTTTAGGCCGTGAGCAATCTGGCAGTGTCAATCGCATCGGCCTTAATTTGTATTGCCAAATGTTAAGCGAGGCCGTAGAAAAACTAAAGAATCAAAATAGTTTTTGATGAAAGTAATTATTCTTGGTATTATAAAAATCAATGGACAAATTTTTGCAGAATTTTCCAATTCAAAAAATACTTCCAAACGACGCGCTTTTTCCTGAAACTCTAAAAAATATCCCGGAAGCTCCCAAAGAGCTATTTTTTAGAGGAAACCTTCAAACGGATAGAAAAGTGTTTGCCGTTGTGGGAACAAGATTGCCTAACGATTACGGAAAAGAAATCGCTTTTTCCATTGCCAAGGACTTGTCTCAATCGGGATTTTGTATTGTTTCCGGTATGGCGTTGGGCATTGATTCTTGGGCCCACAAAGGCGCTTTAAAAAATAGGCCTCCAGAACCTGTAAATTTTTGTCCCACAATTGCGGTTTTGGGCACAGGCCTTGACGAAAAAAGCATTTACCCCAAAGAAAACATAAAATTAGCCAAAGAAATTTTAGAAAAAAATGGCTGTTTAATTTCAGAATATCCCATAGAAACAAGGGGAACAAACTTTACGTTTCCAAAAAGAAACCGTATAATCGCTGGGTTGTCTATTGGCGTTTTGGTGGTTGAGGCAAAAATAAAATCTGGGGCCTTAATAACCGCCAAATACGCAAAAAAATATAAAAAACAAATTTTCGCCATTCCGGGAGACATTCACAGCCAAAATTCAAAGGGATGTCACCTGCTTATAAAACAAGGAGGCAGGTTAGTTGAAACTGCCAACGATATTTTAGCGGGTCTTGGAGAAACAAAAACAAGCCAAACACAAAACCTTTTTTTATCCCCAGAGGAAACTTTAGTGGCAAACGTTTTACAAAACGGACCCTTGCATATTGATAAAATAATTGAAAAA
>Ga0172375_10008707_pt1 | contig 13569 bp, 17 predicted proteins | sample LakKiv1m_FD_114537 | JGI IMG/M metagenome (GOLD analysis project Ga0172375, IMG submission 114537) | Freshwater microbial communities from Kabuno Bay, South-Kivu, Congo - kab_092012_11.1m | ecosystem: Environmental > Aquatic > Freshwater > Lake | place: Democratic Republic of the Congo...
CTCCTCTTAGCGTGTCAGGTAAGCCCTTTGGACTGACCTTCATTCTGCTATCGATCCTGGTGAGATTCACGGTGTAGAGTCTAATTGAACCGCACGCGTCACCCGTTGTAGTACCCCCCCGCCTATTCCTTTAAGTTTCGGTCTTGCGACTATACTTCCCAGGTAGCTCACTCTTCGGCTTCCCTACAGCACTAAAACCTCTCGAGGAGGTTCTAATGTTCAGTGAGCAGTGTTTACTGCTAGGACTACGTGGGTATCTAATCCACTTCGCGACCCTAGCCTTCATTCCTCACTGTCAGATCTGTATTAGCAAGATGCCTTCGCTGTTGTTAGTCTGCTCGAGATTAACATATTTTACCACTACTTCGAGCATACTTCTTGCTTCTTCCAGTCTCAAGTTCTGCAGTATTCCTTGCACGCCTTAAACTTAAGATTTAAGATTTCACAAGAAACTTACAGAACAAGCTACGAATGTTTTAGACCCAATAATTGTGGCTGCGACTCGGAGCGCTGGGATTACCGCGGCGGCTGGCACCAGTCTTGCCCACTCCTTATTCGCCTGTTTTTTTGCAACAAGCAAAAGATTTTGAAATTATATCAAAATCACTCTGACTCACTTTCTCACGCTTGCGCGCATTGGAAAATTCACTCGCTTGCTATATCCCGTAGGATCAGGAACGTTGTCTCAGGTTCCTTCTTAGGGCCTCCTCGCTAAAGGCCCTTACAGATCGTAGGCTTGGTGGGCATTTACCCCGCCAACTACCTAATCTGCCGCAGTCTCATCCTAAGACCAAAGTTTCGGGAATGCTTCCTTCCAGAGAGCATTCCTTATTCCGCTTTATCCTCAGTTTCCCGAGGTTATTCAGAATCTTAGAGTAGATTAACAACGTGTTACTAAGCCATTCGCTTTCTCGCGAAAAACTCGCATAGCTAAATATGGGTCAGATAGCCGCAGCCGCCAGCAGGATAAACTGGATTTCATTTGGCAAGAAAAGTTTGAAAATTATTTAAAATAAATTAATAGATTAAATGATTTGCAACGATCCTTATTAATTTTGCACTTCAATTGTCCTCATGGACGGCTTGACTATTTATTGTCATAATTATTGAATTTGGGTTTGGTATAATTAATATAACATTAAATTAAAGTAATATTAAAAGAAAATACACAACTTGTACTCATACATACATCATACCTTACACTCACGAGCAGATTTCATCACTTTTGGTTCAGCTGCGTCGTTAAGTTTAACTAAGGCAATCATCAAAGTTAACATTTTAACATATTTTTAGTGATGAGGGGGTTTATAAAGCTTTCTGAAAAATTTTAGAATTTTCTAATTAGAAATCAAGGTTAACTTTAATGATTTACAGAGGAAGTTTTAAGATTATTATATTCTCGAGTTTAATATATTTTATAAATAAAGATTTAATGGTTTTTTAATGCAATTAACTCTCAATGAAATAAGAATAAAACTCGATCAGCATGCAGAAAGAATAGTAAGCGGTCTGAAAGACCGCTCAAGATATCCGCTTAATGAGGGAGTATTTACAAAATCTTTTTTCGAGGGAAAAACCTGGTTTGAGTATCGGCTGTTAAAAGAACAGGGATTAGATGCTGAATTCGGAAGATATAATTTTCATGGTCAGACTCCTCTTTTATTTCCAGTTTCCAGTCTTCCACAATCTCTTGGCAAAAGATTATATCCTGAAAAAGACTCGATTGTTGTTTCGATGGATCTATATCCTAAAATAATGCCTGTTTACAAAAAAACTATTGAAGCAATATGCAAACCAGGAGAAGAGCCTTCAAGCTTCGGAGAAACTGCAAAAACTGATGTTGCGAATATCTTAGCCCTTAATGAAAGAATTAGAATAGGAGAAGATGTTGCCGCTGCAAAAATTCAAGCAGAGCCAGGGCTTTTATATCTAGAAAAAGAGGCTCTTAGAAATAAACTAAGAAATGTCGAGAGAGAAAAAGAAGTTATAGTCAAAGGAGTAGCAATTGCAGAAAGATATTTTATAGAAAATGCTCCTGCCGTAGGCGATTTATTTAGGAATATTATAGAAATAACTCTTGATTTAGAAGAAGCTTATGTTGCAGAGGCAAGAAGATTAGTTGATTCTCAGCCAAGACTGCCTATTAGCTGGAGTAACTCTATTCCTTCAAATTCTCAAATATCAAGAGTTGGTTTCGGAATTTAAAATTTTCTTCTAAAATCCCAACATACTCCGCCACTCATCAATCATCATCTAAAAAATTATCCAAACCCTCTGCAAGAGGGTATATCGCGAGTCCAAGCCCGAGAGCAATAAGCGCAATTCCAAGAATTTCCAAATTCAAAAACTTCAAAGTAAAAAACCCCGCGCCAGCGAGAATGATTCCAATAAAAATAAATTTTGTTACACTTTTTTTATTCATGTTTTATTTAAAGCCTAGAAGAAACTAATTCTTTGCTATTTACATAATGAATATAGTCTAACTTTTTTCCAAGAAATCTTACAAGCGTAATGTGGCAATTATGAGCATCAAACTTATTGCTATTCTTATATGAAAGCCCTAATTTTCTTCCAATAATCATTCTATTCAGCCGCCCATGCGCAACTAAAATTATAACTTTCTCCCTATGCTTATCAAGAATTTTATCAAATATTTTAGCTTTTTTCTTAAAACTAATTATTGTTTTCCAATAATTCGTGCTAAATATGTTCGAATGCTCTAATTTTTTGCTAACTTCTTCAAAATTTTTTATAACAATTGGTTTTTTGCCTATTTTTTTTCCTATCTCCAAGGCAGTTTCATAAGCCCTTTTCATCGGGCTTGTATAAAGAAAATCAATTTCATCTTTAATCTTCGAGAATTTTTTAGCTACTTCTTTAGCCTGTTTTTTTCCTTTATCACTCAAACTATAATCATGAGGAGGTTTACCTCCTGGAATATGGATTCTATCGCCATGTCTAACAAAGTAAACTGTTGTTTTTCCAATTTCATATTTATTTGGATTTTTTATCACCATAAAGTATTCAACTTTCTCCTATTTTTATCTCTACCCATTCAGCAACCAAAACGAAAAATTCAGCACAGAAGCAAAACTTACCCAAATCAAATAAGGAACAAGCAGATAAGCAGATATTTTCGAAATCTTGTAAAAAGCAAATATATTCGCGATTATTGAAAGCCATAAAAATATAATCACTATCAGCGCAGCCGGAATATTATGCAGTCCGAAAAATAATGGAGTCCAAATCCCATTAAGGAGAATCTGAATTCCAAAAATCCAGTATCCTATTTTCTTTATTTTATTTTTTTCCGCATAATTCTTTTTAGGATTGCTCGTAATAAAAAAATAAAGCGAGACTCCAATCATCAAATATAAAATTGTCCAGACAGGGCCAAAAAGCCAGCTCGGAGGATTAAATGAAGGCTTAATCAGCGAATCATACCATGTTTCTATCGAGCTCACAGTAAAAACGCTTCCTAAAAAAGCTATAAGCTGAACTAGGATTATGCACAAAAGCAATTTCACCCACTTTTTCATAATAATCTATGGGAAAGGATGGTTAAAAAGCTAACGAAAACGAAATTATTCAAATTGAATCTTCAAAATTTCAGAAATATCCGATATCTCAAAATCCGCCCCGCTTTGTCCTTTTTCAGGCGGATTTTCATCACCATATCTTGCATAAATTGTTTTGATGCCTAATTTTTTTGCAGTATTAACATCTCTTGCAATCCTGTCTCCAATCATTACAGCTTCTTCTGGCTTAATATTAAGTTTTCTTAATGCAACTTTAAACGGCGCAATGCTTGTTTTCTGCTTGCGCGCATCTGCCATTGTAACTATAACCTCGAAGAAATCATCTATCTTCAAAGATGCTAAGCGCATCCAAGCTTCCATTATCGGAGCATCGCTTACTACTGCGAGCTGATAATCCCTTTTTTTGAGCTCAAGTAAAGTTGGAATAACATTGCTGTAAGGGACAAGATAACTCTCACGCATTTTTCTGTAAGCTAAAACTCCGTGAGATATAAGCTTATAATTTTCTTTTCCATAAATCTTTTTTGTAAATTTTTGGAATATTCTTTGGGATTCTATGCCATAAATTTGGTATAATTCATAAAGAAGCTTGAGCGCCTCTTCTTTTTTCATTTTCAGGCCAGCTGAAATCATTGCATCTATAGCTGCATTGCAGCATTCTTTTTTCATTTTCCAAAAATTAATAAGCGTATTATCTACATCAAAAAGAATTGCTTTTATCACCATAAATTAAATCAGATTTGCAGATATATAAACATAACTGAAAAACTTAGCCAGCGCGAAATTAGATACTCACTATAAACTATATATTCTATATTGAAAAAGATTAAATACTTCTTAACATTATAAAAATTATGAAAAAGCACAGAATTGGAAGATTAATGCCTATTGCAGGTCTTGCGCTAATTATGCTAGGATGCGAGCCTGAAGGAGAAGATTCTCAAACTCCTGCTTCTGAATATGTTCATCCTGCGCCAGTTCCTAATCAAGGGCAGGGCTTAGATAATTTTAGTATCCGCATTCCCCGGCCAACAACAAAAGAAATGCATCAGGGAGAAAGCTCACAAGTAACTGCAGATGTAATGACAAATTCGGCATATGAAGTTTACATAATCGGCTCAAATGACGGCCCAAGAGATAAAATATCTGTATGGGCAGACAATAACAAAATAGGAGAATATTTTGATGAAAGATATACTGCACGGGGGCGAGGATGGTATCACTCTCAAACTTCGCCAACTTTCAAATTTAATACAGGAACAAATTCCACAGTTAATCTTGGCGTAAAAATAGAAAAAGCTGATTCTTATGGCGCATCTCCAAATGTTTTCTATGTAAATCGTGTTGCTGAATAAAAATAAAACTTCAGATATCAATTATAACAGCACTCTAATCGTTTTCATTCAATTAAAGCCTATATTTCCAAGGATATAACTTCTTGCCTTTTCCAGCATTTTTTGCTTTTCACTTTCTTCAAGTTCTTTGTTTAATCGAGGATAAAATTTTTCCTGTTCTAATTTTATATGGCTTGCCATAAGCTTCTTTAGTTTTAGAGAATTATTTTTTAGGTTTTCTTTATTGCCAATTTTTTTAATAAGCCCTCTTAATTCTTCATGCTGTTCAAGAAGGACGGTTATTTCAGGATATTTTTTATTTTTTTGATAAAAGATAAATATGGCTTTTTCTTCCATAAAAGCGTGATTTTCTTGTTTTTCTTTTAATTTATTGAACTTCTCTTCTGAGTCTGAATCTTTTTCAAAATCTTCCAAAAGCTTGAAAATAATGCTGTGCTCTTTGAACATAAATTCCATTAAAGTCTCTTTTTTCATATTTTTATATAGTCTGCAGACATTTTAAGCGTTTTGGTTCAAGACTACGGAATCACAAAGGTGCAATTCTCTTCGCTTCATGAGTTGCTTTAAGGAGCTCCATAAATTTTCCAGATTTTATGTAATTCCCTATAATCAAGCTTGAAATTTTTAGCCTTTCATAGCTTTCTGTGCCCATGAAATAAGCATCTGAGGCTATATTTGACGCATGCGTATAGTAGAAATCGCTGCCGCCCAATTTTGTGCAGATTGCCCTGAAAGATTCGTCCATCCCAAATCTTTTAACAACATAACCTGGGTCATACATAAGTGAAGAAAATTCTTCGTATGCTTCAAGGTTATCATTCAAAATATTAAAAATATCATTAACATTTCTTAGCACTGGAATTCCTAATGCCCTTCCATTAAGGGCTGCTGAAAAATAATCATTTTGGCTAACTGGGGAGAATTTAAATGCAGGAGTTATAAGGGATAATTTTTTATCTTTTTCTTTTCCGGCTATTTTAAAAAATCCTAAAAATCTTTCTGAATCAAATGAAATATTGTCAAAAGTTTCATATCTCTGATTTGGATTTTCATCTATTAAATTTTTTAAAACATAATCTTCACCCCAAAAGATATCATAAGATGTCATTTCACTAAATCTTTTTCTGAATTCTTCAGGGCTTATTTCCCTTTCTTCCAAAATTCCCCTTTCAAAACCTGATTTTTCAGAATTAAATCTCCATTTCATGAATCTGCTTTTTCCAAGCTTGCCATCAAAAGAAAGCCCATAAGGCTGATTTGTCCCGAATCCAATATAAACCGGAATAAACTCAGTTTCTCCCTTTTTCCTTTTTCCGGCCGCAAATACTGCATGAAATTTCTCAACATCCCTGTAAAGTCTAGTATTGGATTTTCTAAACTCTTTTGCAATATCTTTGTTTTTTCTATCAAGAGATTTGCCAAGTTTTGCAACAGATTCTTGATGGGCGCCATAATAAGATTCATTTTCGTAATGGGGGAATTCAAGAGTCTCAAAGTCTATCAATGAGTCTGCAAAAAATCCCTGATTTTCAAGAGCCGACTTAAGAGCTGGCGGAATCTCATTCCTGCTGCATAAAATATCGACATTCATTGTGCTTTCATTAATAGCTAAATCATGTATATCTTGAAAATAATAACTGCAGAATAATTGTTTTTCATTATAATGTTCTTTTCTTATCATAGATGGCTCATCTTTTCTTAAAAGCATATCCTGGCCATTATTTACAAAAAGAAAATCCCGCATTTCAGGGCTGCACATTGTTTCAAGAGAAACTTTTCCAGCAGAAAGCAAAAAACGCTTTACTTTTTTTGTTTTTGCAGGATCATAAATTGAATTTATATAATCTTCCCAGTCTTTTCTTTCTTGATTAAATTCTTTTTCAAATTCCTCAAAACATTTTTGAAGATTATCCATGTTATATTTTCTAGAATTCGTTCTAGGTGACGAACACCTCAAGAATAATATCAAATTAAGCTTTTTAAGCTTGTCTTTTCTTATACCTATACAAAAAGCTGCTGCAAAAAATAGGATTTTTGATAAATCAAATTCCAAACCCGCCGCGTATTGAAACAGGAATATTCTTATTTCTAACATAAAGCTCGTGCATCTCTTCAACAATAGCATTTAACAAGCCATACATTTGCAAAGAGCTTCGTGCTTCGATTATAACTGAAAGCCCAAGAAGTTCTGCTTTTGACTCTACTTCTTTAAATCTCCAGTTTCTCTCTGCAAAATTCTTGCAGAAATAATATATTTCTTTGATAAGCGCATCCTCATTCAATCTTTTCCTGAGATTGCTTCCAATCGATATTTTGAGCTGGGCTATTGCAGGGCTCTTCAGGCTTACTTGCCTTCTTTCAATAATTATGCTTCCTGCATCTTTTTCAATATCCTCTTTTACTGCGCCAGGCAATATTATTTTTCCTTCGCTGTCAAATTCCATGATATTTTATTCTCCAGATAGGTTTTAAGTTTGTCGGTTAGGATTTTTTGCAAGCAGATAGGAGTTATTCTATTATCCGCCTAACCAACTTTTAACGCAATACCATAGGTTTATAATCCCTCTTTTTAGAGTTTATTTATGGGATTCAGAAATAATGATAGAAATGGAAGCCGAGGCAGATTTAGCGGAGGCAGAGACTCAAGTAGAAGATTCGGAGGCGGAAGAAGCAGAGGAGGATTCGGCGGAGACAGAGAAGGAGGATTTAGGGGCAGAAGAAGTTTCGGAGGAAGACCAGAAATGCATGATGTTACTTGCGATAAATGCGGAAAAGAGTGCCAGGTTCCTTTCAAGCCATCTGGAGACAAGCCAGTATTATGCAGCGATTGTTTCAGAAAAGATGGAGGAGAATCAAGAAGCTCAAGGCCTAGTTTTGATTCAAGATCAAATAATTCATCTCAAGGCGGAAGCAGCAACGGAATTTCTCAGGAGCAGTTCAAGCAGCTTAATTCAAAATTAGACAAAATTCTTGGAATACTTGAACAGCTTGAATTTGAGGAAGAAGAAGACGAAGATGGAGAGGATGATGAGGAAGATGAGGACGATGATTCTGAGGAAGATAGTGAAGAGACTAAAGGATAATTCTAAACAAAGAAGAAAGCGTTATGATTAAACGAACCTGCTCAGCATAATATATCCGTGAATTAATGCAGAGATTACAGTTATTATTGAAAAAATTCTATGAAGCTTAAAGTAAATCGCTCCTTTTTTCATGAGAATTCCAAAAACCATTGTGCAAATAAGGCCGGCTAAAGCAATGATTCCGCTTATTGTTCCTGTTGTTAAAGGTATAGCCACGTTTTTTCTTTTCCTCTTTTATTATTCTTCAAGAGGGAAGAAGTATAAAAAGGTTTGCAAGCCGGAGGCTTTGGCGGTGGCGCAAAGAAGTAAAAATAAATATATACTCAATATTGATTAATCTTAAAAAGAATAAAATGCTAAATTAAATATGATAACTAGAAGGATAAGAAACGCCTGCGGGTTGCTAAGCTGCTTGGGAATTCTTGCTTTTTCAGGATGCGAAGAGAGCATGCCAGTTATCACGCCAAATCCAGAAGTGCATTATAACAGGGGCTCTGGAAGAGACAATTTTCACGTTTATTTTAGCGGAGGGCACATGTTTGATGGTGAATCAAAAGAAGTAACTGCAGATGTTCGGCCTGGCGCGACCTATAATTCTGTTTTAACATGCAGCAATGACGGAAATTCCGACAGGATAAAAATTTATGCTGACGGAGAGGAAATTCTTTCTTACAAGACAGAGGAAAACAGGATGGGCGGCAGAGGATGGTATGTAGACCAAACCGCAAACTGCAGGTCTTTTACAGCTTCTTCAAGCCAGGTAGTTTTCAGAGTTGAAACCCGCACAGATTCCTGGGGAACATGGCCTCAGTCTCTTGAAGTGGCAATAAACACAAACAGCGCCGCGCAGTAAAAGAAAGAGTTCTGATATAAAATAAAACAACAAAAAGCAAAATGTCAACACATACAGACTGCGATGATCCTGGAGCGCATCTTAAAGAATGGGCTGCTGGATTTAATCCCGAGAGAAAACCTATTGATTGGGGAGAAGTTAAAAGAGAGCAGGAACAAGATGTGGAAAAAGTGAGAGAGCTGGGAATGCACTATATTTCAAGAAAGTATTCTCCAGATGTATGGCAAAAATTAAGATATGCTTATTTAGATTCTAATACTGAAGAGGCAAGAATTGAAGCCGGAAGAACGCTTCGTTACTCAGGTTTTAGAATAAAATTTCATGAATTCATTAAGCTAATGAGGGGAAAATAAACCTCAAATTTCATTATATTATGTATGCAATAAATCCTGATATGGGGCATGAAGGCAGAGGGTCTGATGGAGCAGAGTACGACAGAGATTCAGAGCCATTAGATCAACAGAGCGGGCGAAAGCCTTCTCCTGAGGAAGTTACTGATTTTTACAGAAGGATGGTTCGCGAAAACTCTATGAAAAGGCAGAATGATTTTAGGCAAACATTCGGGGAAAATATTACAAGGCATGACATAGAAGAAATGAGGAAAAGGGAATTGAAAGAAAACATGAGATGGAAAGTCAGGGAAAAAGTAGAAGCAATAAAAGGTGAAGTCGGCATCAGGCTCGGCATTTATGGGTTGCCAATGCTTTTGTGCGGGGCAATGGGCGCTGGCTTGGGAAGATATGTTGATGGAAGAGGCATTGAATATGAGCCTGCCTTGAATGCGCTTACTGCGACAGGCGCTTTATTTGGTGCTACTGTTGGACTGGGTATCGGGCTTTATTGGGCTATCGGATTTATGAATGATGTATCGAGGGAACAGGACAAATCAATTATCAGATGGAGAGAAGGCATGCCTCCTAGGCATGATGATTCTGATAATGATTTTTAGATTTTGAGCAAGAGGGCATATTTTTGCATTCCGCGTTTGGTGGTTTGGGGGGCGGGGGGAAACAAAAACCAACACTCAAACACCGCAAGCGATTAAACCAAAGTTAGCTTCCAGAAATCATAACTAATTATAGATAAAGTTTAGTTTATTATTCGCAAATCCTAATTCCGAGCTGAGTGAGCTCATGAGTGTAGCTGAGGATAAAAAAGAACGCAAAAATATAACTCGAAATAATAATTGCTTCCAAAATGGATAAATTTTAATATTTTGTTATTTTGTCCTATATAAAATATGTTTCCAAAATTGATTTATATTTATTATTTTGCGCGCAAAAGAAAGATTTAAATACTAAACTGACTAATAAAAACTATGAAATATGAAACATTAGAATATTCTCCTGAAGAAATAAACAAATCAGGAGAAATTTTGAAAAATAAGAATAGTTCAAAAGAAAGAATTGACAATGCACTGGATATTTTGAATAATTTTAGGGCTTCACATAGTTACCCCCTTCATATCTTTCAAATAAATCTCAAGAATAATTCATCACGAAAAGATAAAAATGCTTTAATTTCACAAAGATTAAAAAGAGCTTCTTCAATTATAAAAAAACTTAATAGAAAGTATAGCAGCAATTCTTCGCTTAAATTATTTCAAATTCAGGATATTGCCGGTTGCAGAGCAGTTGTTAAAGATTATTCCTTAGCTAAAGAGATTTTTGATTTTTACCTGAAGGGAAGAAATCTTAAGCATAAGTTTGTTAAATCAAATGATTATGTAACTTATCCAAAAGAGGATGGTTACAGAAGTTTTCATATTGTTTATGAGTTTAAAAGTGATAAAGGAAAGAAGAATTATAATGGTCGAAGAGTTGAAATACAAATAAGAACAAGGCTTCAGCATCTTTGGGCAACTGCAGTTGAAACCGTCGATTTCTTTACAAGACAGAATTTAAAGCTTAATGAAGGAGATCCAAAATGGAAAGAATTTTTCAGGCTCGTAAGCTCTGCCTTTGCTATTAAGGAAAACTGCCCAATAGTAAATAATACTCCTTCTGATAAAAAAGAGCTTTATTCACAAATAAGAGAAAAGGAAAAAGGGTTGGATGTAATAAACAAGCTAACCAAATGGGATCATGCTCTAAGATTAATAGATGAAAAACAATTAAGGAATAAAACTGCAAAATTCTTCCTTTTAGAATTAGATATTGGAAGAGAAGATTTATTTATTCAAACCTATGAAGAAAATCAGGAAGAAAAGGCAACAGAAGAATATGTTAGATTAGAAAAAAAGTATAAAGATCAAAAAGATTATGATATTGTTCTTGTTGGAGTAGATGCCGCGAAAGACTTGAAAAAAGCATACCCCAACTATTTCATTGATACAAAAGACTTTGTTCAAGAATTGAGAGAAATTTTACAGGTATAGCACTCTCTTGTAATCAAAGATGTTCGAGTAGCAAAGCGTTTAGAGATTAATAGCAAAGTTCAAGCAGTGAGAAGTTAAGTTCAGCAGGACTCGAAAAAAGCCGATATCATTAAGCATTTTCTATATTTGGGTTTAAGATAAATGCTAAGCACTAACTTTTCATCCTTCCGCAATCAGTATTATTATACTCAAACACACTTCCAAACCCCTCATCAACAATCATCTTATTCACAAGAATAAAATCTCCTCCAGCCTTATTATCAACACTTACCCAAGCAAGAGTCCTGTTATATTTATCTTTCCCGTGCTCACGCTCAACCTTTACATCTTTTCCAAGAATAAGGCTAGAAAGGAAAGCAGAAGCTTCTTCATATCCCGCCTGAGTTTTCTCAGGCGTATCCACACAGAGAAGCCTTATTGTTTCTCCGCTCGCAGTTTCAAAAGTATCTCCATCGATGATGCTTATTGCTGTTGTGGAGAGAAGGGTTTCTGTAGAGATTTGGTTTTCGTTTTGGTTTTGTAGTGAGAGGAGATAAAGTGCGAAACTAATACAGCCAACAAGACCAAGAATACATAGGCAATAAATGATGAGATTTTTCGAGTTTTTCATAATATCTATATCATTAACTGCCTTAAAGTATTAATAAATTCCTCCGCAATTTTCAGAGATTCTTCAGCATTTCTCGATTCTACTAAAGGTGTAACATTATAGGTAAACATTTCTCTTGCTTCTCTGCTCTTATCATATTTCTTTGCATATTCATAGGCTTTTATTTGGAAATCTGAAAGGGGTATTTTTTGAACCTCTGCAGCAGTATGAAATGTTTGAAGATAATCTTGATAGAGCTTATTTGCAAGAACCCCTGTTTTAACTAAATATTTTAAAATTAAATGCTCAGTTATAGCATGAACTCCTCTTATATTCTCTCTTATTTTAATCTTATAATTAAAAGCCACAAAGGCATGGACAATATAATACATTGAATAATAAGCCGCAGATACTACTTCCGCATAATCCCGATAAGTCTTATTATTTTTAGAAGCTTTGTATATTATTCTTGCGCTTTCAAGCCGATTTTTGCTTTTTTCTTCATAAAAACTGCTTATACTGTACTTTTCTTGTTCTGAAAGAGATTTTAGATCTCCTGATTTTGATAATTCGAGTATTCTCTTTTCTGCTTGAATAATTTTATTTTTTATCAAATTATTTAATATTTCATCCATTTTGTTGATTTTTTAAGAGGTTATAATAGGATTCAATACCATAAAGCAAAATGTGATTCCTTAATGCTTCATTGCCTACATTGAACTTTTCAGGATTAGATACCATTTCTTTAAAATCTTCAACATCAACTGCAATTAAGCTCTTTTTGACTTTAGTATATTCCCCAAGAATAACCTCTCGCAAAGCCCTTATCTCCTGTTTATCTTTAACAATAGCCAATAAATCAATGTCAGACTTTTCATTCTGCTTGTTTTTGGCATAGCTTCCAAAAATTAAAAGTATGAAAAAAGGGTTTTGATGATTTTTTATTATATCCTTAACAAAAAGCTCACACCATGAATTTTTAGCTAAAAATTCTTTTTTTCTTTTTAGCTCTATTTCAATAAGAGTATCAGGAGATATTCTTTTGCTGATTTCTATAACTTTTGTGTTTCCTATGGTTTCTTTAGATACTGCGCCAATTTTGTCAAGCAAGGCAACATTATTATAAGTAAGAGCATAGGACTTTCCAAGCTTTCGCGCAATTCCCCGAATAGTATTTTTTTCTTCTGAGCTCTTTAGCAGGAATTTTAGAATATCTTCTTGGGTTTTTGTCAGCATATTTGAGTTTTTTCTTGTTTTTTTAGGGAGAGGAGTTTTTTAGGAGGATATTTTGATTATGTTTTAGATTAGTTTTTAGTTTAGATTAGTTATACTATATTTAGTATAATATTATACTATTCTCAGTATATTTAAATATTCCGGTGTGTTTTGGGTGTGTTAGGGATTTTGAGATTGTTGGGCGAGAGTGATGTGAAGAACAAAAAGTAATTTAAAGCGCCAACCAAGAGAATTATTATGAAAGAGTTATTAAAAAGATATTTTGGCTATGATGAATTCAGACCCCTTCAACAAGAAATTATAAATCATACCCTTGAAAATAAAGACTCTTTGGTCATTATGCCCACAGGTGGAGGAAAATCCATATGCTATCAAATTCCTGCACTTCATTTAGATGGGCTTACCATTATTATATCTCCTCTTATTTCTTTAATGAAAGACCAGGTAGACAGTTTAAAAGCAAACGGAATAAACGCTGAATATATCAATTCATCCTTGGATAATTCAGAAATAGAAGATATTCAAAATAAAATTAAA
>Ga0172375_10008709_pt1 | contig 13568 bp, 6 predicted proteins | sample LakKiv1m_FD_114537 | JGI IMG/M metagenome (GOLD analysis project Ga0172375, IMG submission 114537) | Freshwater microbial communities from Kabuno Bay, South-Kivu, Congo - kab_092012_11.1m | ecosystem: Environmental > Aquatic > Freshwater > Lake | place: Democratic Republic of the Congo...
ATACCTGTTGTTGTACAACTAAAAGTATTTGTTGCAGTTACGTAATAAATAGTAGTTGCTAATGGAGAAACAGTTATTGAAGAGGTTGTTTCACTTGTATTCCATAAATATGTATCTCCACCATTTGCATTTATTACTGATGTTGTACCTGAACACATTGTAAAATCGGGAGTTAAAGTTAATATTGGGTTTGGATTTACAGTTACTATTACTGCATCTACAGAACTACATCCGTTAATATCAGTAACTGTAACGCTGTATGTTGTGGTAGTAGCAGGTGTAACGCTAATTGAAGCTGTATTTTCAGTTGTGTTCCAATTATAACTATTTCCACCACTTGCAGTTAAAACAGTTGTGTTACCATCACAAATAAATTGGTCTGAACCTGCATTTGCAATCGGTAAGCTATTAACATTAACTGTAATACTTGATACAACTGTATTAAATCCGTCATTAACAGTAACTGTATAAGTTGTAGTTGCAGAAGGACTAACTGTTGCAGTTGCAGCTGATGATGTAAATCCTGCTGGAGTTGAACTCCATGAATAAGTATATGTGCCTGAACCACCAGTAGCATTTGCAGAAATATTTGTTGTAGAACCTACACAAATTGTAGTAGAAGTTGCATTGGCAGTAGCCGAAAGAACTCCGCCTGTTACTGTAACAACAACCTGATCGCTTGAAGCGCAACCGGTTACAGCATCTACAACATTTAATGTAAATGTAGTTGATGATGTTAAATTTACTGTTGAAGTATTTTGATTAGTTGGACTTACTACCGAGCCTAATGGTGACCACGACCAATTGTATGTTCCAGAACCTCCTGAGGCACTTCCGGTTAAAGTTGTACTTGTACCATTAGGTATTGATTGGTCTGTTCCGGCATTTACTGTTGGCAAAGGATTTACTGTTACTGTTGAAGTTGTTGTTGCTGAACATCCTGAAGCATTTGATACTGTTACTGTGTAAGTTTGGTTAGCTACGGGACTTACAGTTATTGCAGTAGTTGTTGCTCCTGTACTCCAATTATAAGTTGTTCCTCCAGAAGCTGTTAATGTTGCACTTGATCCAACACAAATACTCTGGCTTGCAGGTGTTATTGTTGCTGTTGGTAAAGCATTTACAGTTACTGCGTAATTCGCTGATGTTGTACCATAACCACAAGAATTTAGTCCTTTAACTGTAAGAATACCACTTGTAGCTGAAAACGTAAAATCAATTGTAATATTATTTGTGGTTCCATTTATCGTAGCTCCTGCTCCAGTATATGTCCAGGTATAAAAATTTGCATTTGCAATAGAACCAACTGAATATACAACTCCGGTTTGACCCTTGCATACATTTGCAGAACCAGTGATAATACCAGCATCAGCTGGATGAGGGTTGACAGTGATATTATAACCAGCAGAAACTAATCCATCTCCACATGAATTGTTCCCTTTAACAGTTAATACTCCACTGGTAGCATTCAGCGAAAAATCTATAATAACATTGCTTGATGTTCCTGTTATAGTAACACCTGTTCCTGTATATGCCCATATATAATTAGTAGCATTAGCAATACTTCCAATTGAATAAGATACGTTATACTGACTCTGGCATACTGTGGCAGTACCTGAAATTATGCCTGCAGCAGCAGGAAATGGATTAACAGTCATATTAACTATATTTGAAGTTGCAGGATTTCCAGATATACACGTAGCATTAGACGTCATTGAACAACTTATAGCATCTCCATTTCCAATATTTGTTGCAGTATAGGTATTATTAATTTCACCTGGAATATCGATACCACCTTTTTTCCATTGATAAGCCGGAGAAACACCTCCATTGCTTGGGGTTGCTGTAAAAGTTACTAAACTCCCCGAACAAATAGTAGATCCAGGACTTGCAGTAATACTTACACTGACTGGTAAAACAGGATTCACAACCATTGTTAAAATATTCGATGTTGCAGGTGACCCATTTGCACAAGTTAAGCTACTTGTCATCAAGCAAGTGATAGCATCTCCATTTACTAAGGTTGAAGATGAATAAGTATTACCTGTTTCACCAACAATATTTGATCCATTATTTCTCCATTGATATGTTGGAGTTCCTCCATTGGTAGGACTTGCAGTAAATACGACATTAGTTCCCGAGCATATATTTGTACCTGTTGAAGCAGAAATATTTACACTAACAGTCAATGGTGGTCCAACTATCATTGAGATTAAATTTGATGTTGCTGGACTTCCGGTTAAACATGGATTTGCATTAGATGTCATAATACATATAATCTGATCACCATTAATCAATGATGCGTCTGTGTATGTTAAACCGGTTCCAACTATAGTTCCATTTTTCCTCCATTGATAAGTAGGACTAGTACCACCATTGGTAGGAATTGCAGTAAATATAACGCTAGTACCACTACATATAGAACCGGATGGAAGAGCAGTAATACTAACACTCGCAGATATAATTGGATTTACAACTAAATTTAAAATATTAGAAGTAGCGGGATTTCCAGACACACAGTTAGCATTCGATGTTAACAAACAACTTATTGCATCTCCATTTGCAATGGAGGATGTGATGTAGGTTGAACCCGTTTCTCCTGGAATGTCAATTCCACCTTTTTGCCATTGATAAGTAGGAGAGAGTCCACCATTTGTAGGACTAGCACTAAACGTTATATTTGTGCCATCACAAATAGTAGTTCCTGTATTTGCATTAATATTTACACTTACGGGTAACGTGGCATTAACTGTTATCACAATTGAATTTGAAAGAGCCGGGGAGCCAGTAACACATGACAAACTACTAACCATCTGGCAAGTTATTGTATCATTATTTACCAGAGTGGTAGTTGAATAAGTTGAATTTGTTTCACCAATAATATTTATTCCATTTTTTTTCCATTGATAGGTAGGAGTACCACCGTTTGTCGGAGTTGCAGTAAAAGTAATGTTTGAACCTGAACATATCGCAGTTGAAGGACTTGAAGCTATGCTTACTGATGCAGCAAAGCCAGTAACTGTCATTGTAATAGTATTTGAAACAGCAGGAGACCCGATAACACATTGAAGATCTGAAGTTATTACACAAGTATAAAAATCATTATTCAGAGGAATATCACTATAGGTTTGACCTGTAGCCCCAGTAATGTTTGCCCCATTCTTTTTCCATTGATATGTAGGATTAGTACCGCCATTTGTAATTGTTGCGGAGAAAGTAACGCTGGTTGATGGGCAGACAGATGTACCTGGATTTGCACTTATACTTACACTAGTGGAAAGGCTTGGAGTTATAATAATAGAAGCTGACCCATTCATTTGGGTTGTGCAACTCGTACCATCCTTTGTTGCAATAACAGTATATACTCCTTCAGTGGTTTGATTCCCAAAATTAATTGCTAAGCCAGTTCCTGCTAACGGAAGACCTATATTAACATCATCCACTAATAATTGATAATTAACTCCAGACTCTGAATTACTCAGGCCAATATTTAAACCAGCACCACCATTACAATATGTGCCACCACCTGTTACATCAAATAATGCAGGAGGTGAAACATTCACTGCAACTTTAAAATTATCATATAATTCATCATTTGTTGAATTTGCAGTGGTAGCATGTGCCCAAACATAACCAAATGCAGTTAATGCTGATCCTGTATATAAATTGTCAGGTGTGAGTGCTCCGCTTTGTGTATATGTTCCTGTTGATGGGTCTGACCAAGATGTTGCACCATCATCTCTAACAAATAGTGACCAATTGTTATTGATTGGATTATATGTAACTTTTATGCTTACAAAATCATTAAACGATGCTAAAGCATTTGCTCTGGATTTAATAATATCAGTTGATGTTGAAATTCCATTTGTATATTTTACAAGGCGAATAGAGTCAGATGTGCCAGAATTTCCAAACACAACCGCATATCCGGTTCCCGTAGTTAATACTGAACTAGAGCCTGCTAAAACAACGGCTGGTCCGTAATTTCCCGATGCTAGTCCTGATGGATTTGTTGTTCTGTCATATTTAAAATTAAAAGTCCATGTTACTAACCCTGAGTTATTGGCTAAAATAGAATTAAAAGGACTTGCAAAAGCTGAATTATTTCCAGAAACATACGATACTCCACTTGTTGTTCCGTTTGCAATTTTAAGATATGAATTTGTAACAATTGTTGCACTAGAAGTCCCAACCATTGTTGATGTATAAGTAACAGATGGATTTCCGCCCGGGCTCACAGTTGCTCTGTTAAAATCGTCGTAAAAGACAGTTGATGCGCAACCACTTTCAGCAATTGTTGAACAAAAGGTATTAGGAACATTAATTAAATTATAATTTATGTTTGTTCCGGTATTAGAGTAGGCATAGATTTTAAAATAATATGCAGTATTTGAAAAAAGACCAGTAAATGAAGCAGACTGTACTCCGGCTAGCACATTTATTGTAGTTGTGCCATCTAAAACAGGTTGTCCGTCTATAGGATCAGTAATGTCCGCTAAGCTAACGGAACTCATTTTAATCAGATAGCCAGTTGGGACAATTGGTCCAATGGCATCTGTCCATGATAATGGAATAGTTAATTCTGTTGTTGTTCCACAGGTGAAATTTGTAGCCTGATTACTAGGTTCTGCCTGTGCTATATTATAATTTTTTATATCAGATGTTGTTGAATTTCCCTGATTATCTATGGCAATTATTTTATAATACACTGTTGTACCTGCAACCTGAGAAGGGATAGTGGATATTGTTGTATATGTAGGTGGAGTGCCAACAGCCATTGTAATTGAGTTAGTTTGAACTGTTGGAGATGTTCCCCAATATAGAATCGCACTTGATATTGACCCGTCATCTGTAATACTTGCTGAGACATTAACAAAATCAGTAGCGATAGGAGTTGTTGGATTAGTAACAATATTGCTGATAACTGGTGCTGACACACATGATGTTCCCCAAACAAGACATACATATTCCGGATGGTCTACATAAGGGTTTCTATTATGTTGCCCTGATTGATAATAAATAGCATTATTTCTGTTAATTTCTTTTTGATCAACAGGGTCAAGTGCACACCAATCAAGAAACATATTTATTACCCAAGGTTGCCAGTTATTAGTTGTACTGTTATAAATTAATGGCCACATTGTCGCCGATCCCGTTGAAGGTGTCCATGAAGGCATAGTACTCATATATCTTGTTGCAAGATAAAGCCATGCGCGGGCAAAATCACCCTTATAACAATCCAATGGTTCAAAAACTTTAGCCGTATAACCAGGATAGGAACATAGACCAGTCTTGCTCCCATTACTTGAAGTATAAGTTGGTGTCGATGTTTCACCAATCATGTTATTACTTTTTTGAACATTCACATACTGATCGCAAGGAAACAAATGATGTAAATCGGTATATTGAGGATTAGCTGCATTATCAATTCCTCCCCAACAGGAATTTGGCAAACAATGTTCACGGGAATAACAATCTCCTTCTGCACCTGAAGTACCACATTGGTTTGTAGCTAATGTATAAAAATAATTAGCAGTTCCATCACATCTTCTTGAATACATATCATAAATGATGGTTCCACCGGGAATAGTTACGTCTGTGTATGCATATGCATTCCATACACCTGGAGTATATGAAAGTTTTGTATATCCTCTTGTTATTATCGCACGAAGAGTATCGCGTAATACATTTCCAGTTAGTCCGGCAGCTGTATTGTAATAGCCAGAGGGAATTTGTGAAAAGGCCGTTATACATAATAATAACGCAATGCCTAAAGAGATAATCCTATTTCTCATCATTCAAAAATTAAAATTTTAATAAATTTCTTTAAGTAAAAAATCGCTACAACATCCAACTTTGTTATTGCTAAAGGTCTTAAAAATATTGACTTTCTTTTTTGCCGTTTCATCATATAATTATTTTTTAATAATGATAAAAAGCTGGCTTCTGCTATGCCACTGTTGAAAAGTGACATCCATCAAGGTACTCAACTTCAAACATTTTTTTTACGTATTTTGTATTAAAAAAGTTTCGTTTTTTTTGTAAAAAAAATAAATAAGAATACTTAATAAGTGCATTTAACACAGTAAATATATATTATCTTTATAAAGATTCGAATAATTTAATTAAAATAATTTATCATAAAATATTTTTAATTTTTATGTAATCTTGTAACTTCTTGTAAGATTAATGTTATATATCTTTCATGAATGTAATACAGAATTAACAAAGGTTCCAATAAAATCCAGATTATAATCACGTGTTGCACAAATTTACATTTTAATAATGTATTTTTATAAATATGCTAATAAATCGTAATAAATTAATATACTGTAATATACAAGTTAGTGTTTTGTGAATATTTGACTTTATTATTGAAGATTTTATGAACACTTCTGCACGTTACCTAATATTGTTAAAAATAAAAAATGGATTCGAACCTAAATTAAATTTATAATATGTATATTTACTATAGATTACAAAATGATGCAATTGGGTTCTTAAACAAAATTATAAGCAACAAAAATTCGAATTTCTTTTCGTTGGTATTGCAATGCAATCAAACCTTTTGTAACAATATACCAAAATGATAAGGTTCTAAAATAGTATGTGATATTAATATTTTAAATAACTTTAAGTTAACATTACTCAGTATTTCGTTGGGTTTTGGTCTTATGCTTAAATCGGGTCCACGTGGAGTTTGTATATCGCTACGCCAATGAATAATACCGATTTTTCCACTAGGTTTTAAAATTCTATACGCTTCATTTAAAAAGTCACTTGGCTTTTTGTTGTGCAGAATGTTAAATAATACAACATAATCAACCGACTCGTTTGCAAGTCCAGTTCCTTGCTCTAATACATCTTTTTTACATAATTCAACATTGTTGATTTTTAAAATATTTAATTTGTTATTTGTTACAGAAATCATATTTTTGTCAATATCGAATGCAAATACTTTTCCGCTAATATTTTTAGCAATTGGAATAGTAAATGTGCCATACCCACAACCTATTTCAGCAATATTTTTAATTGTATTGTTTATTGATAAAACTTTTAAAATATTTGATACATCGAAAAAACTTTCCCAGTAATCTTGCTCGGGCATTCCACTTTCTCTGACTTTCATAATATTACTTTTTTTTAATTAAAATGCTATCAATTATTTGATTATTTATGTTGAAAGCAGATATTTTGATATCGCTTGTATCTTCGCTTAAGTAACAATAGTTATAACAAATATCAACAATTTTTGAATAATTAGATTTATGCTTCGATTTATGCAAAGGTGCACCACCACCACCGGTAACAACGTACACAATTCCACTTTTTTCGAGTCTTTCGTACATGTGATTATGCCCACTAAACACCGCACTAACATTGTATTTATCAATTAATTGGATTATGCTTTTTTGAAGTTTTTTAGGGTCTTCTTTATGGCTGCCCGATGAAAATGGTGGGTGATGAATTAGTAAAACAACATTCATTTTAGATGAAATATTTTTAAGATTATTTTCGAGCCACATATATTGTTCGCTACCCGGCTTAAGACTTTCGTTTGAGTTTAACGAAATAAAAACAATATCTTTTATTTCTACAGAATACCATTTTTTATTTCCTGGTATCTTAAAATAATCATAAAATTTGCTGCTTTTCTTTTCGTGATTTCCAATTACGGGAAAATACGAAGTTTTTTCTCTAATTGCTTTTGTAACCTCTAAAAAATCTGACCAGTCATTTTTTGAGTTCGATAAAAAAACAAGGTCACCAGTGTTAAATACGGCAACCGGATTAAGTTTAATAAAATTATTTACAATTTTTTGGTGTATTTCTTTATTTGTACGCGAGTCACCATAAACAACAACTTGGCTATAACTTTTTATTGCTGTGAAATAAGCAATAAGTACAAACAGAAATATTTTCATATTATAAAAAGTCATCAAAATACTTTGTTATTTTTTTCATTAGGTGTATTCTGTCCATTCCGCGTACATTGTGTTCGTGTTCCGGATATAAAAAGTAATCAACCATAACCCCATTTTCAATACATTTTTGAATAAAACTTAAACTATTTTGCAAAACTACAGTGTTATCAATATATCCATGAATTATCAATAGGTTTCCTTTTAATTTATCTGCTTTATTTAACAAGCTTGTGTTTTTATAACCTTCAGGATTTTCTTGAGGTGTGTCCATGTACCTTTCGCCATACATCACTTCGTAATATTTCCAATCGATAACCGGCCCTCCGGCTACACCTGTTTTAAATACATCTGGAAAGGTTGTCATTAAATTTATTGTCATAAATCCACCATAACTCCAGCCATGAATGCCAATTCTTTTTTCGTCAACATAACCGAGCGATTTTAAATACTTTACCGCTTCCATTTGGTCTAACGCTTCGTTGTATCCAACGTTTCTGTGAATTACACTTTCAAATTCAAAACCTCTATTTGCCGAGCCACGATTATCGATTGTTATAACAACATATCCTTTTTGAGCCATATAATAATCCCATAATGGCGCACCGCCTAGCCACGAGTTATCTACTAATTGTGCGTGTGGACCACCATAAACATATAAAATTGCTGGATATTTTTTGTTTTTATCAAAGTTTATGGGTTTAATCAATCTTCCATATAAATCTGTTTTTCCGTCAGCCGATTTTATAGTAAACATCTGCATTTCGGGCATATTTATTTCGGTTAATGTATTTTTCGACTTTAAAATTTCTTTAATTTTTTCGCCGTTAGAATTTAATAAATTATAAGTATTTGGTTCTGAAAGAGAACTAAATTCGTCAATAAAATATTTATTATCTGACGTAAAATTAGCCGAATGAATGCCATCACCAATTGTTAAACATTTGGTTTTTCCGGTTTGAATATTTACAGAATAAACATTTCTGTTTAGCGGACTTGTTTCGGTCGAAATATAATAAGCTTCAGTTTCATTTTCGTTAAAACCTAAGAAATCGGTAACAACCCAATTACCTTTTGTAATTTGTTTTAACAAAATACCATTTAAGTCATATAAATAAAGATGATTGTATCCGTCACGTTGGCTTTGCCAAATGAATTTATCGTTCGATTTTTTTAGAAACACTGCAGGGTGTAATGGTTCAACGTATTTTTCGTTTTCTTCCTCAAAAAGAGTTTTAACAAATTCGCCATTGTCGGCATTATATTGGTTAAATTTCATTTGATTTTGCTGTGGATTAAGAATTGCAACAAAAATATATTTATCATCGTTGCTCCAAGCAATGTTTGTTAAGTATTGTACGTCTGGTTTCCCTGTGTTTAAGTAAATTGTTTTTTCTGTTTCGGTATTATAAACGCCTATTGTAACAAAATGGCTATGCATACCAGCCATCGGGTAACGAATATTGTTAACTTTCGCAATTCTTGGTTCGATATCTACCAAAGGATATTGTGTAACCATTGATTCGTCCATTCTATAAAATGCAAGCTTTTTGCCCGAGTTGCTCCAAAATGTACCTTTCTCGATACCAAATTCTTCGCGATGAACCGATTTGCCAAATTTAATACCAGTATTAGACTCATTAGTTATTTGCTTTTCATATTGTTGCATGTTAGTAATAAATAAATTATTACTTTTTGTGTAAGCTACCAGTTTGGAAGAGTTGTTAAAATCTATATTTTGAATGATGCTATCTATCTTAATGTACGATTCTATATTATTTGTTATAATATTATAAATTGAAATATAATCATCGGTTTCAATTTTTAATAAGTTATTGCTAATCCATTTATATTCTGAATATTGAGATGGAATATTTAATTTTTTGTTTTTAAAAGCAGTTTCAATATCAGATAATTTTACTAGTTCTTTTTTATTGTCATTTTTTACCGAACATTCAATTATACAACCATTTTTTAAATAAGTATAATTGTTCGAATTTGGTATCCATTGCAATTGGCGTAAATATTCGGGCATGTATTTTCGATACTGACCTATTGCAGCATCTTCAATAGTTAAAAGTTTGTTTTGCGAATAAGCTGAAACAAAGCATATTAAAGCCAAAGCGATAATTAAAATATTTTTACTCATATAATTTATTTTGAAAATTTATTAAAAAATTTCTACTTTCACGAAAAAACTAATACGTGTTAATAATCGTTTCAAAGATATACTTTTTAATTAAAAATATTTTAATAGTTTCGTCATTGTTAAAAATCATGGTTATTAATGATGCTAACGTGTTTAATTACAAAAGCAAAGTACCTATAACAAATAACACACGATTTGTTATTAAGCCAAAAGTTATAAAAAAATATCGAAATATTCCCGACATCGAGAAAGTGATGAAAAGTTATGGATTAGTTGATATAAGCGACCTTGACTCAAATATTATTGTAAAATTGCAATACTCAACAGACACTAATTTTCTTAAAAAAAATATTTATGGAGAACTAACACATGCTTATTTGCAGAAAGAAGTTGCCGAAAAATTAGTTAATGCATCTACCGATTTAATTAGCATTCTTCCATCTTATCGAATTGTTGTTTTAGATGCTGCACGCCCTTTGTCGCTTCAAAAACTTATGTGGAACGAAACTCAAATACCAAACGATTTAAAAGAAAAGTATATCGCAAATCCTTTGTATGGTTCTTTACATAATTATGGTGCAGCTGTTGATGTAACAATTTCAGACACTTTGGGTAATTTGTTAGACATGGGTACAAAGTTCGATTCGTTTGATAACCTTGCGTATCCTTCTTACGAACAAGAAAATTTGAAATCGGGAAAACTAAAACCACAACAAATAAACAACCGATTAATATTAAGGTCGGTAATGAAACTAGCCGGATTCTCGCCTATAGCTACAGAATGGTGGCATTTTAATTCATGTACACGTGATTACGCAAAAAAAAATTATAAATTAATTGTGTCGCATTTATTGTCCGAAGTAGCCGAAATTAAAGAAAATGTAACTAAACCCGAAAAACTAAAAGAACAATATGCAAATGATATTAATTTTAGAGTTCAAATAATGACATCATCTTTTAAATTAAATAAAAATTCTAAAATTTTAAATGGAGTCGAAGCAGATGAGTATTACCATAACGGTTTATATAAATATACTGTTGGAAAATATAAATCTATAAACGATTGTTTATCAATAATTAAAGAAATGCAAACAAAAGGTTTTAACGATGCTTTTATAGTTGCGTTTAATAAAAATAAAAGAATAGGTATAAAAGATGCTTCAGAGTTAATTGAATAGTGCTAATAATTAACGAGTTATATTTTAATTGAAATTATTTTTGATTTTTTATTACAAAACTTTTTGATAATTCAACTTTTTTTTATTACTTGCATATTCTAATTATATATATATATTATCATGTTAATCAATAAATTACGTGCTAAATTTAAATTAGTATCTGCAATGTTAATAGCAAGTTTCGCTATTAATGGTTGTAGCTCCGACGGAAATAATGAAGATAAAATTGAGCAAAATATCGAATCGAACATTGATTCAAGCCAAGGAACTTTAATAAAGTTTGATAATACTCTATTTAGTATTCCATCGCCTTACGAAATTGCTTTTTTAGTTAAAAATTCAAAACTCGATTTCGATAAAAGTTTATTAAACCCATATAACAAATCGCACAATTATACAAATAATTTTCAAAAAGCTCTTAACTTAGGCGTTTATGGTGCAAATTTAGGTTACTTAAATGTTTTTGAACAAAACTCAGAAGCTATTCAATATTTTTCTGTAATTAAAATTTTATCGCAAGAGTTAGGTATCGAAAATGCTTTCGACAAACAAACAATTACTCGTATCGAAAATAATTTAGGCAACAAAGATTCATTAATGTTTATTGTTTCAAACTCGTACCGCAAAGCCGACCAATATTTAAAAGACAATAATCGTAACGATATTGGAGTTCTTATTCTTGCTGGTGGCTGGTTAGAAAGTACTTATATGATGACTCAACTTGCACAATCAAGTAAAAACAAAGAAATCGCTACTAGAATAGGTGAGCAAAAACATCCTTTAGATAACCTTATTAAAATTTTATCACCTTATTATAATCAGTCAAAAGATTATGCAGAATTAATAGATGCACTTATCGATTTGGCTTACGATTTTGATGGTATAGATATTAATTATACATATGCAGCACCAACTGTTGATGTAAAAAATAAACTAACCGTAATAAATAGTAAATCTGAATTAATAATGACCGACCAGCAACTAAAAACTATATCAGATAAAATTATTACTATTCGTAAAAAAATTGTTGACTAAACATAAAATATAATGAAAAAAATAACATTATTATTTACAGCTTTTGTTGCATTGATGTTTAACTTAAACACCTTTGCACAGGTAGATGTTACTACTTCAATTTGTACAAAATATATTAAAACTCCTTATATTTCTGATGGACAGCAGTACAAAGCACTTTTAAATGGCGATGAAATAGCAGAATTTCATTCAACATTTTATGGAGGAACAACCTATAGAGTTGTTGCTGCAACTGGTCAAAAAGAAGGTAATTTAATATTTTCGCTTTACGACAAAGAACGTAACTTGCTTTTTACAAATCGCGATTATCAAAACTCAACATACTGGGATTTTAAATTTACATCTACCGTTGATTGCATTATAGAAGCCGAACTTGATGCTAACAGTCAATCAAAATCGGGTTTTGCAATTATGTTAATTGGTTTTAAACAATAAAAATTTGAGTATAATTTTTAAAATATAAAGGCATTATTTGCAAAGAATAATGCCTTTTTTAATAAAAAAATGAGCGAACGAATTTTAAAAGCACTAATGCAGTTATTTGCAATAATTGCACGTCCTGAAAGCAATGCCGAAGAACGTAGGTCGGTTGTTGGCTCATTTTTGTTACAGCAACTAAATAGTGAATTAGTTAACGAGTACTTAAAAGTTTTTAATAATTATTACGAGCAATATCAAGCAAAACAATCAGACTCTACTTTACGAAAAAAACGCATTGCCGGTAGTTCGGTTAAAGTATTAAAAATATGTACAGAGATTAACGAAGAGCTTACTCAAAAACAAAAAATTATTGTTCTTGTCCGTTTGTTAGAATTTATTAAATCCGACTCAGTTGAAATTTCTGAACAAGAACTCGAATTTGTTGAAACAGTTGCCGATACTTTCCATATTACATCTGAAGAATATGTAAGGTTAAAAGCTTTTGTGCTATACTCTTTTAACGAAATACCAAATTCAACACGAATGTTAGTTGTTGATAGTAACGAAAATTTTAACCATCCAAAAGTTAAACATCTTTATCGACAAACGCTACAAGGGCAATTACGTATTTTCCATATTAGAGTTGCCAACATGTTTTTACTTAAATATTTGGGTGAAAAAGAATTGTATTTAAACGGGCAACTTATTCACCTTCAAAAAATTTACGTTTTAAATAATGGAAGCTCTATCCGTTCCGCTAAAATAGCTCCAATTTATTACTCCGACATATTATCAATATTTAATGAAGATAAAATTAAGTCGAAAATAATTTTTGAAGCAAAAAACATTGAATATGCTTTTAAA
>Ga0172375_10008710_pt1 | contig 13567 bp, 14 predicted proteins | sample LakKiv1m_FD_114537 | JGI IMG/M metagenome (GOLD analysis project Ga0172375, IMG submission 114537) | Freshwater microbial communities from Kabuno Bay, South-Kivu, Congo - kab_092012_11.1m | ecosystem: Environmental > Aquatic > Freshwater > Lake | place: Democratic Republic of the Congo...
CGCGGAGGAGTTAAACAACCGACCGCGGAAACGATTCGGGTATCGAACACCAAACGAAATGTATCAATGTTTGTTACAATCGAAAGGAGAGTCTACTGTTGCAGTTGGAACTGGAATCTAGGGTGTTATAGTATGGATAGTCTTTATTTATAAAGGAGGATGTATGGAGCTACCAAATGAACTGCCAACAGTCAAAAGTGCAAAAACCATGGTCGAAACACTTATAACGAAATTAGACGCAGGAAGTCCGCAAGCGATTACTGTAGAGGGGGGTTCATGGGACGAGAAACGACATGTGTATACGAGTGTAGACGCCGCAAACGGAATAACCACCGAATATACGTTGAAGAAGAGTCCGTTTGTGCAGGATAAGTATGTGGTGCAGGAGAAGAGCTATAAAGTGGAAAAAGCTCCCGATGGTACAGAAAAAAGAGCAGAAGTATTGTTTAACGAAAAAACTCAGGCTTGGGAGAAAAAAGGAATTGGTCGAAAGGCAACAGAAGCACTTCAGAAACCGAAGTATATGTCTGCCGGCGTTGAAGTGACCAAAGATGCACAAGGTGCCTCAACGATGAAGCTCCGGATAGAGCAAGCGAAATCAGCTTTTATTAGACGATAATGCATATACTATGGAACGGGTGGAACACGTTGTTATTCCTCGTAACGAACAGGTTAAACGGGTGTTTATTGGTATAGGAAAAGCGATTGATCCTACTCCTCGCGCTTGGAACGAACGCATTATCCATGGCATGAATCATATCATTCCCAAACTTTCTCTCGAATGGCAGATGTGGGTAGCACGACATACAAATGCGATAGAGACGGGCGCTAAAGCTGCGGGAATTGTTGTTTCTACGGCAGAGCTTTATACGATTTTTCTCCTTGCTCGACTTGCAAAAACACGAATAGATCGAGGACGTATATTGCATGAATATCAAGCCACAATGAAGAATTTTTTAAGGCGCGATCAGTGGATGCATGATATTCAAAGTAAATTACATAACGTTGGCGGTGATGTTTCCCAACAGAAAGAAGCACTCGTTGGGGCGCTTGCCTTTTTGGTAGCGATGATTTCAGATGAAGTATATCTACGACAGCATCAAACAGGACAAAATCGACAGCAAATTAAACCGGGGATCATAAGCATATTGGCAAAACCCAGTAGTAAACAACAAGCAGAAGAATCATTACGGGATGCTTTGCGTATGGCCTATGGTCAACAACAGCGATATGAGGCGGGACTCCATGGACGAAATCCGCCGGATGACCAGATGCTTTCGGAACAAGCAAGCCACATGTACGGACTTTGGAAGGAAATTGGATTTCAGGGAGTACCAGGATTGTTGCATCAAGCAGGAATTGGACAGAAGACCCGAAGAGCATATCAAAAATTTCTAAATATAGATCGTGAGACAGAAGGTCCGACGTATCTTATACTTGGTGATCCACGACTCGTGAGAGATCCGGTTACTGGTACCGTGAGTACGGTACAGGAAGTGAAAGTAAGAGATACAAGAGAAGATGCACTCCATGCCATACAGGAAAGAAGAGATAGCCTTGGTACGGATCCGAAAGGAAGAAGCATGATGCGTGCAGGAAAGATGTATGAGAAAAATGCAAGGAGGAGAGAGGGGCGCTAAGTAATACTATGGAACAACAACCTGTATCTGTGGAACGACAATTCCAAAATACTGTTTTATATGGTATGGGCAAAGCAGTAGAGCGCTTGGGACCCAAGGCATGGGAAGAACGCGCCGCGAATGTTATTGAAAAAACTATCATCCCCAGAGTATCTCCTGAGTGGCAGGAAACACTAGAAAAACATAAAGCAATGATCGCAAAAACCGCCGGATGGGTAGCAACAGGGGCTGAAGTTGCTGTCGTTGCCGGAGTTGTCTATGGGGGATATAGGGGCATAGGAGCGTTACGAAAAAAACTATTTCTAAAAGAAGTTTCGGTAGCACCTCCTTTACAAGCCAATGTAGAATTGAAAACCAAATCCAGGCGCGTCATTCCTTTACGATTACAGAAAGAAAGACAATTGGATGCGACACATATGGCTCTCATAAAAGAAGAAATCAGAAGAAGTGACGCCAGGCAAGTATGGGAGAAAATGTCATGGTGGAAAAAACGGAAAATAAAAATGAAAAGACGAAGAATTGTACATAAACAACCTTCATGGAAGAAAGAGAAGCCTATACACATCCGTATACGCAGTCGGATAGATGAAATCCGTCAAAATATACGACGGTTCCGTTTAGAAAATCGCGATACACATCCCTGGCAGGATCTCACCGGCCCCGAACGAATGCTTAGGACAGTGCTTGATCGGATAGCTACTTTGGAGGTGTTACCCATTGGGATTCGTGCAGATGCGTTAGGCAGAGAAGAATTATTGTTACGGAGGGCCCATTGGAGAGAGAAACAGCGGCATCATCAGACAAATATCGCCCGCGTGCACTATATAGCGTCTCAGACGCCAAGTAGAGTCGCCTCAGTCGTTAAAAGTGTTCAGGACAGGGCACAGCGGAGGAATCAGCAGGAGCTTGCTTGGGGAGCGATACAAGTATCCCCGCAGGTGAATCAGGTATTACGAGAAGTGGCAACCTTAGTCCATAACGGAAAGGATGAGGAGGTTGTCCGTCTGCTTTCGCTTTTACGAGTTAACACGCTTACTCCAAAAAATATGAAAGAACATATTGGATGGGCAAACCAAATATTCCAACGTGCCATAGCACATCTTCCTCCCCAAGAGGTAAAGCTGTGGGGACAAGGTGAAGAGGGGGAAGTTGCCATATTGCGGGCTGCGGCAAATTGGATTATCCGCCATACGCCCGGAATGGAGTTATTAACGTAAAAAATAAGTGATACCCTCATCTCAGAAATGATTTTGTTGTACACTACTAGTAATGACAGAAAAAAATGTACATCCGCCGATGCCTGACTCTAAATTGTCAGGTATACTAGATAAAGTACAAAGCAGGCTTCATCGCAAAGTGAACGAGGACAAAGAAAGACAGAAGCCTGTGGTAAAAATGATCGAGAAAAAAGAAATCAAGAATGTGAAGAAGTCCTCATTACCTCCAAAGTCAACTCAAAAAATACCGTCTCGTCCAATAGAACAGCTGTTGATAGGTACCTGGAACGCAGTCAAACCTGAAAGTCAGGGAAAGTGGATCATGGAAAACACGTATGACCGATGGTTCAAGCCGACCTATCAGACAGAGGAAGAGCGGAATCATGCAGCGTTATTACGGCCCAAAATAGAAAAGATCGTTGGTTGGGGAGTGGTGGGAATTGAAGCAGGGCTTATTACGTTTGGCGTGGTGAAAGGGTATCAAAAGCTACGGTCGGTTGATTGGAGCAGGTTAAAAAAACCTGAGAAGCACGCAAACGAGTAAGGCTTGTAGATAGAAGTCCGGCAGATATAGCAGAGCAGCATGTGCAACATGCCATGCAAAGCGTCATGAGACACCTCGTAGGATCACAAGCGGATTGGGATAAAGTTATGAGACAATTAAATGGGATAGATGTAATGAAAATACCATATTCATCCGAACTTCAAGGACAAATTATGAGAGATTTTTTTCAACGCGTGTTTAGAGAACTACAACAACAAGGTGTTCCTGCACAAATAAATAAAGGGGTGTGGAAACAAGAGCAACAAGATATTATCCGTGGTATTATGCAACATGTCCAAGCGGGTTATTCGGTAGAAGCTATAAAAAATGATCCGGCACTAGTAAATACACCTTTTCATGAAGCACTGAAAGATGGTGTAACAAGAGATTTTCTAGATTTCCTTGGCCTACTTCGTACTTGGTTTATCAACGCAAGCTGTCCTGGAGCAGCGCAGGTCGGCATACGTTTAAAGGAATTATAGAAAGGGGGTAGTATGAAAGATTATAAACAACTTTTTGACCGATGGGTGATATTGACGACACTACCTGAAAACGATCGCAAGGCGTTGGTAGAACGCATGCATGAAGAAGTGACGACAGGGGTGCAGGCGCTTTCTGGACTTGCCATCGCTGAGGTAAACAAAGTGTTGGAGGAAGCTCGTTACGAGAAACGCGAGACGTATATAAAAACTATGGCTCCGATCCTTGCCCTTTCCGCATTTGACGGCTATCTTCTGTCCCTTATGGAAAAAGGAGTGAATCCACAGACTACTGATCTTGCAAAGAATGAAAAAACGAAAGGATTAGGGGAGCGGTGGTCACGTGCATACCAAAAAGATCAAAATATATCGATATTACAAGATATAGATCCGATAATCGGTCTGATTTTAGGTAAAATGTACGAAGTCCGGGTCAATCAGATGCTTTCGTTTTATCCCGATATCATCGAATTGCCGTACAAAACGACCGAGAAGCTTCATCAATATATCGGGTGGGCGGTACACCAAGGATACGTTTTTGGGGTCATGGAGCAGTCCACCCTGTAACGTAACGTACAGGGCCTGGCCCTGTACGTTGTCTATAGTAATTTTGATTTTGGATACCTCTTATGCCGGAAGCAGTTGTTGGTGCCAAGCTTACAGATATCGTCCACCAAAAGAAAACGGCAGAGGGGTCGTTGACGATCGCATATAACCCCAAGGATATTGTCGCGAATACGATCGGTCATGTGTTGGCTGTGCCGACCACGCATACGATTCTTTGGACGTGGGGGAGCGCTTTCAAAAATCCATCGAAAGAGTTGGCAGGCAAGTTATTTGAGCGTTATAAAGACGTACCGTGGAAAGGTGATGTGTTGGTACGTGTCGGACACGTGTCCCTCATGGGGGATCTTCAGCGGATGTTTGCGCGTAACGAAACGATTCGCGGTAGGCCCTGGATGCTTAAGGATCGATTTGGCCGGGCTATAGAATTTGTGGGAAAGCTTGGTGTGGCATTTCTAACGACACTCAATGCGATAAAGGCAAAATTAATGAGAAGCGACTACTTCAATCCATTTGCAAACACAGTGGCGGTATTTCATCCCAAGTTAGCCGCCGGTATGCACGAATTGGGACATGCAGAGTGGTTTAATCAGATGGATCGAAATCAAAGAGTAGCATATTCGGCCGTGTTAACCAATGCGCTCGTTTATGTACCTTTCTTCCGTTCATTTATAGAATGGCAGGCAACGGCAAACGCAATGAAGCACTATGTGAGCGACGCGGAACGCAGACAAGCGTTGAAAATGCATGAAGCGGCATGGGCAACATATCTTGGGTTTGATGCGTTAGCGACACTATCATTAGTCGCTCCTGCTTTTGCGTTACCCCTTCTTAAGGCCGCAATTACCATAACGGGTAAACTAACTATAGGGACGAAATTATTTACTGCCGCAATTGGAACAGCACTCCATCCATACAGTTCTTCTATTGCTGGCCATTTAGTGAATCGTTTGTATCCCAAAAAAGACCAACGGTTTGGGTATATTTTTGAGGGAAAAAAGGGCGAGAAGCGTGTTGTCGAAGATCGCTTCCGTAATGCAAAGAATCCAGCGCCACAGCCCCAAACTGCGGAAAGCATGTCTCAGGAGAAGAATCCGCTTTTTGACCTTAAGCCCCATCAAATACTCCAGGCGACGGCTAGAGCAGTACCGGAACAGCGTCAATTCGTATCCGGCGGGGATAGAAACGGCAAGCAGAAGCTCCACAGTAATTATTCCCGCGTCACTTTTTAACGTACACGTACAGGGCCTGGCCCTGTACGTTGTCTATAGTAATTCGAGGCTGAGACTTTTTGGTAATATCGTTTTGTCGGTATCTTTCTGTTCAACAAACATTTTATACGTATTGATTTGTTTGACAAAGGGAAGGAGCACTTTTTTGGCGATAAACTGTGCGAGGACTGGTTCTGGGTTGAGCCAGGGGATGTGTTGGGTGCCAAGGTAGGCATTGTACGAAGAAAACCCCTGTTTCAAACTAACTCCGGTTTCAAGAGGATTTCTGTGGATGTAGCGAGAAAGGTGGAGCAGATACTCATTCTTGTCGATCATGATCGCTTTATATCTGCCTTGAAAAAGCGCGCCGACCCGTTTATATTTTTTGTTAAAGTACATGGTGTAGCGCGTGAGGAGAGATTGGATAAACTCATGCATCGCCTTGCTTGACGTTTGTTTTAAAAGAAAATGGAAATGATTTGGCATGAGGCAAAAGGCGATTAGCTGGATCGTTTTTGAGAAATTCTTCGGTTGTCGCTCAGGGGCTTGGAAATTAACGTACAGGGCCTGGCCCTGTACGTTATGCACGTTTTGAAATGTAAAGTTGACGGAGCGTCGTTGTCGTTGAGCTGGTGGGGTCTTTGGAGACGACAGGGCCTCTTGAAGATAGGTTAGCAGTACGCGATAGTCTTGATCATTAAGGAATATTATCCGTTTTTCGACGCCGCGATTGTACACGTGGTAGTAACCATTTTCGATATAGATTTTCCGGCTATGTTTGGCAGGCATATCATCGGAAGCTTACTCCTAAAAAGTACTATTTTCAGTATGATAGATCACATGAAAAAGTCGTTTTGCAGGGCCTGGCCCTGCAAGGCCGGGGGGCTACTTGCGTAATCATCATTTTTTCCCGTACAATGGTAGTTTCCCGTCCATATTTATGAAACCAGAAACAAATCAGGGTTTCGAAGGTGCTCCGTCGTCGGAATTAGCATACAGAGAGACGGATGTTGCCGTGGAGGTGAGCGCTGAACTGACCGGAGAAAAGCCGGAAGATCAGCGAGAGGAGATATCGGTCGTTATCGAAGTTGCGGACATGCGGATAGAGTGTGTGCAGGGGAGGAAGCAGGAGCGGATTATGCGTCGTACTTTGCGTTGGCCAATCCACAGTAATACGCACCGGGTTACGTTTTAAAAAATATCATTCCAATGAGCACTTCTTATGCTATACTTTGCATCTAATGGGTGAACAACTACAAGAAGCATTAGTAAACGAGCAAGGAAAATCATTACAAGTATCATGGTATTATGACGCGGATGGTGATCACAGGGTGACAGTAACATCAGGGAAAGCCCGTATGGATCATGGAAGAGGGTCTAGTTTACTCCATCGTGAAAAGTTGCCAACCGTAATAAGCGTGGGATCTTTTGAACCAAAACACCCTCGAAGATTTTCTTCCATTGAAGTTGTAGCGGATGTAAATGCACTTACAGAAAAAGTTCGGCAAAAGTTATTGCCTCTCGTCATTGATGAACGTAGCAGAGCAAAAGCCGATGGAATACTCCAGAGGGGAATTACATTTATGATGACTGGTCAGAAGCCTCGCGGGTGGAAATAACGATAATTAGTAACACAATAAGTATTACCAAGCCTACGTATTCGAGAACTTGCGGCCAGAAGATGATGACAATATCGCGTTGGTTTAGATTTGTTCTAGGTTGCAGCCTCCATCCGTTTTCCCAGTTATTTATATACACATGATCTGTAAGTTCACTCCCAAAGACATATGGGAATAGTTGTGTTATGCCCGAGAGTCCGGTTACGTCATAGGCTTTCCAGTTGGCGTTATACGCTTGAGAAAGGACGAGCGTTTGATTTGGATATAGTGAGGGTATCGTCACATGATAAAGCGAGGGATTTGGGTGTGTAACTATAGCATCTAATTGTTTTTGTGGGGTATTGTCTTTTGTATTGTCTCTGAGTGTGTGCCCTGTATAAATGAGCTTTTCATATGGCAATGGGTAGAACGTAACATCCGCTACATCGTTTATGGTTTCTGTATCGCCGATACCATCATTTGTAAAATATACCGTGTATCCTAATCCATCGGACGCAAGCGGGGGTAGCACGAAGTAATCTATCTGCCATCCGTCTGTTTTCTCTTTAGTATTTTCTGTTTTTTCAAGCAGCGTTTCCAGTTCTACGTGTTTGGCGGTATCGTTGATGATCGACATCATGAGTGGTCCGCCCTTCACATGTCGTGACTCGACAGCGACCAGATATCCATCCCGATGGGTGAGTGCGCCGGTAGCGAAGTTGAGGCAGCCGCGCTGGTTTGTAGCGGACATCCGTAGTGTTTCACTATCAGTAGTTTGGAGCGTTTGGGTAGCGACAGTTCCTTGTTTTAGCACTCCACATGGCTTAAGTGCTTGAGGGTTAAGCAGTTGAGAATCATCAGTGCTAAATGCCACCGATTTTTTATCTATCGCTACGCGAATATTTGAATCCTGTAATGTGTTTGGTCTGATCGTAATTTCGTTTGAATTTTCATCTATAGTAAACTCCCGTTCATTACTGGCGCGCTTAGTAAACAGTGACCGAAAGGGGTAGTAGTTCATGGTGGATGGTTTATAGTTTGTGGATGACTGGTAATCTCCGAGGTCCCGGTATGCGACATCGTTGTCTGTCCAGGTATATGCGGGGAATACAGTGGGTAAGCTGACAGCGATTTGGACAAATGCTGTCGCTCGAGGAGTACGTTCATAGACCTGTATATTATTTGATTGCCCGATGCGTTTAACGTCTGGCAGAGCCGCGAGCAGCTCGCGTGTTTCGTCTATATAAAGTGATCGGTCATGGCTCGGTGCCCAAAGATTGCCGTCGAGGATGATATAGCGGATGTCATATTTTTGGAATACGTTAGAAATTCCTTTACTATCCTTGGCGTACAGAGCCCGCGAAAGTTCCCAAAAATAGTTTTCGTTTCCGTTGCTCCACGGATCAAACGCGCGGTCCATGAGTGCCTGGCTCAGGCCATACCACAGGAAGCCGCTCCCCACATAGCCGAAGTTGTAGTGTTTCCAACTCCAGTAACTTGAGGCAGGCAGATATGCAGTTCTTCCTTTATGATCTTGTTTGTTCATGAAATTAAATAGTGCGATATAGTCTTTGGGTAAAGAAACGCGGAGCGCATCGTAAAAGAAGTGACCCTGGAAGATAGGCAACGCCTGAAAAATTATCGCCCCGGCTATCGCAACCACCCCTCCCCGTTTAAGGCCAGGCCTTGATTGGAGAGAGACTGTCCCGGCAATGAGTTTCAATCCCCAAACCAGAAGCATACTGCTCGCAAATCCGTAAAGCAGGCTAAATTTGGTAAACGGGAAGCGATAGCTTTCGGCAAAGAGCGGGATATGAGTTCGGAGGTACTGCATGCCGTCAGAAAGCGCGGGCGTGTTGTTGGCTAGTAGGATGAAGCTGATACTCCAAAGCACGAGAATGGAGAGCTCCATCGGATTAAACGCATGAGACTCCTGGTGCAGAAACGACAGGAGAATCCGGATTATGCCGGCGATGACGAGGACAGAAAATAGGGCAGTCAGGATAACCAATGTAGGCTGCCAGAGGTGGGTCCGCCAGGATTGCATCACATAGATTGGGGCGCCCGTCGTGTCGACATCTTCAAAGTCCAGCATGAATCCCTGGGATGTCAACACATGATAAAGGTCCCCAAACGCACGATTCCGTTCGTATACTTCACCCGAGCTCATCTCGTTTATTTTGGCATTTTGGATGATGGGGGCGTTGTAGGGGAGGTTGTATACGTAGGGCAGGAGCCAAAAGGCATTGACGCAAAGATATGAACATATAGCTATGAGTATTTTTGATGCGGGTCCTGCCGCGCGCCAGCCCCATCGCCACCTACGAGGGGACCCCGGCGAGTGGGGTTCCCCGTCTTGCGTCACCCGCTGCCATACACACGTGATTGATATTGTTCCAAGCAGTACTACAGTTGGTAATAATAGCGTTGGGATAAAGTACTGCGGGGTAGAAAGAATTGATACTATAACAAATAGTAATAGAGTAGTACGAGATGGTTGTTGGAGATAGCGTATGAGACTATAGGCAAGCCAAGGAAGTGCCGCATAGTGGACGGAAAATGCTTCAAGAGGTGTATAAAACATCTGGATGGTGACAAGGTTCAGGCCATAAAAAAGAGCCCCAATTATTGTCATTCCGGGCTTGGCCCGGAATCCATTGTTTTTTTTGGATGCCGGATCGAGGTCCGGCATGACATACGAAAGAAGGTAATACATCCCCGCCATACCCATAAGGTGCATGAGAAAGTGGAAGGTATAGCGGAGCATGTGTTGTGGGAGTGCGAGCGAAAGAATCCAGAGAAATACTGTATGGACTAGGTTGGCTGCATGTCCCATGCCATCGGGAAGTCCTACACCCCGGTGTTCCTGCCAGACGCCAAAGACATTGGTAACCAAAGCTTGCCGGAAGTTAAACTCCGGCATCACGTTATCCCAACCCATGAGATAGGTACCTGGTTTGTAGTTGGTGGCCATGATGACAAGCTCAACGAACGTGAGCATGAGGATGGGCCAGAAACGGCGGATGTTATGCCAAAAATGTCGCTGCATAGGATTTAAGTTTTGTTAGAAAAGTATGTTTCGACCTGTCCGCAATAACGTTAGCGAAAGCGGGAAATTTGAATCGGAATGATATCCTTTTTATCCCTCTGATATAGTAAAAAAGCTCCTTAAGCCACGGTTCCGGTAATATGGCGACTAAAGCAGCTTGCAAGATCATAATAGGAAATACGACAAACGGGGCTTGATAGTTGAGTTTGGTAATAGCTTCCCAGCGGATGGCATTTATATTCCAAAAGTTTCCTTTGAGATTGTTTAATGACGAATTATTCATATGAACTCGGTATTTCATAAGTGTTTCAGGAAGATTTGCAAATTTTCCATGTGGTAAAAGTTTAAAAAACGTATAGTAATCGTCGTTGATCCCATACTTACAGGCATAAAGCACCTGTGGGTCAGGCAACATATGGCGGTTGATCATGACTGATGGATGGATAATCGGATGCCATAGCGCGTATTGTTGATATATGCCGCTATTTCCCGTTGGGACAGATTTTTTACCGATGATGTGATTTTTTTCGTTGATCACGAGCGCTTGCGTTCCTAATAGAATAGTTCCTGCGTGGGTTGTAAAGTATTGTATTTGTTTTTCGATACGTTTAGGAAGCGCCACATCATCCGCGTCCATACGCGCAATATACGATCCTTTTGCATGGAGAAGTCCTAAATTAGTTGCGGCATTGCCTGCTTCATTAAGTTTAGTCTTACTACGGAATGCCTTGATTTTTGTATGATGCATTTTGCGATACTGTTTGATAATGTTCCATGAACCATCTGTCGATCCGTCATCGACAATAATAAGTTCAATTCGGGAATACGTTTGTTTCAGGATGCTTTCGATAGCAGGCGCCAAAAACCTCCCGGCGTTATGTACGGGTATAATGACAGACACAAATGGTTGTTTAGTCATATATATTTTTTATTCTCCCTCCGCCCTGTACCGTTTGGTACAGGGTAAAGGGAGAGGCATACAGGAATAACACGTTAGTGTTATTTGAGCTTGCGCTCGATTTTGTCTCTCCTGGTTTCTTTTGCGCGTTCCCAAAAAGGGATTGCACGAAAAAACCGTAAGTAGAGATCCTCCCTTTTGAGGAGGATCTCTCTTATTCCGACGCATGGTCGGGGTTTACGGGCGCATTTCCAGGTGCGCCTGAATTTCGCTCATGGACGGGCCGTTAGAAGCTTGCTTCACCCACTCGATCGAGCCATCGCGCTTCAGCAGCACAATGGGAATCTCATCAACGGATGGGCGCTGTCCAGTGCCATTCTGGCCGCTGTTGATCATTGCTGTGACGTAGTTTGGTGCATACGCCTTGATCGTGTCCAAGGATCCACAGTGTTGAGTGACGTGAAGTGTCAATATGCTGTTTGCATACGGCATTTCAGTTCCCACTATACGTTCGGCGATTGCGATGATGCGATTCCAACCGCCAAATCCCGATCCGGGCTTCCATGCGATTTCGGCCACGGTTGTGCCTTCTTTGGTACCCCATGGAACATCTGTGGGTTTTTCAAAGAATAACGGCGTCGTGTTTTTGCCGTCTTCGCAGGTGCCTGCAGAACCGCCATCGGTAGACATAGAGTCACCGGAGTTACTGGACGATGCGCCACCAGCGGGTACGGCGACGTTGTTCGGCTCGGCACCGTTCAAAACCTCGCCACAGTCGACGGTTTTTTCGTCGATTGTAACGTTTGCACGGCCGGTATTGCAGGTGCTGATTGCCCAATCCGGGTAGGCTGGCGCGGGTTGTGCTGCTCCACATGCGGCGAGAATCATGCTGGCCAGCATCAATGCGGCGAGCAGTTGGTAGAGCTTTTTCTTTTTCATTGTGAAACTCCTCTTGTATGATCTATTTGTTGTTTAACAATTGTAGAACTCTTTCCTATTCAGTTGTCTCTACCCCTCGAAACCACCTCCTTTCGTTGGTGTTTCTGACTCGGTCCGCCTATCGGCGAGATCGGTCAGCTATTTCGTGGTTTTCACCACGATTTTTTTCTTGGCTTTTTTAACGGTATTCCGCCTCCAACGCCTGGTTAATTTTGTTCGGCTAACAGCCATGGTGGCATCCTCCTTTCCTAGGAATTTTTGGCGTGCTACGGTGCTGGACAGCCGTTTATCGCTAAATATGTGATCACTGCTGGAACCAAAACCAGCAAGGCGACAACGGTGTAGACATTGAAGTATGATCTCATGATACCCTTACGGAGTCGGATCATCTATCATGGACGCAAGGCAAGCGTCTTCACACGAAGCCGCCTGACTGCCGATCCAGACGGTTTCCCCCGTATATCCGTCTAAACCGGTCAAATTGCAAATGGTGCAGGCATACACCCACAAATCTTGGGAGATTGTGGAGATGCTGCTTTCATCCTGCCTGGGGCAGCTCTGTTCCCGACCTTGAGGGTCAAGAAAGGTTGCAATAGCCACGCGAACCTCGCTTTGAATTTGCGCTCCCTGGCAAACCGAAGTAACGTCATAGACAGCGGGCGCTTCAGTTTCAACCGGTGCTTCAGTTGCCGCTGGTTCCGCGGGTGCTTGGGCGGGTGCCGGTGTTGGCCCACAACCTGAGAGCAATAAAGCTACAGCTAAACAAATAAAGCCGAGGCCGATTGCCCACATTGTGTAGGTGTTTTTAAGTATCCTTGACACGGTTTCATCTCCTTGTTTCGTGGTTATCCAGATTGTTCTGGTAGCGGCTGGAGTGGAGCTGGCGGATTCACCTCAATCAAACCCTTTGGTAAATCTGTTGGGTTCGTCAGCATAATCCCTTGCGTTTGCACGTAAATCGCCGGGTCACAGTTAAATTCCGTGAATACCATCGTCTGAGGGTTTTTTATCCAGAGTGCATCCCCCAGATATACCAAGAACTTATATTCTTGGTCCTGGACTTTAACCTCCACCAATGTGGTTACCTGAATTTCCCCTCCAAAGGTTCGAGAACCGTCTGGAGATTCAGGAATGCGAGTCAGATCATCCCATGGGTATACACCACTGGGAGTGCAGGTCGTTGCGGCCGGATCTTCGATCGCAGGCGCTGTCAGATCTTCACAGGATATCCATCCTGTGTTGATCCAGATCGATAACACATTACCGGTCGTTTCACATATCGTCTGCCCATACCCAAGGGCTGACTCAGATGGAACATCTGGATATGATCCAATTTCCGATGGCGGTTGTGGACATATTATTATCTCGTCAGCCAAAGTGTACGGTGACGCGTACTCCCGAACGGCAACCTTTTCTCCTGTATTTAAA
>Ga0172375_10008711_pt1 | contig 13566 bp, 25 predicted proteins | sample LakKiv1m_FD_114537 | JGI IMG/M metagenome (GOLD analysis project Ga0172375, IMG submission 114537) | Freshwater microbial communities from Kabuno Bay, South-Kivu, Congo - kab_092012_11.1m | ecosystem: Environmental > Aquatic > Freshwater > Lake | place: Democratic Republic of the Congo...
TCCATCTATTTTTTATTCTACTTTCCTAACCAACTTAACAACAACCACATCAACACTATATGCATAGTATTATCAACTGCAATATAAACTGGAGCAACAAAGAAACTTCTTGGAGAAATCATCTTTGGATTTTCAATTAATTCTATTCCAGTTTGTTTTACCATCTTCATCCACTTAGATGCAAGAGACCAACGATCGATTGGGAAATGAGTAATCCATGCTATTAAAAACGCTATTATTAAATCTGGAATATGATTTCCTAATATTCCCCAGTTATTTTCATGTTCAACTGAATGCCACCCAGCAAGAACAACGAAAAAAGAAACACACAATGAATACACTAAACAGTGTAGTACACAATAATTCCAACCCCGTAATGTTGGTTCAGATTTCTCTATAGCCATTTTATGATTTTGAAACAAATAATCACCAACAAAATGACCGATTAACAATGCGATATTATTATACATATATCCCCTTAATAGATTACAGTTTTATAATTTAAAATTGTTACTAAGAAAAAGCAAACTAAAAACACTATAAGAAAAGAAAAATCAGAAATTATTTTTAAATACATCAGTCCACCACAAATGAATGTGATCACTATTAAAACTAATTGCATAATAATTCTAATTCGATTCCATTTAGACATATCTCTGTAAACCATATTCAATTCCTTTTGCTAGTTTGAAAAGTATGCTATTCTTCTAAAATTCTTTACTGTCTTTAAAGTCTTTTTACTAACTTCTAAATCCATCTCTTTTATTGCAAATGTAAAAGAAGGTCCAAATCCCATCTGTAACCTTGGATAAAGTTTAGGATTCTTTAACAAAATTTCGATTCTTTTTGCGGTATTGGGATGAGTATGAAAAATATCATTAATTTTTCTATATATCTTACAGAATATTGTTGAACATGCTTTTGTCTTATCTCCGTAGTGTTTTGCCATCTTTTCAAGAGCAGAAGCTAGTTCTTTTCCATAACCCATTTTAACTGCAAAACTATCAGCATCATATTCAAACATTCTGGATACAGCTAATGGCACTGTCTGTGTTAGTAAATTAAGTAAATATATACTAAGTATAAGAATGGGATAAGCTATAACAAGTCCTGATGCCAATAAAAATGCCATTGCATTATAAACTATCATTGTTGACATACTATAAGATGCCCAAGTTTTAAATAATATGTGTTTATCTTTTTGTTTAACATGACCAACCTCATGTATTAAAACAGCATAAAATTCTTTTTCAGATACTAAAACTTGTAAGCCAGTAAAATAAACAATATCTCCAGTTGCAGGATTTGCAAAAGCATTTACCTGTTTAGATGGGCATCTTCGAACAATATATGTCTTACCATCTTTAACTAGTTTATTTAGTTTTGTTGTTACTTCCGGATCTATTTTTAATCGTCTAACTGAAAGAGCCGCAGCAACCAAACCAGTAATAAACATGACAGTAGTGAATAGAAGTGCTAGCCCAGAAGCTATGATATACTCTAAAAACTCACTAACTACTTTAATTTTCTTTGTATCATAGTTAACATAATTATCTATTATTTTCATTATAATTTTGTTCAGAAAATAGAGAATATCTTTAAAAAGTAGGATTAATGGCTCGACCAGAATTCGGCAAATTAGCAAACTGTTCTATATCAGATTCAAATTGGGGGGTAATAATTCTACCCAACTCCGTATGTTCATTTCTTATGATGTAGCTAGGATGGAATGTAGGAATACAAAGTATTGGAAGATTAAACTTATCTTCAAAAGAATCTTCACCTGATGATGGAACAACATTTAATTGATCAAATACTTGACCCCTAATTTTAGAAATTGGTTGATCTGAATTTAAGAGATATTTGGCTGGTGTTGAACCAATAAGCAAAATAAATCTTGGCTTCAACAAAATTATCTCGTTCAGTAACCACATACTTACACATTTATTAACTAAATTTGAATCTGATGGAAATTGATTATCTTGTGGTCGACAAGGAATTGTATTTGTAATACATGTATTAATTGTAGTTAGATTATTTTTAGAAAAAGCTTTTCTAATGACAACTCCAGCTTTACCAACGAAAGGTTGTCCGTATGTAACTTCATCTCTGCCAGGAGCTTCACCGATCGCCATATAAGTTGGATTGATTAAATTCCCTGTGCTTAAAACCACTTTATTGTAAATATTTCCAACTGGGCATTGTCTGCATTTTTCTTTCTCTGTATTAAACTCTTGATATGTATTATACATATTTTCTTACTCTATTGGTATTTTTGTTTCCCGTTTATGAAGACCCAACCATGTAAATATATAATCTGCAGTTTTACAACTAACATCAACAGAAAGATGCCATTGTTTTTTAATAATAGTACCAATACTAAAATAACGATGTAGAAAATATTCTCTAGAAGCTCCATCTCCTTTTCTCAAAACTACAAAAAACTGACTCTGATTTTTATCATCAGGAATTGTACAAAGAATATTTAATCCTTTTTCCCATTCTTTTCTTAACTCTTCTAAGTTACTCACAAATAAACTCCTTTTAGTCGTTGGCTGACCCAGCAGGATTTGAACCTACTCAAAGGCCTCCAAAGGGCCTTGTGCTGCCGTTACACCATGGGTCAATCTTTTATTTATTCACTATTAAAAAGAAAGTCGGTCTATAGCTATCTCTAACTATAGACCGACAGTAATACAATTATACTTTCTTAATTTCTATTCGAAGAAGTCTATCAGTATCTGTTTCATTTAGACTAACACTTTACTTATTTTTTAATAGTTTATTTAAATTAATCTTTTTAACACTACTTTCATCTAGATGCAACAATTTAACTTTTCTATATAACTTAAAATAAGGAATTTCATACATCTCATTTTTCTGCAGACGGATTCTATATTTTCTGATTTCTTTTGCTAACAATGGATACTTTTGAATTGCTTCATCTTCAGCTTCAGATAAATTACCAATTACTAATAACATGAAATCTGGATAACCCAATCTAAACTCCATGTTATTAATAAAGGCTTTGCCCAAATGCTTAGTAACACATTGTAGACATGATTTTCTCATATTTGCAAGTTCCTCGGTTATTACCGCCATGCAACAAATGTATAATCTTTACATAGGAATTTATGTAAAGAAGGAAGAAATTTCCCATTCTCCCCCCTCACTATATCAAAGAACCGATCTGGTTCTTTAGTTACAATATCTGACACCCATTTTTTAAATAGATCTTCTGTAATCTTATCTCCACCCATTCTCATCAGAATACCAATTCCAAAATCAGAAATGCAATCCATATAAGGAGCAAATTCTTTACTTGGAATCTTACCATAATATTCTGCAATTTTATCATCAATTACTGCTAACGTCTCATTCGTTCCATCTGGTTTTTTAAAACAAAAACTAGCTGACATATAAACTCCTCTACTCCTCTCCTGCATCTTTCCAGTTGATAATAGGACGCAATTTAAAAAGAACCTTTACTAAATCAGATTCATTCTTAATTACATCTTCTATATCTTTATATGCTTGTGGTGCTTCTGATACATCAAGCATACCAGTGTCTTTTCCTTTTCGACTAACAGATCTACCAAACTTAGTATGAAAAACACCAGTCATCGAATTTTTAATTTCTTTCAATTTCTCCTCTGTATTATATTGTCTATTAAAATCCATTCTTCCCATTTTTCTACCACTACCATGAGAACATGATTTTAATGACTTTTCATTTCCCAACCCCTGAACAATATAAGAACAGGTTCCCATTGATCCAGGAATAATTCCTATGGTTTTATCACTAGCAAGAGTTGCACCTTTGCGATGAACCCAAACATTCTTTCCAAAATGATTTTCAAGTGAAGCATAATTATGATGAATATTAAGAATATCATCACCGCAAATACTTTTTGTAGTGACTTCTATATGTGGGAAATAATGCAACATATTTCTTTTAATATCATCTAACATTGCTTTTCTATTATAAAAAGCAAATGAAAGACATATATTCATCCATCCAATATATTCTTTTCCTTCATTTGAAGTAACTGGAAGAAAAGGAATAGTTGAATTTGAATACCATTTTTCATTTAAGTTAAATGCTATCTTATTAAAATGATCACATGTCTTCTTTCCAATATTTCGAGAACCAGAATGAACCATCACCCAAACTGTTTCTGTTTCATCATACTGGATCTCGAGGAAATGATTTCCGCCACCCAAACTTCCAATTTGACTGAAAAAGTCATTTAAGTCAGCTATTTTAAAATAATTAGTATTTAATGGAAGTTCTTTGTCTAATACATAATGAATCTTTTCTGAATAAATTTGCTCCATCTCTTTTCTTCTAGCATCAGTATTATGAGAAAATCCCATAGGGATAGATCTTTCAATAGCATGATGGAGAATTTCTTCTTTTCCTTTTATATCTGCAAGAGTTAAATTGGTTCTGAATGCTGCCATTCCACAACCAATATCAACACCAACAGCATTAGGAATAATAACACTATTGGTTGCAATAACTCCACCGATAGGCATAGACATTCCCATGTGAGCATCAGGCATTAAAGCACAATGTTCAACAAAAGGAAGCTTGGCCAAAGTAACCATTTGATTAAGAGCTGATTCTTCTATATCAGGACACCATGAAAAAATTGGCTTACCACCGTTAATAATTGGAATGATTTGCATTTATCTATTTAAACTCCTTTGTAATCCTCGAAAAAGTATGGAGCAGAGGGGAGTCGAACCCCTGTCTTGATAGCAGTAACTATATTTTCATTCACATGTTTATCTGAATTGATTTCACTTCAGGAGTTATGGCTCAAACAGAAAGGCCAATTCGGTTCTTTACCGACTCAGCATCATACTTTGTATGAAGTCAGAGATCTCTTAGCTTCTCTCATTGCTACCTTTGTAATTTAATGCAAAATTAGATACTAAGGCAATCTTTCTAATTTCACAGGTGCCTTTATTTAGGCAGCCATTTTGTATTCGCTGTTCGCGTTTACTTTTTTCCTAGAAGAGTTAACAAGACCCACTAGGAATTTCTTGACATGCAAATATAATCCCACACTACCAATCGAAACCGGGACTGCCCCATATTTAATTTAGTTCAATTTCACTTTCTTCTTTTTCTTATTACTTCTTGGATCACCAACCCAATAATCTCCATCCTCATCAAAACCACCGAGAATTTTTGCACCTTGAGCATCATCATATTCTTTGTTCATTTTATTTAGAGCTTCTTCAATATCATCTGTACTAAAACTATCATCAACTTCAACTATTTGACAACCAGCAATTGATGTAAAAGTTTCTCCATCATTAAGAACCATTATTTTCATTTCTGTTTCTTCTCCTTTTGTTATTCTATGAATTTCTTCCACCAAGGAAAATATTTATCAGTCCATATAGAATATGCTTGTGCATATGCTATATAATCTGTATTAGCATATTTTTTCTTACTATTAACAAAATCATCTATTGAAAAAACGATTAAGAAGTTTGCTAAACTTATTTGCTCACCAGCATTTAAGCACTCTGGTGCTGGTGTCCAATCCTTTTTTCTCTCAGATAATTTTGAATGAGAATTTCTCCAAGATGAAGAATAAGCAGCCCATGTCTCAAAATCCCAAACTATCTCTTTAAAAGATTTTCGAAACTTATCAGACACAAGATCTTTTATTTCGTTAAAAATACATAGTGCTTCTGTTAATGGAATAGCTGTTTGTTTGTGTTTGTTCGAAAAGTTTCGTGCACACAAAGCCAACCACCCAGCTCGCAATCCATGATTACGAACCAAGATATGTAAATTAGTAACAAAAGAATCATTGACCATTATATTATCTACTAATAATCCTTTACCATCATCTTCAACCCAAGAAGCAAATTCAGAATATTTCTGAAATCTTGTAATTGAAAAATCTTTTTTCATAATAAATCTCCCTTCATAGTTCTATTCACTGGATTTGGTATCTGAGATATTCTTACTTGTTCTTTCAGAATAGCAAAATTTGCAATTTGTGGTCCAAAAACTTTCTTTGCTTCTTCTAATTGATCTTTTAAAGTTTTAACACAATTATCTATCACAACTATCATATTTGTGCAAACTTCAGATACATATGTATTACCAGAGTTATTCTTTAAGTTATTGAGTTGAATCCTATGTATTTCAAGATTCGCCAAAAAATTAACAACTTTATCAACTTCGTTTTCATATAGTTGTCTTGATTCTTTTTTGACAGGTTCCAGTTTAAAATTCTCCACTGGAGCCTCAGCAACACTATCAACTTCAGTAGGTCCCTTTTGATTATAAAGAACTTCCATCACAACAAGTTCTTTCAAATAATCAAAATATTTTAAAGCTTCTTCTTTTGTTGATCCTAGTGTTGCTTTCTTCAGATGTAATAAAACTTTACTATTTTCTTTATCATAACCAACAGAAACAAATGTTTCATCATGTGTTATACTATGTACTTTTTCTTTTCTTGCTTTTTTCATTTTCTTCTTTTACTAACTTGTGTGTATGTAGACTTATTGTTTCACCTGCTATAGAACCACAAGAAAAAGACTTGTGATCCAGATTAGCAGATGTACTAAGATTTTCTTCAACAGCTTTCATTCTCTTAATATGATCATCTATAGCTTTATATTTACCAGCTACAACTAATGCATATTTCTTATGTGTTTCTTCACTAAATTCTTCTTTAACATCCTCTTCATCATCTTCTAAATAATTATCAATATCTAATTGACTCAATTCATCTTCTTCTGGATCACATTCAAAATTATCCACATCTAATGGTGTGAATTGTGATTCTCCTGGCTTCCATGTTCTCTTACTATCTATTTCAAGAGTTCTTTGCATTAACTTACAAACACAACCCTCAGCAAAAGATCTCCATTGCCTAAATTTTCCCTTTGATTGATTTTGATAATGTGTAGATAACTTAGTTACAGAATTTCGAAGATAATGAAAAAGTTCATTAGCTACTACTACATCCTCACTTATACCAATAAATATGATTTTAATGGAACCATATCCTTTTCCAAACGGTACAAAATTTTGAACAACTGTTTTTGTATCAGTTAATTTATTAACTACTGAAATCAAAATAGTCATCCATTTTGGAACTTTAGTACATTTAAAAGTAGCTCCAGTAACTTCTTGAATTTCAATAGAAGAAGAATCTTCGTTGGCTTCATCTTCAGTCATAACATCAGCCATAGATAGGCCATGTTTCTTAAGAAGATATCTGGCCACTCTCATAGCAGTTTCAACTTCACCAATACTGCTATTCTTCTTCTTGTCAGCTAATCGTAAAACCTTTTGTATTCTTTCTACAAGTTTTTCTTTTATCTCGTCCATTGTTACTTCTTCTTAGCATGTTGTTTAATTGCTTTAATCATTTCTTGTTCTGCTTGTTCTGGAAAATCTAAAGCTAACTCATAATGATCAAGAAGCATAACCATATATGCTAACAAACCAAACATTTCTTGTGGTAGTTCTTTATTCCAATTTGGTTTTGGATCTTTTCTTTCGAGATGTTTTACATGTCTAGCTATTCTACCAAGTTTATCAGCCATCGACGATATTGCTTCAAAAGGACTACTTAACTCTGTAGGTAGATTATTAGCATTTCTGAACTCGAAATAATAATCAAGAAAATTATCAAGAGATTCTTTGACATGCGATAAATATTCTATTTCATTTGGATCAATCTTTGACATGATAAACTCCTTTATCATATTGGTGATATCACCGATATGCTTTAATAAAAAATCCCACTCGAGCTGAGTCTGCGGTACTCACTGAATAGCCAACGAAATTCAGGTTCCTATGGACTCGAGTGGGCGTGAATTCTTAAATATGGACCTACGGGTGAGAATTGAACTCACATGGAGTATTTCTACCCACATCTGATTTTGCAGATCAGTGCCTAAGACCATTCGGCCACCGTAGGAAATGGTAGGTGCGGTGGGGGTCGAACCCACTACTCCCTGGTTAACTTACCACTATAGTTTTCACTACCCGTTCATTCGTCACTACTAGGTTTTGTGGTCTGGACTATGCCTTTACCATAGAATTAAATGCATCTTTTCACTTACAGGCTCTATGTAAGTTTTTGAATGCTAGAGCGTTTTATTTAATTCTTTAGGTAGCTGATTATAGTCTCTACACGTCCCTCTAGTTTTTCTAAAGGTTTCGCTCGGCGTTGGGATATTAAACCGTTCGCCGAATTTACAGCTTACTACTATATCGTTTCCGATATAGCGCTCCTTTTAGAAAGCCAGGTGCTCTACCAGTTGAGCTACACACCCATACTACATCAATTATTTATTCAAATTACCGGAGGTAGTCATCTCAAGACTTGTTAATGCCCCATGACTTCTCTGAAACTTTCTACCCTCGTTAAAAGCTTCTTGAAATTTCTTTTGTATGTCTTCTTTAATCTTTTCTTTATCTACATTCATATTATTTACGTATGACTCAATAAGTTCTATAATTTGTCGTACCTCGTCATTTGCATTATATTTCACTTCAACTTCTATTTTAGCCATATAATCTCCTTGACTGCAAGAAATAACTTCCATTCGAAAAATCTATTTATCAAATCTACTAAGAGGCAAAAAGGGTTTACCTAATTTTTCTCTAGACTGATAATTACCAAATTCTCGTCTAAAGAAAGCTCCTCTTTTTGTAAAATTCTTTGACTTATTTTTAATCTCTTCAATTTCTTCTTTGTATAAATATTCAAATGTTTTAGCAATTGAAACATTTTCTCGTAATTGAGAAATTGAATCATGACCTACTATGATTGTGCTTATTGGTTGAGACATAGAAAACATTAAGGGATCTGATGGATTTACAATTCCATCTGGATGAAAGATAAAGCCTTGAGCAAAAACTTTCATTCCAATTATTCCCATGTTTTGTTTGTTAGCTTCTACAACAACTGTGTCTAAAAAGGATGGCTTCATATTTGCATCTGCTGAATTAACAGGACATAAAACAGTATCGAAATGAAATTCTTTCATTAGTTTAAGAAGAAGATCAGGATGAGCATGTCCAGTTAGTCCTATAAATTTGACAACTCCTTGTTCTTTCATTTCAGAAAATGCTTTTAATGCTCCATCTTTCTGCAAAATCAAATCAACATCCTTATCTGAATCTATATGATGAACTTGCCACAAATCAATATAATCTGTTTTAAGACGTTTAAGAGATTTCTCTAATAACTTAATCGATCCATCTCTTGTACGATCATCTGACTTAGTAGCAAGAAAGATATTTTTTCTAAAAGGTGGTATGACTTCTCCGTAAAATTCTTCTGATGGTCCATATACTGGGGACGTATCAAAATAGTTAATACCCATCCTATAAGCTTCTTGTATTATCTGTAAATTGTTATCTCTGTTTCCTTGATTCTCTAAAGATCCCTGACCACCCAAAGATAGTATACCAACTTCATAACCAGTTTTACCCAACACTCTTTTCGGAATGCCAAGTTCTTTTTGTTCGACGATGTACTTATTAATTATTTTCATTGACTTTTTCATAGTTACTCTGGAACAATAACAATTGCACCCATTAACTGTATATCAAACATACTCCAGGGAATTATAGCAAAACCATAAATACCCCATTCATTAATTCCCCAAGAGTTTTGAACATACACGCCTTCTGATTCTGAATAGCCACAACCAAGAACTCCATGACCACCCAACTTTCTAGCATTGGGAATAATCTTTAAAGAACCTGTTGTTTTATCAACATAATTCCATTCCTCTGTAATGATGAAGCCAAGAACACATGAATCAAATTCATGTATTGCAAACATCACATCTTTTCTAGAAAGACCAATAAATTTTGGTGTACCTTTTATGAAACCAGCATTTATTGCTCCTTTAGCTGCAGAAAAAAGACTAGTTCCATCATTGTTGTTACCGTCTATTTTCTTAGCTTCACTATATACAATATCACCATCTACCTGTTGTGGATAATGAAATTTCTTCCAGTCATATATTTCAACATGACCAGCAGTAGCATAACCAGCACAATGTGGTGTTTGACCCTGATTACTAGATGAAACACACTGATCTCTATTATCTATCTTTCTCGGTGGTACAAACTCCTGAACAGTTAGAACAGTATTATCTGGAGTACTAACCATCAGATCAGCATGTAGATAACCACCCCTGAAATCCGTCCGTTTATATTTACTTAAAAATTCGAACATAGTGTATCTCCTTTTTAATTTGTTCAAGGAGATACACCAATGTTCTTATTGCTATGGAACTGAATTTGTATGTGACGGTTTAGCCATGTTTGTAGTAACATTCGGTGGAACGAAGTTAGTAAAACTATTGTTGTTTATTATTGGTGATCGTTCATCATAAGTAAACAACGAGCAGCCATTAAAAAACAATATTCCAAAAATAAATATAATTAGCAAGCCTACTCTATTCAAAGTGGTCATTTTTGTCCTTTCTTATTTAAAATGTATCTGCCCATTCTACATTCATCCTCAATTGATCTTTCTATTTGACCATGACTAAAACATGGTGTTTTCTTGTACCATGACTTATTATGAATTGAACAACTATACTTTCCGGGTTTATTTCCAGTTAAATGTTTACAAGGTCCTTTACCCTCATGACATATCAAGTTACCTTCAACTGGACCTCGCTCTGGATCATTTACAATTACTACCATATAATGAATACAACAATAACCACAACGAAGACATTTCATTATGCTCCTTGTTGAATATATTCAGGTAGCAATTCTTCCTTGTCAAAAAACTTATCCCATGATTCAAAGTTCTTTTCAAGTCTATCACCAAACTTTCTGATAAACTGTGTAAGATTCTTCTTTTCAATAATAGGAAAGTCTTTAATATTCTTGTCTGTTATATTAAAAATTAAACAAGGAAATATATCTGTAATTTCAGTGGTTTCTGATTTATAACTTTTATATAAACTAACAACATAGTTATTTGCTTCACTCAGCGGATTAGTTAGTCCAACTCCCTCACTATGTAAGAGAAACATTCCTCTTTTTGTTTCAACAAGACCAACACTTCCAATAATCATGACAGAAACATTTTTAAGATCTGGATATTTCTTTTGCATTTCCTCAGATCCTGCTTTAATTACAGAATCAAGATCAAGAATTTTTACAACTACTTTACTTTGATTTCTCATGTTTAACTTCCTTTTTTAGTGGTGGAGCCGGGGAGAATTGAACTCCCAATCCCCTGGGTGCAGACCAGGTGCAATACCATTATGCCACGACCCCAAACTTTAATTTATTCTTTTTTAAATAGTTTAATGAATGGTTGTCCAATATAAGAAATATTGTCATCTTCTTTAAGAAACTGAGTTAGTTTCTCAACTACATCATTTATAGAATTACCTTCAAAGATTTTATCTAGTGGTTGATGTTCTATGATAAAAATATCACCTTCAATTTTTTGTATCTGAAACATAGTCGGAAAGTCGAATTTACTAGCACCATCATATTCACATATAGGATCAAGTTCTATACGGGGAAACGTAACTATACCAACTGTTTTTTCATTGTCTAACTTCTGAGTCTTCATTAATTTCCTCAACTACTTCCTTTCCTACACTTCTAACACACGGATCACTTCGTAAAAAACTTCTAAGTTTTTTGATTACTTCTTTAACAGATTTGCCATCAAAATTTTCATCAGCCTCTTCATATCTACAATAGAATGAACCGTCATCATTTTTCCATATTTTAAAATCAGAAATAGGTAAATGCAATTCTCTACCTGATTCTCTGATTTCTGATGCATTCACTAACAGATTAGAAAAATGAACCTTTACACCAATAACATCAGACATCCTTTATCTCCTTTTCAAATTCCTTTAATTTAGCTTCGTCCTTAACTTTCCATCTATTAGCTCCATGCATCTTATGTGGTTTACACATAGCGCAAGAACGAAGTTTCTTTTTATATCTCTTTCTCATTTTATGTTCACCATAATATTTTGTTGAATGTAATCAAGTTGTCTTTGTGTATAGAGATTAATTAGATCTCGAGCTTTAATAATATATTCACCATGCATAAAATCTTGAACTCGTTTTTCACAACAAATAACTCTGTCTTGCAAACTCTCGAGTTGATTTTTAGATTTCTTTGCTTTCATAAAGTAAGAAATAACATCCCTAGCCGGTTTCGATGATGGAGAAAACCAAATATAAAAATTTTGGTGATTATGCAAACCGAAGTCAAAATAAATCTTTTGTATGCCGAGTTGCTCTAATTTTACAATCATCAAAACAAATTCATTTCTGGTTATATACTTAATTATTTCCATTCTATATCACTATAATCAAAATTTTGAATTACATATCTAGCCAGCCTATACTTATCTTTAAGACTGCCTTCTTCTAAATCACTAATATTATCATTCAAATCTGCCAGTTTGATAGTTACTGCTTTTGTATTTCTGCTTTTTGCAATTCTTAAAATATAATCAAAATAAGTCTCACCTATTAATCTTGTCAATATCTTAACAACATTAACAACTTCTTCTGGAAAATCATTTCTTAGATCTGATTCGGTAATATTAGTATCCTCTATAACATCATGTAATAGTGCTGCAGCTTTTATATCATCATCCATATATGAAATTGATTCACAAACTCTCAATGGATGGTTAATATATGGTTCATTGTTGAATTTTCTAACGTGACCTTTATGGGCTTCTTCTGCTATTTCTTTTGCTTTATCAACTAGATTACTCATTTTTGAGTAACTCCCTTTCTAACCACACAAGATGTAATTCTTTTAATCTTTTTATTATATCATCACTATTATACACTTCTTGGTATACTTTATTAATACACATAAAACCATAAGCACCCCTTGAGCTACCAATACACAATCCGCCCATATATTTTCTAACTACTCTCCAAAGTTTTGGGGCGTAATTGTGTTTCTTTCTTTCAAGTAAATATGGTTCAACAGAAATATGATCTAGTTGAGAAGAAAGAAGTGTTCCATCTAAGTTAATAGAACGACCTAAAGCAATCATTTTATAACCACAACGTTTTAATTCTTTTACTAGCAATATTAAGTTTTGAAAAGATATTTCTTTTTGCACAAAAAACTCCTTTAATAAAAATGAGGTCTCTAAGAATCATTTTAGTATTCCTACTAAACCAAAGAGGTCAAGCCTTGACCCTTAGAGACTGTTCTTCTACTTGATAAACCGACCCTATGCAGAGGGAGTAGTTGAACCAGAACTCAAGACTGCATTCTCTTGTTCTGTTATTGTTAAATTCCTTTTTTAAAATGGTGGGGGATGATGGAGTTGAACCACCCGAGCCTTTCGGCACTTGGTCTACAGCCAAGCCCGCTACTTCTACGGTATAATCCCCCGAAAATCATGGAGCACCAGCTGGGATTTAAACCCAGGACTTACACATCGGCAATGTGTCGTACTATCGCTGTACTACTGGTGCGATATTATTGACAGAAGAATGGAGTCAATGACCATGGAGACGAGCTCTATGGCTTGCCACCA
>Ga0172375_10008713_pt1 | contig 13564 bp, 10 predicted proteins | sample LakKiv1m_FD_114537 | JGI IMG/M metagenome (GOLD analysis project Ga0172375, IMG submission 114537) | Freshwater microbial communities from Kabuno Bay, South-Kivu, Congo - kab_092012_11.1m | ecosystem: Environmental > Aquatic > Freshwater > Lake | place: Democratic Republic of the Congo...
ATCCATGCCCTCCAATCCGGCGGAACGGATCACCATGTTAAAGCGCTCTTTTTTCTGCGCTTTCGGTATCTTGTATATGCCGCTGTAGAAATTTATGTTTTCCTCCACGCTCAGATCATTATAAAGGGAAAATTTCTGCGACATGTAACCGATATGCTCCTTGATCTTAGGCTGCTCTTTGATGATATCATAACCGCCTACCTGGCCGCTCCCCGATGTCGGAGAAATGATCCCGCACAACATCCTGATAGTGGTTGATTTTCCGGCGCCGTTAGGCCCCAAGAAACCAAAGATCTCCCCCCTGCGGACGTCAAAACTTATCTTATTGACCGCGGTAAAATCGCCGAATTTCTTTTCCAGGTCCTTTACGCTGACGGCAATATTATCCGGCTTGTTTTCGCTCATATTCGTTGATTATGGTTATAAAGGCCTCTTCCAGGGTCCTGGCATTGAATTCCTTCTTGATGTTGCTCGGGTAATCGCAGCGCAACAGTTTTCCTTTGTGCATCAGCCCCACCCTGTGGCAGCGCTCGGCCTCGTCAAGATAAGAAGTGGAGCAGAATATAGTGACCTTTTCTTTCAGTAAACCATAAAGGATATTCCAGAAATCCCTTCTTGAAACAGGGTCAACCCCGTTAGTCGGCTCATCAAGGAATAATACCCTCGGGGTATGTATGAGGGCGCAGGCAAGCCCTAATTTCTGCTTCATCCCTCCGGAGAGTTTCCCGGCAAAACGCTGCTTAAAAGGTAACAAGCCGGAAAAACCCAGCAGCCGGTCAATTGCCTCTTGCCGCTTATCGCGGCTGATGCCGTAAACATCGGCGTAAAAATTGATGTTCTCCATAACGCTTAATTCCTCATATAAACCGAAACGCTGGGACATATAAGCGATAGATTCCTTTACAACTTCGGCATCTTTGACCGTGTGCTTATCGCAAACCCAGGCATCCCCTTCAGTGGGATCAAGTATGCTGGTCAATAAACGCATGGTCGTGGATTTTCCCGCCCCATCCGGGCCGACCAGGCCGAATATCTCCCCCTCCTCCACTTCAAGATTAAGGTTATCCACGGCAATAAGGGAGGCGAACTTCCTGGTTAAACGGCTGGCTTTTATGGTAACCATATTTTATTCGATTATATAGGCGTCGGCAGGCATGCCCGGCTTTAATTCCAGGCTGGAATTATCCACTCTGACCTTGATACGGTAGACTAATTTAACCCTCTCCTCCTGGGTCTGGATGAATTTAGGGGTGAACTCCGCCTGGCTTGAAACAAAAGAAACCCATCCCGCGTATTTTTTCCCGGGGAACGTATCGGTAACTACCTCCGCTTTCTGGCCGAGTTTAACCCTGCCCAGGTCTTTTTCATCGATGTAAGCAGTGACCCAGATATTATGCAGGTCAATTGCGGTAAAGACCGGGGTGGCCGATTTAACTACCTCTCCGGCTAAACTGCTCTTAACCAGTATAAAACCGTCCAGAGGCGAAGCAAGCTCGGCGAAACCCAGGCGGGTTTCAGCCAAAGCCAGGGATGCTTTCAACTGCTCCACCTTTGCCTTGCCGGCATCGTAGGCAGTTTTGTCCTGATCCCTTTTTTGCGCGGAAACCGCCCCTTCTTTAAGCAGGTTCTCCGATCTTTGATAATCTATCTTTGCCAGTTCATAATCAAATTCCGCGGCTTTTAACGCGGCAGCGGCATTATCCCTTTCCTTGGTCAACTCATCGGTATTCAGGCGCGCCACTATATCCCCGGCTTTGACAACCTTGCCTTCGTCGGTAAGCAGCTCGGTGATCTGGCCCTCCACGCGGAAGGATATGCGCACATCATCACCTTCGATATTGCCGGAGACCTTTATTTCCTTCTTGTGATTTTTCTCTACCACAAAATACACCGCGTAAACTATCCCGGCGATAAGAATGGCGGCGATCAGGATCATCAATTTAACCTTTTTTTTCATTAGCTCCTCCATGGCTCACTTTGGGCAGCGCCCCCGGCGCTAGGCTTAATACGGAACGGCCGATGCTGCGGTCAAGAAAAGCCTGCGCCATCAAATAGTCATAAATACCCGAAGCCAGGTTCCTCTGGATCTGGGCAAGGGAAACCTGGGCGTCTAAAACATCCAAATTTATCGCCACACCGTTGGCGTAACTGACCTCGGCTATCCTTAAGGCCTCCTGCGCCTCCCCGACATTATCCTTCTGGGACCTGATAATTGCCTCTGATTTCTTAAGATCAAGGCAGGCCTTACGCACATCTACGGCGATCTGGTCGGATAAGTTCTCCTTGCTTAGTTTTGCCTGCGCGAAACGCGCCTTTGCCGCGTCAACCTTGGCCTTGGTAGAAAAACCTTCAAAGATGGGAATATTCACCGATATACCGGCATTCCAATTCTTATGCTGCTCATTGATCATGTTGCCGAGATTATTTGAGCGATAAGAATATCCTGCCAGGATATCCACCTGCGGACGATAGCCGGATCTGGCCATCTGGATACCCCACTTATCGATATCTATGCCCAGGGATTTAAGTTTTATCTCCGGCCGCTCCAGGTAAGCGCTTTTTAAAAACTCACCCTCCTTTATTTCCGTGATGGAATAGGAAAGCTTTTCTTTTGTTTCTATGGGAAAATCCACTTTCCGGGCAAGAAGTTTATTCAAATCCGCCTTCAGCGATTCAATATCGTTTCTTGCCCTGACCACCTCCGGCTCAAGCAAAGAAACCTGCACCCCGGATTGCAGCATATCAAAACGCGAAGCAGTCCCCTGCTCATACATCCGCCTTACATCTTCGTAGTGCGCTATTGCCTGCTCCAGGGCATCCTTGGCAATGCGCTCTGTTTCATACGCAAGCAGGAGCCCGTAATAAAGCCTCCGGGCATCAAACTCCACATCCAGTTTCTTGGCCCGCAGAGTCTCCTTTTGCGCGTCCAAAGAAAGCCTGGCCTGATTGAGATTGGCCATATTAAATCCGCCGCTGTAAACGGATTGAGCGAGAGAAAGATTGAGCAGGTTATCGTTTCTAAATCCGGTGAAGATATTCGATGGGGTAAATACTTTAGCGTTATGGGTATATGTTCCCTCCAGGTTTATCTGGGGCAGAAAATTGCTGGTGGCTCCGAGTATATCGGCGTTGGCAATAGTGATCTCTCTCTCCTGTATCTGGATATCTTTATTGTTTTTAAAAGCAAGGAGGATGGTGTCGGTAAGATTGAGTTCGGCGCCGGAGATTGGCTGGTTATCCTGGCTGAAAACCGGGGAAAAAATAAAAAACAGGGATGAGACCGCGATACTAAAGATTATTTGTTTCTTATCTGCCAACGCAGCTCCTTTTTCTTATAATTTATCATATTATTATAAGAAAGATTGGCCTGCTTAGCAAGGATTTTTAAAAAAATACTAACGGGGGGGACGTTCCCTAAGGGGCCACCCTTTTTATGAATCTCTGTTCTAATTTATTAATCTACAATCGGATAAAGATGCAAGAGGTGGTACCTAGGGGAGCGTCCCTCGATTCTCGATTTTTTATCAAATGGGAACAGAGCTATTTTTCTATTGCCCTGGTGAGCTGTAACACGTTGCCGCATCCCCACTACTGGCAGTCCACCATCCAGTCTGTCCTGTGCCAGGAGTAAAAGACATCGCAACTGCATAGGCTGAGGAAGCATTCGGTGTCTTTCCTCCACTAGTGCACCTGGATGCGCATATATAAAACAGCGTTGACCACGGCCAGACCCTGTATCTAAAGAAATCAGTGGATTTACATAGATTGTCTACGCCGCCATCCGCGTTAGTTATATTTAAGTTCGTACCTTTCTCCAGGTAATATTGATAAGCAAGGTTACGTATAGTGCCTATGCGTGCCTTGGCTTCAGCCATACGGCCTTTCTCTACCATTGTGGAATATTGATTTATTCCCACCGCCGCAAGTATCCCAACAATGATTATAACTACAATGAGTTCAATTAACGTAAAGGCAACCGAAAAAGATTTGGAAACGGTAGATCCACAGGATTCTTCCATGGTTCATATTCTACCCCCCCCCGTGGCATTGTCAACTGGATTTGTGTGCAAGCGAATCATAGGTTACATTTTAGACCGGGTACATAGGTTACACTTTTGCGCAAGCGGCTTCTAACGGGACAATCCCCTGTCCAGCCTTCGCCGATAGCCTTCCACGTGGATAGTCCCTGCGAACACCAGTTTGAGATATAGATATTTCGCCGAAGGATATTGTTAAGCGTGCAATTAGGAATTTTTCGGCAATAGTGTGCGAGGAATTACGTTGAGCGGAGAACCCTCTCTTTTAGCGTAAGCCAGTTCGGGAGCGAGACGTAAACCGAAGCACACGGCGAAAAATTCCGCACGCGTACAATACCCTGAGAGCGAAATATCTAAAGAGCAGCAAATTGGAGTAAATAACTCAACGGTAGAATTTAGGACGGGGGTATTTATACGGTTTTTTGGCTTGAACTTGTTTTTGCTGCCTGTGGCCGGGATGACGGCTGGGCTCATGGCTGGATTCACTGAATTTATCAAGGGTGATCTCCGGATGCCTTGATACCGGAAGGGTGGCTTTGATCAATTTTTCAATATCCCGCACATCATGGCCCTGGTCAGGAGTGGCAAAGGAAATAGCATGGCCTTTATGCCCGGCGCGGGCGGTGCGGCCGATGCGATGCACGTAATTTTCCGCGTCTTCCGGCAGGTCATAATTGAGCACCAGCTCGATACCGGTAACATCGATGCCGCGGGAGGCGATATCGGTAGCAACCAAGACCCGGTATTTGCCGGATTTAAAGCCCTCCAGGGCATCCCGGCGCTGGCCAAGGGTGCGGTTGGAATGGATCTCCGAAGCCGAATGCCCCATATCCCTGATAGACTTGACGATCTTCCTGGCATTATGCTTAGTGCGCGAAAATAAAAGCACTGTGCCGTGGTATTGACTAAGCAGCTTTCTTAATAAGCGCGACTTATCTTCTTTCTTGACGATGAATAATTCCTGGGTGACTTTTTCAGCCGTGGTCCCGGAGGGGGCGATCTCAACGCTTAAGGGCAATTTCATATGCCTGGATGCTATACTCATGATCTCCTTGGGCATGGTCGCCGAGAAGAGCATCGTTTGCCTGTCTTTGGGCAAAAACCTCAAGATCTTATCTATCTGGGGGGCAAAACCCATATCCAGCATGCGGTCGGCTTCATCAAGCACAAGCATCACCACCAGATCCGGAATAAAATTCCACTGCGACATATGATCAATAAGCCGCCCCGGGGTGGCAATGACTATGCGGGGCTCTCTGCGCAAGGCCTGCACCTGGGGCTCCATTGGCGCCCCGCCTATAAGGCAGGCGGTTTTCATCCCAAATGCGTGAGCAATATTCTGGAATGCTTCGTCAATCTGTATGGCCAGCTCCCTGGTCGGTGCCAGCACCAGACCTATACCTTTTTTCTGTACCAGGCGCTGGACCATAGGTATGGCAAAGGAATGCGTCTTACCGGTACCGGTCTGGGCAATGCCCACAATGTCCTTGCCTTCAATGGCCAGGGGGATCGCTTTTAACTGTATCGGGGTAGGCGTCTTGAACTTCATATGCTCCAGAATATCCAGGATCTTCGGAGCGATACCGAGACCGAAAAAACTCGGGTTGCTTTGAGCGGGATTATTTGTCACCGGCGGTTTATTCATCATGACGCTTTCACAGCCTTAGGCTTACGGTCATAAGCCAACATGCCCAAATGCACATGGCAATAATCCTCATGGTTATAGATACTCAATATATGCTTGCAATGCAAATACTTGCATTTCCTTCCTTTTAGTGAGGTCTTTACTTTCTTGATACGCACCTCCACAAAAAAAGCCGCAAAGGTTAGTTGTCCCCCGGCGGCTTAAAGTTTTCGCTAATCTTCGATGTTATTATACTACATTATTGCGATTTGTCAAATATAACTTGTTCAGAAAACTTGTTACCTGTATTTATCTAATTCTCTTAAAAATACGGGATCCGGTTCAAAACCGAGCCTCATTGCCGTATCTATGTTTTGGATAGCCAGGGCATACTGCTTCTTATAGTAATACGCTACGGCTAAATTATTATAAGCGGAGGCAAAGCGCGGATCCAATGCTATTGTCTTTTGAGAAAATTCTATGGCTTTATCAAAATTTTCGGTAAATCCATAGGCGGCGGCAAGGTTATTATAGGCCTCCGGAGAGCCTGGATTGATTTCGACCGACTTGCGGGACAAGAAAATCGCTATTTCATGGTTACCCAGCCCCCCGCAGAAGACAGCAAGATTGTTATAATCCTGCGGAGATCCGTGATTCTGCTCGATTTTTTCCTTATAAGACCTTATTTTCTTCCTTACTTGGGGCGGATAAGTCTTTAAAACATCGCTAAACCAGCTATCCGCGTTCCTCCACACTTTAGACCTGTTCCAGGTCAAGAAAGATAACGTCCCTATTGCTATCACTAAACCCGCCAGGCCTAATGCCTTGATAACCGGCGCCTTTTTTAGCTTCTCTTGATACAACCAGACAATAAACTCGGCGATAATATAAAATATGCCTATTGATGATAAATACGCGTAGCGGTCGGCAACTATCGCATTACCTGTAGGTATCAATTGAATGACCGGAAAAAGACAGGTCAAGAAAAAGAGGCTGCCAAAAATTATCTTTCTGGTATAGCGCCTTGAAACAATGACTAAGCTTGTTAAGCTCAGGACAATCAAGGGCGAAATAAGGAATATGAACGGCAGCAGGTTAGCGGTTTTTTGCGGATTCGGATATAAGACGCAAAGTTTGACCGGCAGAATGATCTTTGACAGATAGAACAGCAGCGCGTAATTGGCGATAAATAGACTATCAAGAAAAACAAAGGACGGCAGCCTTGCCGAATATTTGGAAGCAAAAATTAAACTAAAGCCCAGAAAAACACCGGATACAATAAAGAATAAACCCTTCCTCCTTAAGTTATCCTTATCTATCTTTTTGCATAAAATATAATCACAAAGCAATAATATGAACGGGAATGTCAATCCCATCGGTTTTACCAAAAGCGACAAGATAAACAGGCAAAAAGACAAATAGTAGTATCTACTGTTTTTTCCCTTCAGCGAATAGATATAGGCAATGATTCCGGAGAGAAAAAAAAGTGAATAAAGCACATCCTTTCTTTCGGATATCCAGGCCACGGATTCAACATGCAACGGGTGCATACCGAAGAGCAGGGCCACGATAAAAGCAACCCATGCTTTGCGGGAAACTAATAAGATCAGCCAAAAAACAAGCAGCACATTCAACAGGTGTAAAATGAGATTTGTCAGATGATAGACATAAGGATTTAATTTAAAAAAATGGTATTCTAACGCGAAGGTTAATATGGCCAGCGGTTTATAAAGGCCTAAATGTATTGAGCTAAATATATTCTTGACGCCCTGCCAGGATAAATCCCCGAGTAAGAGGTTAGCAACAACATAGTTATCGTCATCTCCGCCGCGGACAAATCCATTATTTAAAGAAGGTAAAAAGGAAACAAAAGTAATTAATAGGATTAAAACAGCAAAAACAACAATTTGATTTCTTTTCATAATAAGTTTATGGCCTCCTTTGAAAGGCCGGTGAGGAATCTTGCCTTAAGCAGCCCCTCCTCCCACTCCCCGTCAGGCGTAGAATCCCAGACGATCCCTCCGCCGATACCCATCTCTCCGGAGTTAGCGCGGAGTAAAAGGGTGCGGATGGGGATATTGAAGAACATGTCCTTCTCGGGGGTTACATAGCCAATGGCGCCGGTGTAGATCCTGCGCTCCTCCTTCTCCAGCTCATTGATGATCTCCATTGCCCGGATCTTCGGGGCCCCGGTAACCGAACCGGAAGGAAAAAGTGAGGCAAAAAGCTTATAAACAGGGACATCCTTATCCACCCTTCCTCTTACGGTAGAGGTCATCTGGCAAAGTGTTTTATACCTGGCCACTTCAAAAAGAGAAGGAGCCCTGATCTTAACCCCCACCCTACCGAGATCATTTCTCAATAGATCGGCGATCATCACATTCTCCGCCCGGTTCTTTCCGTCGTATTTAAGCCGCAAAGGGGCGATCAGGTCGGAAAAGAACCCGCTGCCCCGCGCCCAGGTGCCTTTCATGGGCTTGGTCACAACACGCGTAGATTCCTTTCTGATGAACAGCTCCGGGGAAAGGGACAAAATATGGAACTTATCCGTCGTAATGCAGGCCGGGTATGGCACAGGCTGCTCTTTGAGAAGTTGATCGTAAAAGGATAACGGCTCACCGCGGAATTCAAAAAGCAGCTTTATGCAGTAGGTGATCTGATAAACATCCCCCCTGGCTATGTGATCGCGGATCGCCTGGATCTTTGAAGAATACTCATCCCGGGTAATGTTCAAACGCAGGTTCTCCGGGAAATTTTTAGAGAAAGATTTCAGGCGGGTGATCTTGTTTGGTTGAGGGGCCTTGTAAGCGCCAAAATATAACAGCGGGAAATCATATGGTTTATCCTTGCGCAGTTTTTCTTCTAAGCAATACCCGGCTTCATAAGAAAAAAATCCCGCCAGGTAATATCCTTTTTTTAACGCCTCCTCCATATCCTGAAAGGAAGAAACGAATAAAGAAGGATCGTAACAGGATATGATAAACTCCGGGTCCCGGAATAAAAGCGGCTTTCTTTCAAATTGGGTCAATACCTGCATATCATTTTAATTCAGGGACACAATACTTAATTCTCATTCTTTACTTGGGGGAGAATTAAGTATTGTGTCCCTGTATTACCTATTCATAGCGCAGCGCCTCTATAGGATCAAGCTGGCTGGCTTTTCGCGCCGGCCAGAGCCCGAAGATCACCCCTACGCCAAGCGAGAATGAAGTCGCCAGTATAACGGAAAACGTGGAGACCTTGACTGACCAGCCGGCAAAAATCGTGATCAGTGTCGCTACCCCCCATCCCAGGAGTATGCCGAAAACCCCGCCGAGAAAAGACATAAGCATCGCCTCTATAAGGAACTGCACCATGATATCTTTGTTGGTCGCCCCTATTGCCTTGCGCAGGCCGATCTCGCGGGTACGCTCGCTCACCGAAACAAGCATAATATTCATAATACCTATCCCGCCGACCAAAAGGGATATGGCGGCGATAACACTTAGCAATAGTGACATAGTTTTAGTAGTAGTCTCCAGGGTTTTCCTTATTTCAGACATATTGCGGATCTGGAAGGAATCCTCCTCATCTTTATTAAGACGGTGCAGTTTTATGATAAGCATGGTGATCAACTCCTGGGCCGGCTCTATCGCCTGCGGGGTTTTGGCTTCTACAAATATGGCATCGATATACTGCTTGCCGAAGACCCTGTACATCGCAGTGGTTACCGGAATGACTACCACATCATCCTGATCCCTGAAAGCACTTGCCCCCTTAGGCGGAAGTATTCCGATAACTTTAAAATTCAAAAGATTGAGCTTGATGCTCTGGCCGATGGGATCATCCTCACCGAAGAGTTCCCGGGCTACGGTAGTGCCGATAACCACCACCTTGCTGCGCATCTTTATTTCTTCCTCGGTGAAAAACCTTCCCACTGCCGGCTCAGCCGCGCGCATCTTGGTATAATTCACTCCTACCCCATCCACCTGGGTATTCCAGTTTTTATTCCCGTAAACCACCTGTCCCCTGCCGGTTACGGAGGCATAAACCCGGCTGACCTCATCACTAAGTTTAGCCACTGACGCGACATCATTAAAAGTAAAGCGGGTGACCATTCCCGTCTCTAACGCAATGCCTTGCACCTTTGGAGAACCCGGCATGACGATCAGGAGATTGGAACCTAAAGTCGCCAGCTGTTTTTCAATGGCATCCTTGGCCCCCTGGCCTAACGCAAGCATGGCGATAACCGAGGTAACCCCGATCAATATGCCGAGTATGGAAAGTATGGAGCGCATCTTATGGGAGAGCATGGCAAATACCGCCTGGCGCATATAATCCAGGAATTTGGTTTCCCCGGAAACCTTGTGTTTTTTTGAAAGGACACCGCTAACTAGTCTGTCCTCTATGGAAGTTACTTCGGAGATATTCCTCTTCTCCTGGCTGCGGGTATCAGAGATGATTACACCGTCGCGCATCTGGATGATCCGGCGGCAGGAGGAAGCAATCTCATTTTCGTGAGTGACAATTACTACGGTTTTACCCTTTTCATTGAGTTTGCGCAATATCCCGATTATTTCTTCTTTGCTTTTTGAATCAAGGTTTCCCGTAGGTTCATCGGCTAAGAGGATCAATGGTTCATTAACCAGGCTCCGGGCGATGGCTACCCGCTGCTGCTGTCCTCCGGACATTTCATTGGGCCGGTGGCTGATCCTGTCTTTTAAACCAACATCCTCCATCTCCCGCATCGCTTTGTCCTTCAGGTGCCTTTTGCCGGCGTAGATCAAAGGAAGCTCCGCGTTCTCCAAAGCACTCATCCGCGGCAATAAATGGAATTGCTGGAAGACAAACCCGATCATCCTGTTCCTCAGGACGGCTAATTGCTCGTCGGAGAGCCTGGTTATTTCCATATCGCCCAGATAAAAAGACCCGGAATCCGGCCGGTCAAGCAGCCCCAGGATATGCATCAGCGTGGATTTTCCCGAACCCGAAGCGCCCATTATCGCCACGAATTCCCCGCTCTCTATCTTTAAGGAAACTTCGGACAAGGCCTTTACCTGGACCTTGCCCATCTGGTATGTTTTGGATATATTCTTTATCTCGATCATTTATCTTAAAGCTATCTTCTGCTGCCTCCGGGGATGCCTCTGCGGCCGCCGAAGGGAGTAAAAGGGCTATTCCCCACATCGCTGGCAGGAAGGACAAATTTCTTATTCTTTACCACTACCATATCCTTTGAATTTATTCCCGAGATTATCTCCACGTTCTTATCATCGCTGATGCCCAACACCACAGCCTGCCGCGCCTCTTGAGCGAGGCCTTCCTTTTTTAACAAAACAAAATCCCCATCCTTATCTTTATACACCGCTTCAACCGGAAGAAGCAGCGCGTTATCCCTGCTCTGTTCGATAAAATCTATGGTGGCGTTCATCCCCGAGCGGAAAAAAACCGGGACCTTCTCCGGCACCAGATCAACTTCATAGATAGTGACATTGTTAACCGTCTTAGACTCATAATAAATATGTTCAACAACGGCGTTGATCTTGTCATCCGGATAAGCGTCGATAATGATTATCGCCTTCTGGCCAAGTTTTATCTTTCCTATGTCGGTTTCATCTACCTGGGCCCGGGCAATAAGATGGTCGGAGAGAACGATCACCGCGTCAGCCGTTGTAACGGTCTGCCCCGGCTGGGTAGTGGCCACAATAACCTCTCCGTTGATCGGCGCCAATAACGCTATAGGTTTATAAACCTGTTTCCAATATTTCACCGCCTCTTCTCCCCGCCCCGCGGCCGCATCCAGAAGCGCTGCCCTTTCAGTAGAGCTCATCCAGGCTAAGGGCTCACCCGACTTAACCCTCTCTCCCTCCTGCACGAGAATGCTTTCAATCCGGCCGTTTACCGGCGGCTTGACTTCAAGCCGGTTCTTAGGCAGGACTGTCCCTGTCGTGGAAATATAGGTCTGGATCGACCCTATGGCCGGAGCAACCTCCTTAACGATCTCATCGCTTTTGCCTTTACCCTTAGCCCTGATCATGACAAACGCCAAAACAGCCGCTAAAACCAGTGTCCCGATAATTATTTTTGATTTAATTTTGCGCATATTCCAAAGTCTCTCCTTTCGCCTGGATCCAATTCGCCTCAGCCAATAACGCATTGGCCTGGGCGCTTAAATAGGTAGTTTTGGCCTGCACCAGATTATCCTCAATGATCGTCCAGTTATCGTAGGTAATAAAACCTGTCGCGTATTCCGCTTCGGCGATTTTTGAACGCTCTTCGGTAGCAATAAGGTTTTTATATTGGACGCCTACCGTCTCGATCGCGTCCTGTAAAGCAGCCCAGGTCCTGGCCAGGCCGACGACCAAACCATCCCTGGTGCTTCTTTCATTCTCCTTAAGTTGATTCAGCAAGCCCTGTGCCTGGGATACCTGCGCCAGCCTTAAACCCCCTTCAAATATCGGCATTGATAAAGTGAGGCCGGCATTCCAGTTATCCCCGCGGGGCGTCCAGTGAGTGCCTGCTTTGCTGGCGCCTGCCGCACCGGTTAGCGTGGGAGAAAAATTGGCATAAGCGCTTCTTAAACCAAACTCCGCGGAATTCTTCTGGGCGATAAGCTGCTGCAAAGAGGGATTATTTTTGACTAAAGATTCCAGGTCCGGCTCCTCCTTTGCCGTATCAAGAACCCTGAAATCACCCCTTACTATCATCGGGGTAAATTTTTTTCTCCCCATCTCCTTGGTTAATTGCCTTTGAGCAAGCATGATATCTCTTTTTGCCTGGCTGAGTTGAAACTCGGCCTGGGCTAAATTTGCCTCCGCGGTCAACAGCGCCCCGCGATGCTCTAACCCGGATTCATAACGCAGGGTTATCAACTCCAGATTAGACCTGCGTATCCTGATAATATCCTCCGTAACCCTGATCAATTCCTGCGCCTGGAGCAAACTAATGAACGCGGTGCGCAAATTCAGCCTGACCTGGGTAGATGTGAATTTGTAATTCTGCTGTGAGGCCTTAATGGTTTCTGAAGCGGCTTTTACATCCTGGATCGTCTTGGTCCCGTCAAATATCAATTGGGTGGCACTTAACCCGTAGCTGTAGCTATCGGCAGTAACTCCGGGAGAACCGTCTGTGGCGCTCCTGGCTCTCGAGGCGCTGGCATCAGCGTCGATTTGAGGATAAAGAGTGCTGGCGGTAATTTTTTTAGCGGCCTGGGATTGTTTTATCTCCTCCACTGCCGCAATAAGGTCCGGATGGTTTTTAGCTGCCTCGCCGATGCACTCATTCCAGGCAAGGATTTCTTCAGCCGCGTAAATATTACCGAATGCGCCCGCCAGAAAAATGACCGATATAAGTAAAATGAATTTTAATTTCATTAATTTCTTCGTGCGCCGTTTAAGAACATATCCAGGATAAACCCGGACATCCGGCTTAAATTCTTGGCGCCTTTGGGTTCCTCTTTGAGCCAGTTAAAAACTACCGACATAAAAATGGGAATAAGTACATCCCCTATCTGCTTTGCCGAAAAATCGCTCCTGATCAGGCGCTGCTCCTGCCCGAACTTGACCAAATCGGTAACAAACTCCCGGTGCTGCTTGATCACGGACAATTTATGGAACCTTCCCATTTTTATTGCCTGGCTCTTGTTTCCTTCCGAAACGAATATGCGGAAAAAATCCTGGTTCCGCTCGAAAAACGAAAGCTTCTCATAGATGAATATTCCAAGCTTCTCCTTTGCTCCCTGGACCGCGGAGGTCCGTTTCTTTAAAATAGCCAGAAGGTCCCGGTATTTATGCTCGACCAGCGAAAAATAAAGGTCCTCCTTGTCCTTAAAATACAAATAGACGGTTCCGGTGGCATATTGCGCCTCCTTAGCGATATCCTGCATGGTTGCTTCATAATATCCCTTCAAGGCAAACACATGCTC
>Ga0172375_10008714_pt1 | contig 13562 bp, 10 predicted proteins | sample LakKiv1m_FD_114537 | JGI IMG/M metagenome (GOLD analysis project Ga0172375, IMG submission 114537) | Freshwater microbial communities from Kabuno Bay, South-Kivu, Congo - kab_092012_11.1m | ecosystem: Environmental > Aquatic > Freshwater > Lake | place: Democratic Republic of the Congo...
ACTATCTTTTTCTATCAGACCATCTTTAAGGGTGACAACCCTTTTTGCATAATTGATGACGCGCGGGTCGTGGGTGGCAAAGACAAAAGTGACGCCCGTTTCCTTGTTGAGTTTGGAGATGATCTCCATGACCTGTTTGCCGTTCTCCGTATCCAGATTCGCGGTCGGTTCGTCGGCGAGGACGATGAGCGGGCGCGTGATGAGGGCGCGGGCGACCGCGACGCGCTGTTGTTCGCCGCCGCTGAGTTGGTCGGGGCGATGGTTGGCGCGATCAGCAAGGCCGACCGCCTCGAGCAGTTCCATGACGCGTTCCTTGCGCGTGCCATTTTTCTGTCCGCTGAGGAGCAGGGGCATTTCCACGTTCTCGTAGGCGTTGAGGGTGGGGATGAGCGCGAAGAACTGAAACACAAATCCGAGCGTGCCTTTGCGGAGATCGGCGCGCTGGTTGCGATTCAATTTGGTCACGTCCTGCCCGTTGATGTGGACGGCGCCTGTGGTGGGCAGGTCGAGACAGCCGACGATCTGCAGGAGGGTGGTCTTGCCCGAACCCGACGGCCCGACCAGGGCGGTGAACTCGCCCGATTCGACTTTGAGATCGACGCCGCGCAGGGCGCGTGTTTCCACCTTGCCGATGGTGAAGGTGCGTGTGACGTTCGAGATGTTTGCGACTTCCATGGTGAACTCCTTTGAGAGGGGCTTCTTTCCTCTTTCTTCTTTCCCAATCGAGATGAAAGAGGAAAGAAGAAAGAAAGATGCTCTCGTTTATTTTCCGTGCAACGCGTCCACCGGCTCCATGCGGGAGGCCATGCGGGCGGGGGCGAATGAAGCGACGATGGTGATAATATACGTGAGGATGCTCAGGTAGATGACGTTGTCGAGGGTTAGCACAGTGTAGATCCTGTTTTCAATCAATATGCCTGTGAGTCCCATCTTGCTGACATCCATCGGAAAACCGCTGACGCCGAAGTAGGTTGTGATCGCGCCGCCGAAGATGATTCCACCGATCACGCCAAGCGTGGCGATCAGCGCGGCCTCGAGCAGGAACTGCGCCAGGATGCGGCGTCCCTTCATGCCGATGGCGGCCATGATGCCGATCTCGCGCGTCCGCTCGAAGACGGACATGACCAGTGTGTTCGAGACGACCGTCGCGGTGATGCCCAGCACAATGAGATAGAAGAAGGTCATGTAGGCGTTGGCGAAGTCCTCCACCTGCACAATAAGTTCGTTCATCTCGCGCCACGTCACTACCGTGTAGTTGGGCGACTTCAATGCTTCCGCCATCGACTCGGCCTGCTCCTTGTTCTGCAACAGGATGAAGATCAGGCTGGCGCGATCCTCCGCGCCTGTGATGGTCTGCGCCTTGGCGAGCGGCAGGAAGACCGTGTTTTCATCGTAACCGAACGTTTTGGTGGTGTAGATGCCGCGGATGGTGAACAACTGCTCGACCACGGCGCCGTTCGAGGTGTTGACCAGCAGGTTGATCTGGTCGCCAACGGCGAGGCCAAGTTTCTCCGCCAGGGGCTGACCAACGAGGACTCCCTCGCGGTCGTCGGAGGTAAGGAAGTCGCCTTCGAGCAAACCTTGACGATAGACCTGGTTCGCATCGGATTCGGGATCTATACCGATGACTTGCACGCCGCGCGAATTCTCGCCGCTCGTCACGATTCCACTCGCGACGAGACGCGGGGTCGCATCCACGATCTGCGGATACTGCGCCTTGACTGTGTTTGCCAGTCCCTGCGGGTTTTCGATCAGGTCTTCCCATTTCAGGCTGATCTTGTTTTCATCGTAGTTAAGACTGCGGATCTGGAGATGCCCGCTGAACAGTTGGATGGTGTTCTTGAGCGCGCCTTGCATTTCGCCGACCAGCACGCCAGACATCAGGAGGAGCAAGCCCATCCCGACCGACACCGCCAGCGCCGAAAGGAGTGTGCGGCGTTTGTTGCGTCCCAGATCGCGGAAGGCCATTTTGAAGAGTTGGAACATATTGTGTCTCTTTCGGTTGTGATTCTTTCTTCTTTCGTCTTTCTTCCCGCCAAAAGATGAAAGAAGAAAGATGAATTGTTACACGTAATGCAACGCCTCCGCGGGTTCGCGGTGCGAGGCTTCGCGGGCGGGGATGAAGGCGGCCAGCGTGGAGATGATCACCACGGTCGCGGCGCGCCAGCCCAGGTTCTGCAATCCCAGCGACGGATAAACGCGGCTGTTGATCAATGCCATATACTCGGTCATGGATGAGTAACTGCTGTAATCGAACCCGACCTGCATGGAAATGCCGTTGATGACCAAGCCAGTTGCAACGCCTGCGGCCGCTCCAACCAGCCCGATCAACGCGCCTTCAAGAACAAACAACGCCGCGATCTGACGCGGCTTCAATCCCAGCGCGCCGAGCAGGCCGATCTCGCGCGTCCGCTCGTAGACGGCCATCAGCAACAGGTTCAGGATGCCGATCGCTGCGATGGAGATGATGATGATTCCGAAGACGGTCATCGCCGCGCCCTTGCTGTTGATGGCGGTTTCCAGTTCGGGATAATTCTTGTTCCACGACTCGACCTCGTAACCAGGCAAAGCGGGTGCGAGCGCGGACACCACCTTGTCCTCTTCGCCAAGCCGTTTGATGTTGACCTGAATCTCGGTGGACTTTCCATCCAAGCCAAACAAGGCCTGCGCCTCCGCCAACAGGATGTAAGCGGACTGCCTTTCCATCGTGGGGATGCCGATATCGTAGATGCCGACGACGGTCATCGTGCGCTGACGGTTCTGTTTGTGGATGTCGCTTCCGACCATGGTGATACGGTCGCCGACTTTCACATTCATCACGTCTGCCATGCCGCGGCCAATCAGGATCACATCGCCGCCGTCCGCGGTCAACCACTCGCCCTCTTTGATATTCTGTGCGATCAGGCTGAGCGGTTTGCCCGCGTCGACTCCATCCAGGATGGGCGCGGCCTCCGCCTCAGGGTCGATGCCGATGATGCTGACGCCGAAGGCGCCCTCGCGATTGGAGAGCAGTCCGCCCGTCTGGATGCGACGCGTGGCCGAGATGACGTCGGGGTGCGCAAGCGCGGCCTCCACGACCGCCGCATCATTCGTTAAAGGGAGGAGCGGGTTGCTGTCCACTTTTGCGCGGTAGCCCCCTGCGTGGATCTGGATGTTGCCGCCCAGCACGCGGATGGCGTTCCCGTAGATGGCATTGTTGAAGCCGTCGATGAGACCGTCGTACCACATCATCAGGCCGAGACTTAAACTCATGGCGAGGATGATGTTGATGGTGCGACGTTTGTGCCGCCAGATGTTGCGCCATGCGAGGCGCAGGTAGAGGGTCATGAGGTTATCCTTTCCCGTTGCTTGCAATAAATTGCGATTCTGTCTTGCGCAAGCCGTATTCCATCACGTACAACAACTTGTCGATCTTTTCCTGGGTCTTCGCGGAACGCACCCATTTCATGATGTCTTTCTGCTTCATGCCTTCGCTGATGATATAGGAACTGATGGCATTGCTCCACGTTTCCATGATCATCACAGCCAAATCCACATCCACGCTCGGATCCACTTCGCCGCGCTGGATGGCCTGTTGAATCATCATCGCAAGCGCTTGGGTGGATTTCTCGCGATACATCGCGAAGTTTTTTCCGTAATACAAACCTTCGCCCAGTAACACGCGACTCACAGCCTGCGCCATTCTCGGGTAGGCAGAGTTGAACTCCATGCCCGCCTTGATCATCCAGCGGAAATATCCGAACATATCAAGTTGGTTACTCGGTGGATGGTTGTCCTTGAAATACGCCGTCTTTTCTTTGGAAACTATATCCATTAAATATTGGAACACATCCATCTTGTCTTCAAAATATTGATAGAAACTGCCTTTCGAAATGCCGCTGTTCTCAACGATCCGATTCGTGGAGGCGTTCTCCAAACCATAGTCGGCGAACTCGTCCACGGCGGCGTTGACAATTTTTTCGCGTTTCTCTTCGGGGAGGTTGAAAAAGGTTTGCTTGGGCATAATTTATGACCTGCTAGTCATATGACCAGCAGGTCATATTATAGGCAGATTCGCCCCCGTGTCAATGGTGATGTTTGTAACGATTCCTGAATGTGGGGCGGAATACTCTACGAGTACGATGTGGCATTCCGCCGACCGAGCGGAGTACCACTCCGCTCCACAACTTTACGCTTCTTCCTTGACTTCAGGCGGGCGCCCCCACCCCAAGCGGATTCGTCCCCCGATCATCTTCACCACCAATCCCGCGCGCCAAAATGCGACCGCGGCCATGCCATGCGCCAGCACCGCGAACAGCGGCGGAGTCTGGTACGTGTAATACGTCCAGCACTCGCGGGTTGTGCCCCACAATTCGAGGTAGTATCCCAATCCCGCGCCCGCGACAAAGGTCAGAAAGGCGTAGCGATGATCGGTCGGAGTCAGGATGAGCAAAACGCACAGGGCGAGGGAGAGAAGCGTATAGGACTTGTCAAATGTCGGCGCAACGAAGATCAGCATGAGGGAAATAAAAAATGCAAAAGTGAGCCAATAAAGAACCTTGAAATTAAACACAAAGGACACGAAGTCCACAAAGGCATTTCCTTCGTGTTCCTTTGTGACCTTTGTGTTTAAAAAAAGAATTGCGCGCGTAATTCGATCAATCGAAAGACTCGCGATCGGCCACGCAGGGATGATCCACAGCGGCGGACGTTCGGCGGTGTAATAATGCCACAGGTTTGTTTGAGTTCCCCAGGATTCGATTGCCAACCCTCCGCAGACGCCGACAAAAACGATCAGGGCGTCCGTCCGCAGGTCCGCGCGGGCGACGATGGTGATGGACATGAAGAAGAATACACCGAGCAGGAGCCAATCCATATACCGCCACCACTCGCCGCTCCAGTCAATGTACGAAAGGACTTCCTCCGCCAGCGGCCACCAGATGTAGACGATCAGGAAGATGGTCACGAAAAACCCGCCAAGCAAAATGGACGAGTCGCGCGTCCAGAATCGGTGCTTTTGATTTTCCATGTGCGGGATTATATTGCAATACAAGGCAAAAGATGATAATTCCTCCGTACTATCTGGCATCCCCTTTTTCCTTATTACTTCCCCGTTTTTTCAGCAATTTCCTAACTCGGACAAGCCGAAAGAGTTTTACCGCTAAGTACGCTAAGGTCGCCAAGAAAAACCTTTAAAAACTTCGCGCTCTTTGCGGTCTTCGCGGTGCAAAAGTTCTTGTTTTTTGTGCAAGGATTTTACTTCTAAGTTCCTATGTGAGAATTTTTTCATCACTTTTGCCGGCACGGATTGTCAAATCCGCGCCTTGCTCGCAGGATTGCCAAATCCTGCGAAACCATAGCGGGAATTGCCGCCATTTTTTAAACGTTGTGTGAAATACTCTGGGGTATAATAAATTCGTTCAAGTATCATGTATGGTCTTTTATGGGTCATGCCTGGGCTTATTCAACTCACACAATAGAAAGGATTTTTTTCCATGGGTCTCTTCAACACTATTCTCGAAAAACTTGGTATCCGAAAGAAAGAGGAGAAACCGGCTCCCGCTCCTGTCAAACCCGCCGCTGTTCCTGTCAAACCCGCAGCCGCAACTCCCAAGCCAGCCGCCAGGCCAAACATTGTCCCCGACAAAGGGTTAAAGGATAATATTGTCGCAAAGGCTGAACCTGAGAAAGTTGCCTCGAAAGCAATTTCGGATGTGGATGTGGTCAAAAAACTGGAAGGACTTTCCGCCGGGTCAGGCCTTGACTGGAAAGTTTCCATCGTGGACCTGCTGAAACTTCTCGACATTGACAGCAGCCGCGAGGCGCGCAATCAACTGGCGACCGAACTTGGCTGTCCCGCCGACCTGATGGGCGACTCTGCAAAGATGAACACCTGGCTCCACAAGACGGTCCTGAAGAAGATTGCCGAGAACGGCGGCAACATTCCTCAGGAACTATTGGACTAAAAAGGCAAAAACGCATCAACCAGACCTCCGAGATACTCAAAATCCCGGAGGTCTATTACAATATCCCCATGCTATCCCGAGTGTATTCCTGCGCCGTAGTGGGTCTGGATGGCGTAATCGTCGAAGTCGAAGTAGATTACACCAACGGCCTGCCCGGTATGACAATCGTCGGCTTGCCTGATGCCGCTGTTCAGGAAAGCCGCGAACGCGTGCAGACAGCCGTCAAGAACGCTGGCCTGCACTTCCCGCGTCACCGCATCGTCGTCAACCTCGCGCCCGCCTCTGTCCGCAAGGAGGGCCCCGCTTACGACCTGCCCATCGCGCTCGGCGTGATCATCCTGGCGGGCTTCCTGCCGCATGAGGACATTGAAGGCACACTCGTCGTCGGAGAACTCTCGCTGGACGGGATTGTCCGCCACACGCGCGGAGTCCTGCCCATGGCCGCGGCCGCCCGCGCCAATGGCTACAAACGGATGTTCGTCCCGGAAGTGGATGCCGCCGAAGCGGCCTTGATCCCAGACCTGGAAGTGATCCCCGTTAAATCGCTTGCCGATCTTTACGAACACCTGTCCGGGCGCCGTTTAATCGAACCGTTCCAACATTCGGGCGAAGAACTCGCGCCCCTGTTCGTCCCCACCGACTTCTCTGAAATTAAAGGACAGGAACACGTCAAACGTGCCCTGGAAGTTGCAGCAGCCGGCGGGCATAACGTGTTGATGGTTGGCGCTCCGGGCGCAGGCAAGACATTGCTGGCCCGCGCCCTGCCTGGCATCCTGCCTGAAATGAGCATCGAAGAATCCCTGGATGTGACGCGCATCTTCTCGGTTGCGGATCAATTACCTCCCGGCACACCGCTCATTCGATATCGTCCGTTTCGTTCGCCGCATCATACGATTTCACATGCCGGCCTGGTCGGTGGAGGAAATATACCCAAGCCTGGTGAAATCTCGCTTGCGCATCGCGGGGTCTTGTTTCTGGACGAATTTCCTGAATTCGGGACGCGCGTCCTGGAAGTGATGCGCCAGCCGATGGAAGACAAGGTGGTCACCATCAGCCGCGCCAAAGGCTCGCTCACTTTTTCAGCAAATTTTCAATTGATCGCGGCGATGAACCCCTGTCCGTGCGGCTACTATGGTGACTCACAGAAACCATGCACCTGTGCGCCTGCGATGGTCACGAAATATCAAAAGCGGATCTCCGGTCCGTTGCTGGATAGAATTGATATTCACATCGAAGTTCCCAGAGTCGATTATGAAAAACTCAGCGGGGAACGGATGGGTGAATCATCCGAGGCCATTCGGCAGCGGGTGCAAGCGGCGCGGGATATACAAAATAAACGTTTCTCCAATGGGGGATCAAAGGATATTGTTTGCAATGCGGACATGCGCGTCGGGGAGATACGGCAGTTTTGCAGGTTGCAGGACGAAGGTCAGAATTTGATGCGTGCGGCGATGAGTCAACTGCAATTATCCGCGCGCGCCTATCACCGCATCCTGAAACTGGCGCGGACGATTGCAGATTTGGCGGGGAGCGATGACATTCAGTCCGTGCATCTGGCGGAGGCGCTGCAGTACCGGCCGAAGGGGATAATGATTTAGTGAGAAAGTCCAGCGGTTTTGGCGGGATTGTGGCTGTACCGGAAATACTGAACATGGTTTCTGGGACTCTTTTCGTAAATTTTGCTTATTTGCAGTATAATTGCAAATAAGCAAACAGAGGTCAAATGACCATCAACTATGTTCATCGCTCTTTGGAATCAATTGCTATAAAAGCCGCCAGCCAGTTCCCAACCATGGTAATCGTTGGTCCACGCCAATCGGGGAAAACAACTTTACTAAAACATCTATTTGGTAGTAACTACCGGGTACTTTCCCTCGAACCACCGGATGTAAGATTAGCCGCACAAACCGACCCGCGCGGATTTCTAAATCTATATCCCCCTCCGATGGTATTCGATGAAATCCAATATGTTCCAGAATTGCTGCCGTACATAAAGGAAAGAATTGACGCGTCCCGCAGTCAGGCTGGGCAATTTATTCTGACCGGATCTCAAAACCTTCTCCTAATGCAACAGGTGACAGAAAGCCTTGCCGGGCGAGCCGCAATTCTAAAATTGTTACCTTTATCTCGAAGGGAACTGGCAGGTATTCTCCAAAAATCCCTGCCCTGGGAAACTGAATTCTCATCCGAACTTCTTCCCGCTCAAACTTCATCAACTTTATGGGAACAAGCCTTGCGTGGCTATTACCCAGAGATCGCAACTGACCTTGCACGCGACATTCACTTATGGCAATCGAGTTATATTCAAACGTATTTGGAACGTGACGTACGCAATCTGAGAAACCTTGGCAATCTTACTCAATTTCAAGTCTTTCTGCGCGCCCTTGCCGCCCGTAGCGCTCAAATCCTAAATATGAGCGAACTTGCCCGTGACGTTGGAATTGCTGTCAACACAGTAAAAGACTGGGTTTCCATTCTTGAGGCCAGTTTCCAGATTTTTCTCTTGCGCCCATATTACGCAAACATTGGCAAGCGTTTGATCAAATCGCCCAAGGTGTATTTTGTAGATACGGGCTTGCTATGTTACCTCGTCGGCTTGCGCGATATTGAACATGCCGCGGCTGGACCGATGGGCGGAGCGATATTTGAAAACCTGGTCATCTCCGACCTGTATAAAACATATCTCCATCGTGGAGAGGAACCACCGCTTTATTACTGGCGGACAGTGGCCGGTTCCGAAGTGGATGTGATCATAGAAACGCAATCTGGTTTAATTCCAATGGAAATCAAACTTTCCGAAACACCGCGGCCTGAAATGGCAAAAGAGATTCTTGCCTTTCAACGAGATTTCAAGAGTAAAGCCTTGCCAGGCTATGTGCTTCACCCAGGAAACGTCACCTTACCGATTGGACAAGGCGTAACGGCATTGCCGCTGCACAATTTATAAAATTGCCTGAATAGTATCTCCCTCTAGAACATACTATTGAATATCCTCTCCCCCGCCATGGCCATCCTCACATCCCAACTCCTCGACAGTTATCCCTATTCCCACTACGCCGACCCCCAATCCATCCAGCGCGGACGCGACTACCACAAGCGCGGCAACGTCTGGGATGTGTATCTAGTTGACGGCGGCCGCAAAGCCATCTGCTCCGTGTCTGGCAATTCGGGCGATTATGAAGTCGAGATCGAATTGGACAAAAAGGGCAAACTGCAATTCAGTTGCGATTGTCCCTACGCGGACGATGGGAATTTCTGCAAGCACATGGTCGCGTCGGGTCTGGAACTGAGCGAATATCTCAAAAGCGGCGCCACAGCAATTGAAGATGAGGAAGATGACTGGGACGATGAAGAAAATGACTGGGATGAAGAAGGAGACGATGAAGATATTGCCTTCTTTCGTCCCATTGTCCAAAACATCAACCGCCCGCCCGTCTCCCAGCCTGCGCCAAAGCCAGCATCGCCATTCAGTACGTGGAGAAGACAGCTGGAAGACGCCCTGCTCCAGGTTCCACGCACCGCCAGCGTCGGCGCAAATATCATGCGTTATGCCGCGGTCGTTTTACTTTCAAAGGAAGGTTACTCTTATTCCTATCAAGGGTACAGTTCCTATTCCCTCAAGCCCTATATCGTCAGGGCAAGGGAGTGGATGATTCTGCAAGCGCTGGCGCAATCCGAGAATCCAGACGTCAATGACCTGCTCGACAAAAATCGCGAATGGATCAAATACAGCGGCGAGTTGCGCGATAATACCAACCCAGCAGGGTGCCTCAACCTATCCAACGAAGCCATCAATCTCATAAACTTTCTCGCACAAATGTCACGCTTTTACTACAGCGGCATGTCGGGCGTGGTAAATTACCTGCCCATGCTGGCACAACTGAATGTGCCTGTTTTCCTCGCCAGCAGTAACCATAGCAAGATTCAAGAACGCATCCAGATCATCCCCGAACCCACCGAACTTGAGATCGCCTTCACCCACGAGCAGGGAACCTACAATTTGCAGGCCGTGTTGAAAAACAAAAACTTCGCGCCTGGCAAAGCCAAGGCAGAGATAGTCTCCTACAACCCGCCCTGGCTGTTGATGGACAACCTGCTCTTTCCCCTGCGCAACTCCAGCCACATCGCGCTGCTTTCCTCGTTCCCCATTTCCATTCCCGAAAGCGAAGCCGAATTCTTCCGCGAGACCTACCTGCGCCGCGTGGCCGAACTGCTCCCCATCAAAAGCGACCTCATCCAATGGCGCGATATCCAAACCGCCCCCGTGCCGCGCCTTTACCTGCACGACGACAACAAGGATAAAACTTTGCGCGCCGACCTGCGTTTCGGCTACGCGGACTATGAAGCGGCCGCGTCGAAAACAGGTGACATGCAAGCCATCGAGACTATCCCCGACTCGTGGGAACTTGTCCGCATCCAGCGCCAGCCCGAGCGCGAGCAATACTTCTATCAACTGCTCACCGACCCAAGTTTCCGACTCAAGCGCGCGGGTTCGGCATTTCCCTTCGGCACGCTCGAACTGCGCGCCCGCGCCCATCCCTTCGATTTTCTGCTCCACTCGGTTCCGCTCCTCACGCAGGCGGGCTTCGAAATTTACGGCGAAGACAATCTCAAACTCGGCAAGATCAACCGCGCCACGCCCAGCCTGCGCGTCCAAATCTCATCGGGCATTGATTGGTTCGATCTCAAAACCCTGGTCGAATTTGGCGACCAGCAAATCTCCTTCCACGATGTCCGCAAGGCGCTCAAGCGCGGCGAGCATTACATCAAACTCGCCGACGGCTCTGTGGGACAGATCCCCAACGAGTGGCTGGAGAAATACAAGCATCTTTGGAATTTGGCGGAGGAAACTGCGGACGGCTTCCGCGTCGCGGACGTTCACCTGTCCCTGCTGGATTCCCTGCTCGAAGATGACGCCTCGATTCAGACTCCCGCGGAGTTGCGTGAACGCCGCGAGCGTTTCCGCACCTTCGAGCGGATCGAGCCACGCGCCCTCCCCAGCGGATTCGTCGGCGAACTGCGTCCCTACCAGAAACACGGCTTCGACTGGCTCTACTTCCTGCGCGACTACAAATTCGGCGGCATCCTCGCAGACGATATGGGACTCGGCAAAACCGTCCAGGTGTTGGCCTATCTCCAGTCGTTGCAGGAACAGGCGCGGGCGGAGTCCGAAGCGACATCGTCCCCGAAGGGGAGACGCGCGTCGTTGCTGGTCGTTCCGAAAAGCCTGATCGCCAATTGGCAGAGAGAGTCCGAAAAGTTCACGCCCAGTCTGCGCTTCCTCGAATACATGGGCAACTTCCGCAACAAGGACACATCCATCTTCAACGATTACGACATCGTGTTAACCACCTATGGCACGATGTTGCGCGACGTGGAGTTGTTGCGTGAGTACAAATTCAATTACGTGGTGCTAGACGAATCGCAAGCCATCAAAAACCCGCTGGCAAAAAGCGCCAAGGCCGCGCGCCTGCTCCACGCTGACCACCGCCTCGTGATGACAGGCACGCCCGTGGAAAACAACACCTTCGAGTTGTGGTCGCAGTTCGCGTTCCTGAACCCTGGCCTGCTCGGCAACATGGATTATTTCAAGAGCGCCTTCGCGAATCCCATCGAAGCGCGTGGCGATGAAGACGCGGCCAAGACCCTCCGCAAACTGGTCTTTCCCTTCATCCTGCGCCGCACGAAAGATCAGGTCGCGCCCGAACTGCCGCCGCGCACCGAACGCATCGTCTACACCGACATGGACGCCGCGCAGAAAAAGTTGTACGCGCAGACCCGCGAGAAGTACCGCGCCGAACTGCTCGGCCTGATCGAGACAGATGGAATCAACGATGTGCGCTTCAAGATTCTCGAAGGGCTTCTGCGACTGCGTCAGATCGCCATCCATCCCGCGCTGGTGGAGAAAAATTACAAAGGCGACGCGCCCAAGTTCGAAATCCTGCTCGAAACGCTGGAGACCCTGCAAGCCGAGGGACACAAGGCGCTGGTCTTCTCGCAATTCGTGGAGACGCTCAAACTGCTCAAAAGCGAATTGGACACGCGCAAAATCAAATACGTGTACCTCGATGGGAAGACTCCAAACCGCCAATCGCGCGTGGATTTGTTCCAGAACGCCCCGACTTTCCCCTTCTTCCTCATCAGCCTGAAAGCGGGCGGCGTCGGCTTGAACCTGACCGCGGCTGACTACGTCATCCACCTCGATCCATGGTGGAACCCCGCCGTGGAAATGCAAGCCAGTGACCGCGCCCACCGCATCGGCCAGGATAAGCCCGTCTTCGTCTACAAGATCATCGCCCGCGATACGGTGGAAGAAAAGATTTTGCAGTTGCAGGAGAAAAAGCGCGCGCTGGTCAAAAGTCTCATCGCCACGGAGGCGAGTTTCTTCAAGTCGCTGACGCGGGATGATGTGAAGGATCTATTCAGTTAGGAGGAGCCATGCTCAATCAAATTTCGAAAGAACTCAGCCGTTCACAGATGCATGATATCTGGATTCAAGCCAAAGCAGGCGAGCCGTTCGATGATGAAGAAAAAGAGCGGATTGCCAAAGCCATGCTGGAACATTCAGAGTACCATCACATCTGGGACAAACTCAACCACATAAAAGATTCTGAAATTGTGGAAAACGGCGTGCACACCCTTTTACACATCTCCATGCACACGGTCATTGAAAACCAACTCGCGCAAAATACCCCGCCCGAAGTTCAAAAAACGCTGAACGCTTTGGTCAAACGCGGCACATCCCGCCACGAGGCGATCCATGCCATTGCCAATGAATTCGCCATGGAATTGCACAAGACATTGCAAACTGGCCGTCCATTCAACAACATTGCTTACAAACGCCATCTTGAAAAAATGATAATCAAGAAACGGTAAGAATTCTTACAAAAAGTCAGGCGCAATAATACCCACCCACCCCGATTACGTTCACCAAACCCTTGCCCGCGCGCGGGACGAAGGCCAGTCGCATGCTGCGCAGGTCGACGCGGCCGCGTTGTGCTTTGACATCCTTGCCCTCTTCCCCGATTGCACGGAGGCGGGCGGCCTCGTATACGAATTGTTCTGCGACGAGTGGACGATCTGCCCTGCGAACTTGCAGACAACACTCCCCCGCAGCATCCCTGCACCAATTTCTCGCTGGGCGCCGGTGGTGTCACCTGCGAAAATACCGAGTGGCATGTGACAGCCAGAGTCGCCTTCCCGGATATATTTCTCGACGTGCGTCCCTATCCTGCCACCCTGGTGCGCTGGCCGACGGCAGTCCGCAACGGAGGCCTGCCGCAGGCTTCCGGCTCAGGCGACCGGAGTTACATCCCCTACGGCGGCGGCTCGCCGTCCAACCCGCGGGAGGGCGATTGGCGCGACTTGCGGCTGACCCTCACCCTGAGCCCTGCAGGCCCGATGTTCGTAACCCTGCCTCTCATTGGAGACCTGGTGTTATCCAGCGGCGCGACCCAGTCCATTCAATGGGAAGTTCCCTTTTATGGTGTTTGAGGTATCATCTCAATAAATCGTGGGAAGAGCAGGGAAGTATAGAATACACCCCGGAACAAAGATAAACGGGTAAACTAACGCCAGCATGTTTGACGATATAGAACTCAACGCAATCGAGGAAGA